>Ga0307378_10010903_pt1 | contig 11762 bp, 13 predicted proteins | sample UN1MG_FD_202238 | JGI IMG/M metagenome (GOLD analysis project Ga0307378, IMG submission 202238) | Soil microbial communities from Risofladan, Vaasa, Finland - UN-1 | ecosystem: Environmental > Terrestrial > Soil > Coastal area > Acid sulfate soil | place: Finland: Risofladan, Vaasa | collected...
TTGGTCGATGATGTTCGGTTAGGCACCTCCGGTGATGAAGCCGCCAAACTTTGCGGGAAGATGAATACAGTTTTTCCTAAAATTAAAGCAAGGGTCCGACAAACCGGGCACACGATTCTCGGTTTCACCAAAGCAGAGAAGGGGGGAAACCACGGGTATTCCGGCTACAAGTGGCAAGGGGGCAAAGGATGGTCGTTCTATTCTTCTGTGAGGATGCGGATCGAGCCCTCAGACGTTGTGGAGGGTGCCTTTTCCGTTACGTTGGACAAATGCAAAGTCGCGCCCACCCAAAAGAATGAGGCAACCCTCATTCTTCGTGACGGACTCATTGATGAGGAACTCTCCATCATACGGAAGTAGAGGGGCTTTTCTATTGCCACTTGCTGACGATGGCTTCGGATTTCAAACCCGAGAAGTTCCTTAGTGCGGTGGCCCCCTCCTCTTGAGGGAAAACGAGCGCCGAGAGCCCTCAATCCTTCGGGGGTTGAGGGCTCTCTTTGTTTATGGGTAGCCCCCGAAAAACGGGAGATAGCTAACCGTCCTATGTCGTACTCCTCTGTAGGTACGACATGGCTGATCCCATCAAGCTCCGAGACGGTTCCGAAGTTCAAGACATCCGGCTGGCCCGGTTGAAGCAGTTTGACGAGCGGTCCCGAAACCACCCCGTCATGGCCGCTGTGGGGACCAAGAAGAAGCCCCGGAGCTACACATGGAAGTGTGCCCAGTATCTCGACCAAGGCTCTGAGGGCGCTTGTGTTGGCTTCTCGATGACGCACGAACTGATTGCTCGTCCGGCGGAAGTCCAGCATCTCAGTGCCGCCTTTGCGAAGGAGCAGGTCTACTGGGAGGCCCAGAAGATCGACCCCTGGGAGGGCGGCAGTTATCCCGGGGCTTCTCCGAAATACGAAGGAACGGCGGTCCTGGCTGGGGTCAAGATCCTCAAGAAGCTGGGCTACATCGACGGCTACAAATGGGCTTTCGGGCTCAACGATCTCGTCATGGCCGTCGGCTATGCGGGGCCGGCTGTCCTGGGGATTGCCTGGTACGAGGGGATGTTCGATACCCACTCCTGCGGGTATCTCCATGTCGAAGGTCAGGTGGCGGGAGGCCATGCCATTTTGTGCAAAGGCGTCGATGTGAAGAACAAGACGTTCACGCTGCACAACTCCTGGGGCCCGGCATGGGGGAGCGGTGGAGATGCTCTCATCCATTGGGATGAGATGGACCGATTGCTCAATGAGCAAGGGGAAGCGGTGATTCCGACGGGGCGTCACACCACCGGCATCCTGGGATCCCTCAAGAAGCTCGTTGGCCGGTAGCGACCGAACATCTCGGAGTCACAGCAGACGTAAACACCCAGGCCCGACTTCGCTGGGCTCGACGACATCCGGGGCCGCTTTTGGCGCTCAGATAGCCCCTTGGATCGATCTAAGCCCTCAATTCGTCCGTGGAACCTCTGCCGTGGAACGCCTTGACTCAAAACTGGGATCCGACCGAACATCTCCGGCCGACGACCCGAACCGTTCAACGACTGGGTTTTGGGATTGACAGAGGCCGGGGCCAACCGTAGATTCCCGATACCGGATGGCATCCCCATCACAACTGAATACTCTTGAGGTCCGTGGACCGCCCTAGCTGACTTCCAACTTGGAAGTCCGCAATGAGCAAAAACACCGACCACAAGAACCATTCTGACAACACCAACCCTCCCAGGAAGCCCCGTCCGGGCTTCAAACGCATTGTTGTGGGCTGGAGGCCCATCCCGATGCAGGCGAAGCATTTGGAGACTCCAGCGGGGAGTCACAGATGCCCGAAGTGCTGGCTGAAGAACGCCCAAAAGGGGCACTTTTGCCGTTGGGACATCGAGAACGAGGGCCCAGGGCGCGATCCCAACCCTCCGATGCGGTGGGCGCCTATCTACCAGTGGGTGCCGGCCGGTTCCGGGTAGTCCGGCTATAGGCTCGCCTTTGGCAGAGGGTGCCTGTGGACCTACGACAAGCCATCGCCAATTGCGCAAAAAACCACCCTGAACTCACTGGGGTGTTCAGGGCCGAATTGCGCAAAGTATCCCGTGACGTGAAAACGCTGAACGTGAAGTTCAAGCTCAATGGCGTCAAGATCCTTGAGTCGTATTTGAACGAAGTCGATGACACCGCCAGTGGCAAGGTCGCCATGTCCGGGACCATCGGGATTCGGATGGGCATGGGGGGCTGGAGAGAGTGGCCCTTCAAAGGTGTCTACAATGTCGTGCAAGCTCAAAGCGGCGACATCGACATCCACAACACGCAAGGTCCCCTGCTCTCCAAAGACACCCAGGTTGCAATACTCTTGGAGGACATCTTGGAGGAGGAGATTGGCGGCAAGCTCGCCGACATGCTCGCCCGTCACGCGCTCAAGTGGGGCAACACGAGTGAGTCCCAAGACGACAACGTACCGACGCGGTTCGTCTACAAGGGTGCCTCAACCAATCCGGCGATGTTGACCACCAATCAGTTTCGATATTTTCGGGGGATCCCCGGTGGTGCCGGCAAGAAAGTCGAACAGTCTTGGCGAAGTGGTGAGACTCCGGCGTGGGGCTATCTCCAGAAAGTTGTGGAGAACCTGCGTAAGTACGAGGAGATTCGACAGAAGCCGGGATGGGAAGACCCCGAGCAACTGGCGTCTCTCCAAGATGCCATCCAAAAGATGGAGATCTACCTCAAAGGTGTTTACCCGACGGGCAAACCCAAGCCTCCCAAGAAGAAAACGCCCAAGATGATCTTCTTGGAGCAGATGGAGTACCCCGAGGTCAAGAGCCTCATCTCCAAGTTCAGCCGGATCTTCAAGGGCAAGCCAGCCGAGGCCGGGCAGTTCGCCTACGATGTGCTGGAAGACGCCAACTTCCACCGTGAAGGCGGCAACATGAACGTGCCGATGGCGGACTACTCCGGCACCACCAAGGTTGCCCCGAGTTCCGTTGCCATGAAACTTGGGTGGGACAGCACTGTGTTGCCGTTCGCGGTGGGCATCGTGGCTGGTGCCGGCGACAAGCGTGGTGCAGCCCAGATGCTCAAGACTTGGGTCCAGATGCACAAGGACTGGTACGTGGAGGCTGCCTGACCATGGCTGAAGACAACAAACCCACGGCTGATCAGATCCAGTATGCCCTGGATCTCGCCAAGGAGAAGGGCAAGGACTACGACAAGTCCAAACTCCAAGGGATGTCTGGCAAGGAAGTCTCCGACGCCATCGACTCCATGAAGGACGAGCCTACGAAGTCTTCGGACAAACAAGTGAGCTTCGCCCTTGATCTCATCAAGGAGCAGGGCAAGTCAGGTCCGACCAAAGACAAGCTGGAGAAGATGCCGGCGGAGAACGTCTCCAAACTCATCGACAAGCTGAAGGGCTCCGGCAAAACAGCGAATCAGATTGCGAAGACCATCATGGAGCAGATGGGTGGTCGGCGCGGCATGATGATGATCGGTGCCAAAAACCTCACGTCCCTTCCAAGGGGTTTGGCGTTTTCGTGGCCGAACCGTCAACGATCCAAAGGGAACTACGTCGAGATCACGTTGACAGGGCGTGATGACTACGACATGGAGTTCTTCAACTGGGCGATGAGCCAAGGCAAGAAGCCGGTCAAGAAGTACCGTGGCATCTACGCTGAAGATTTGGTCCCCACATTTGAGAAGCAGACGGGTTGGTTTCTTCGGATGGCAACAGGCAAAACAGCCAACCCGTTTCTTCGTTCCTTGGACCCCGAGCAGGAGCGTCTTGCGGAAGAACTGCATGTGATGGCGGAGAATGATGGGGCTTCCTATCAGAAGAAGGACGCCGAGGGTGCCGTCAAGAAAGCTCAGCGAGAGCTTCGGCAGTCGAAGACCCGAGACCTTGATTTCGATCTGAAGAAGGTCGATCCTGCGGTCGTGAAATCCTTGAAGGCCAAATGGGCTCAAAGCGAACGAGACCACCGTCAGAACCAGAGATCCGCCACCATGAAAAAAGAAGCCGTTGTCCAAGAGGCCATGAAGCGAGCCAAGGCGGATCCTGAGTTTCGCAAGAAGCTCGTGGCTGCCGTTCAGAAAAAGGCCGCACTCGCTCCCCCTGGTGGCGGCCCCGTTTCCAAGAAGGAATACGACGGCTTTTTCAAGCATCTGATGGAGGCCGCCAAGATCGTTTCCAAGTGGGAGACACAGGACAAGCCTGGCGGATACGTCGCCAATGAGAGCTTGGGTGCCTTCATGGAGAAGCTCAAGCGCGACATGAAGAAGCACGTCAAATAGGTCCGATGGCTGCGATTTTCGACCCCGAGCGTTGTGCGTGCATCGACCAACTTGGTGACACGAAGATCTGGCGCGGGAACCTACCGCTGAACCAGAAAGGCGATTTCGCTTACCACGAGATGTGCATGGCTCTGGACATCGAGCCGGGGACCAAGCTCATCGACGTGAGCCTCATCGACAACATCCAGGGTTCCGAGAGGGACCAGTGGATGGTCGAACTCCTGACCTACGGCTTGCATCCCGTCATCTTCCCTCCGGCACAGAACATCCCTCCCCAGTTCAACCAGCCCAACTGGGATCCCCGACGGCTCATGGGAGACGGTATCCATCTGAACAACGGGATCGCCCCTGGGAGTTGGGTTTGGTGGCAAATCGAAGGCGGTCACGATGGGATTGTTCTTGGCCCCGAAAACAAGAGCTACAATTTCATTGGGCTCATCAAGTACCTGGAGGTTCTTCGCAAGCTCGACAATGCGGTGATCTACGTCCACTGCATGAATGGCACCGACAGAACCGGGGCCGTCGTAGCCGGCTACGCCATCACGTACATGGGCATGAACCTGGAAGAAGCGATGGCGTTCGCCGATTCACTCAAACCAGCCGGCATTATGAGCGACGACTACAAGGCGTTGGTCAAAGCCTACTGGGACTGGCACGGTCATTTGGATTTGGACGCCGCTTTGGAGCCCCAGTGAGGGTCCGAGACCCACGGGTGCTCTGATCCAAGGCCCCTACAAAGCTCGTGGTCGGTCGGAGACCAGTTGCAACGAGCCGGACCCCTCTTGGTCCGCTTGAGTTTCATCTCGGCTTTGAAAGCCTCTGAGCGGTCCTTGTAGGGTCCGTAACATGCACGCGGGATCCACGGCCGATGCGTGGCGGTATAGCGCCCTCCGCCTTTGATTTCACCATTATGCTGGCGCAAACGACGCGCAGGATCGGTGGTCGAGCCGACGTAGTGGAAACCGGGGAGTGGGTTCCCTCGCTTACCCACGCGGATTTCTAGGCTTTGAAGGACGTAGACCCACCACATGGGTTCATTTTACCGCCTATAGCCCTCCCCTGAATAGGAGCCTCCATGTCTCAGATCAAACAAGCGGTTCTGAAGGTTGCCAAGGAACACCCCGAGTTTGGGAAAGCCCTGGTCGCAGAAATTCAGAAGACCGCCTCTCTCAAGATGGTGGGGGTCAGCCGACATACCCGAGGCAAGAAGCCGGACCTTCTGGCGACCATCACTTCCTGCACCAAGTACGATCCGGCGCACAAGAAGTCGATGCCGTCCGTTGAGATCATGGCGAAGCCGGACGGAGCCAAGCAGCCGTGGATGCGAGCCTTCGCCAACAAGGTGCGTCCGTTGTTGGAACGTGAGATCGCCAAGCAAAAGTACAGCACTCCTCAAGAAGACACTTGTGTTGGCGTGGCCGAGATCGGTTCCTACTCCACACAGGAGTCCTACTCCGATGACAGCTACCTCATCGTGCGGTCGGACGAGCCAACGCTGACGCGGACCATTATGAAGGTGCTGAAGGAAGTCCGCCCCACTACCGGGGGCGGCGTTCCAGGTTCTTCAGGATACCGAGGGAGTGGAGTCCAAAAAACTTCCGACTCCGCGGTATTGCTTTACAACTGGTCGTCCTTCGGCATTGGTGATTGATGCAACGGTTACTTCCAGCCTTTCTCGTTCTCCTTGCTGGGTGCCCTGGTTTCTACGAAGCACCGCGTCCGCCAACGTGGGATGGCGACTCTTGTCAGCCGAGTGAGCCCTACTACCTCGATCTGGCGAAGGGGACGCAGTACCTCTCCGCTGAAGGGGAGATCCCCGACGATCCCGAGATGGCTTTGGAGAAGGTCAAGGCATCCCTCAACGAGAAGGGCATTGACATCGTTCCCAAGGCGGAGGGGTTGGAGCAGTGGGACAAGTTCAACACCACGTTCCCGGACACGATCTACATCAGCAAGACGTTTCCCGATTCCTCGTCGGCCGTCCAAGCGGGCATCTTGTGGCACGAGTTCGTGCATGTTCGTGAGTACGAGGACTTGGGCGAAAAGAAGTTCTTTCAGCACTACATCTTTGCCGAGGGCAGATGGGCTCTTGAAGTCCAGGCGTACCGGGAGAACTTCCGAGTCCAACGCCTGTGGGGTGTTCCCGAGGATCAGATCAAGCTCAACATGGATCGAACCGCCGAGAGCCTCTACGTGAGCTACGAGCTTGGACAAGTGAGCGAGAACGGTACAGGGATGCCCAAGCAGTGTGCTGTGGGTGTCGCCATCCAAATCTGGATGTTGGACGCGGCCTGATTCTGCGTAAAATAGACGATGGCCCGTCCGATCATCGTCACTAAAGACGACCTCATCGCCCGGTATCCCACCGTTGAACTGGGTGACTTCAAGCCCACTCATGCGGCGCGCATCCAAGGACGCGAGCAGTGGGACTTCGTGGCGCTGCGAAAAGAGGGAGAGGTTGTTCGGTACGGCTACGAACCGGGGAAAGAGGAACCTACTTACGGGGTGATCCCAAGCGGGAAGTGGCAACACCTTGACTCAGCCGGTCTCGTCGATGCCGACCCCATTCGGTACGACGCCAACTGGATTCCGTTGCACGAGCGCGACGGCCATGTGTATTTTGTGGAGTCGGGTACAGAAGGCCCGGTCAAGATAGGTTGGTCACAAGATGTCGAACGTCGTATCGCGGAGTTGCAAGTGGCGAATGCGCACAAACTTAGGCTTCTTGGTGTGGTCCCCGGTACGATGAAGAAGGAGGGCGAACTTCACGCCACCTTCTCCCATTTGCGCATGGAAGCGGAATGGTTCCAGAACTCGCCGGAGATCCACGTCTACCTCGACAAATTCAGTCGGTGAAGTGCCTATAAGTCCCGCTAATTGGCAAGAAGGCGAGCTTAGTTTTGCAGAGCACAGGTAAAGTGTTCGGGACTTGAAGCCTATGTCTGAATCTGAGCGCAGTACAAAGGTCAAGGTTGAACCCGAGGTCAAATTCGGAGAGTTCGCCAACGCCTTCCGCGTTGTCGAAGAAATTGGTGAAGACTGTTTTCTCGACTTCATGGTGTATTCGGCCCAGGAGGAGGAGGCCGTCGTAGTGTCGAGAGTCCGCGTTCGGCGCGATTTCCTTTCGGCCATCTGCGAGCGTTTGGGGGAAGCCATGATCAAGTTTGAGGGCCCAGAGCCCGTAGAGATGCCCAGGAACGGTGTTCTCCGTAAGGGCGGCGAAACCGTCCATTGATCCGATTTTGGAGAACGTGGGTAAGGTGATCTTGCCCGCGATCTCCGCGAATCAGGATCATATCAAATGCCGGAAGTAGAATTTGAGGCTGGAGCCTTTCATGCCTATCGGGCCACCGAGACGATCAACGTCGGTGCCATCGACACGCAGACGAGCGGATACAACGTCCAAAAGGATGAAGTGTTCCGTTACGACGGCGACACGATCATCCTAAAGGATGGCCGTGAGTTCGGTGGGATTACCCAGCTACGAGGAGCCATCAAAGCGGGATGGTTCGTCAACGCTGCCGACACCGAGTCCATCTACAGACCCAAGTCGGCCAACATCCAAGTCCGCGAGACGGAACAGCGTGGGCCCGACAAGAGCCCCATGCGCACGATTATCGTGGAGGATGCCGAGGAGCAAGTCGCTGGAACCGTGGACGCGCGGAGGAAAGACCGAGAGGCCAAGCACGCTGCTATCTCGTCGGGTGTCCCCGTCATGGAGAGCCCCGAAGCACAAGCGGCGGTCCAAACTCAGGTCGAGGAGCCCGAGACGGATTACCTCACCACCACTCACGAGTACCTTCAGGAACTCATCGAGTTCAACGAGGAGACAACCTTCAATTGCGGCGACAAAGAGATGAACTCTATCGCCAAGGAGATCTCCGCCGACTGTAACGGCTGGCTCACGCTCCAGTTGATGTTGCACGCTCCAGTTGAGGATGAGGACGAAGGCGAGGAAGAAGATGTCCGTGAGAAGATCGAAACGGACATGCTCTCCTTGTTCTCAATGCTCGATGACATGGAGGGCGACGAAGACCCGGCGCCCAAATCCACACGCAAGGTAGCCAAGAAGGCGCCCAAGAGAGCCGCCAAGAAAGCCGCAGCGCCCAAGAACGAGCAAAAGAAGTTCCCTGTGCAAGCAGAGGAGCGGCTGTCCATGCCCATCAAGAATGGTGACGAGGACACCGAAAATGCGGGCACAGTCGTCCGCACCATCGTTGAGCACGAGCGGAGCACAACGCTCAACATCGCCGCAGCGACACCCCAAGCGAGAGCGGTTCAGCCGCCTCGTCCTGGTAAAGTCGGGGTCATCGTGGTTGACGAGGATCAAAGGGACGTGGGTCGGATCGCGTTGTCCCGAGAAGCTGCGGGGGCGATCAGCATGGAGGAGCGGGCCAAGGTCAAACAGGCCAGTACCGACTCGGTACGCATGAGTGCTGAAGCCGAAGTCGGTGGGCACAAGAAGATGCAAACGATGGAGGCGGATAGTGGTGGTGTTGCGGTGGGACGCATCAAGTCCCCTGCGACTCGTAGCTTCATCGCCTCGGACGCGAACACCAACAGTTCCGCCATCGAGCGCACGGAGCAGGGCAAGCAACTGGACATCGAGCGGTTGGGCCCCCCGGCCCCCAAGCCCGGGGAGAAACCCCCAGGGCCCATTGCCACAGGTGATGTCCAAGAAGCTCGATCAGGAGAAACCTTGGATGAGCTTCTTCCCGATGCCGCCACGACCCCCGCCCCCAAGGTCTACCTGCGCCCTGAAGACGACCCGGCCTACAAAGCCATCAAGATGCTCATTCCAGATTTTGAATGGAACAAGGACCGACGTTGGCAGGATCGTGTCGAAGGGGCGATGAAGTACCTCAAAAAGCCTCAATACCTGAAAGGCATCCTGGCCGTCGAGACGGAGACTGTCCGCGAGGAAATCAAGAAACGCCTCGCAGAAGTGCTCCAGAGCAAAACGGCGGCGGGATAGCCGTCTCGGTTATTGGTCAATGGGCCGCCCCCTTGTGAGGGCGGTCCATGACTTCCAACAAACAAGCAGGAAGCCAAGCAGGCTGGGCACTCGTTGCGGGTGGCGTGAACGCCGCTCGTGTAGATGCTCACCGTCTCCACCAATTGCTCAAAAAGGTGGAGACGCTCGTCGAGTCCTCTCCCGAAAAAGAGCACATCTTCCAAGTGGCCGGGGACCTCCTTTCTGCCATTCCGAAGTTGGTGGAACGGGTCGAAGGTCAGCTTGATGAGACCAGCTACGCCTTGTCCTTGATGGGACAGGAGCATCTCAAAGATCGCCTTCCCATTTCCAGCCGAGCGATGGTCGATGCCACGGTCGAAGGGTCCGCTTCTTTTTCGGCCCCCATGATGCGCGGTACCGCCGAGCGTGTTGCTGCTCGCTGGTTGGAGCGGCAGCGGCAGGGGTAAATGACGACGTTGCCTGAAGACCCCTGGCGCTACTTCAAACGAAGTCCTGGCGCCGTGCTCCTCCCACTGAGGATGTTGACGCCTTCGCGGGCGCGGCCTCAAGGGATCGAGAACGCAGGGAAATTCATGGCTCTTGCCTACGACGGCAAGAAATCAAAACGCGAACCCATCTCCGTGCGGTTGGATGGAGCAGGAAAGTACACCGTCCTTGATGGGAACTCGACGTTCGCCAATGCCGTCAAGAACGGTTGGGACCGTATCCCCGCTGTCGTCGAGAAGTCCAAGACGGCCTTCCGTCCTCGATGGCAGGACACCCCTGGCTACAAGACCGTCGTTGACAACAAATCCCAACTCGGAATCCTCCCCTCTCAACTTGAGAACAAGACGGATACCGGCCAAGGCCCTCTCGACGCTGCGTGGCCCGTACAGCCAGGTGTAGCTCGTGAGAAGGAGAGGGCGCTCCCTCTGCCCTCTGGTCACTCCAAGTCGCGGGAAAAGAAGGTTGGTCCGACGGTCTACAACAAGAACGACCATTACCCCGCCCGTACGTTGTCGCAGCCTGGGGAGCAATACGGACATCCCACCAAGTTCGACTACAACACCGTGACTCGTCGCAATGAGGTCACGGGGGCTGAAGACGAAGAAGACGAAGACCGCACCGCGGCTCCAATCCCTTCGGGGTCTGGGCGCCAAAATCGGCTCCCTCCCGGGTATCGCCGAAAGAAACGCCAGGAGTATCTGCGTGATCCTGGGAAAAAGATTCAAGAAAAACGCGACTATCAGACCCGCGAGAAACGCGATCCTCAGAACAAACGCTACCGGAAATACTATCGGCAATATCCGAACCGCTACAAACGGAAAGGGCAAAGCCCTTTTGGTACTCCGGCTGAGAGAACGAAAGCGTGGCGCGAAGAACAAGGACAAAAGGCAAAGAGCCAAGGACTTACGCCAAAGCAGCAGGAGAGACAGCGTAAGACTACAAAGCCTGAGTACAGATCACGGACACCAAAGCAGCCAGGATCCGCCTCCAAGGTGTACGCAAGCCACGAGGATTTCATGGCAGCGTGGGAGATGTTGGGTGCGAACTGGCCGGTTGATTGGAACACGACCACCAAGAAGACACAGCCTCCAGGCCAGCTAGATCAGAACTTCGGGAAAGGGAAGAACCAGGACACTGGAACTCCTCGTACATCTCCGGGCAAGCAAAAAGGCGAATCCCAGCGGGCTCCGAATCTCGACGAGAAACATCAACCGGGGTTGTTTACCCAGCACCATCCTCCGGCGGCTGGGGTGCCCAATGTCCAGGTGAACAACCCGACCTCTGGATCAGGCAAGGTCATCCCGATGTCCTATTACACGGACATCGTGAATTTCACCCAGCAGATCCCCGACGGTCGCCAGGATCAGTACGAGCGGAACAACAACTTTGAGGTGAAACAAGCCTCGACGATGGGAGACATCTTGCGGCATGTGGATCGTGAGATTCAGCTTCGGTCACGAGACCGGCCGCCTTCCCTTCTTCGCACGGATACAAAGAACTGGATCTGGCATTGGAAATCGGGCCAATGGCTGGTCAAGGTCCAGGCGTTCAAACGGGGTGCCGCCAAGAACTTTGACAAGCTCAATTTGAGGATCTCCTGCAATTGCCCGTTCTGGCAGTGGCAGGGTCCAGAGCATTGGGCGAAACAGAGCGACTACCTCCTGGGGCGTCCACGAGGCTCAGCAGCGACGCCGGTCATCCGTGACCCCAAGCATGAGCATCCCGTCTGCAAACACGTCTACGCGGTGCTGGAGCGGTCAGCACGGTTCTTTGTACGTCCCCAGAAGTCCCCCCTGCGAAAGCTCGGATCTCGCTTTTTGGCCGATAGCGCCGACTCAATTGAGATCCAGGTCGTGACGGAACCCAGTGCAGCGCATGTGGCGCAAGCCCATCTCCACCGCAAGCTCATTGAGCGCGTAGCCGCTCGGTATCTTGCAAAGGAGGATTCCTGAGATGCCGACCTACAACTACGAGTGCAATTCCTGTGGCAACGGTTTTGAGGAACTGATCCCGTTGGCCCAATACCAAGATCCGCAGCC
>Ga0307378_10010904_pt1 | contig 11760 bp, 11 predicted proteins | sample UN1MG_FD_202238 | JGI IMG/M metagenome (GOLD analysis project Ga0307378, IMG submission 202238) | Soil microbial communities from Risofladan, Vaasa, Finland - UN-1 | ecosystem: Environmental > Terrestrial > Soil > Coastal area > Acid sulfate soil | place: Finland: Risofladan, Vaasa | collected...
ATTCAAGACGAGCCGGTGCGCATGACTAAACCGCGGGAAGGTCAGAAGAACGGAGAGAATCGGGGGTAGGAAATGGGGAGTGACGAAAAAGTCTTATCGGCGGGTTCGGGCAACGGGCCGCCGCTATTGCGATTCCTTGGAGGGCCCTTATTTCGGCTCAGCTTCCTGCTCGGCTGTGGGCTCGGTCTCCTGCTGTTTCTCGAGTTCTTTCTTTTCGCTTTTTTCGCGCTGTATCGCGTCGTATATTTCTCTTCGGTGAACCGGTATACTCTTCGGAGCGGTTATACCGAGACGAACCTTATCCCCCCGAACATCAACGATGATAATCTCAACGTCGTCGCCGATCATAATCGACTCATCTCTTTGTCTGCTTAGAACCAACATTGTTAACTCCTTTTGTCGGCTGGTCTTACCATGCTGTAATCTACGTGAATTCCGGCCAACGGTTCGTCCTTTTTGCTCCTCACAAGCCTCTTTATGCCTTTATTCCATAACAACTTAGCTCAAAACAGGTACCCCACCAACAACCTATCAACACAACTATATTTCGGCTAATTTGGAGGCCAAAAACAACCAATTCTATCTTTTGGATGGTCAATCGGGTCGGTTTTCGAGCTTGAAGACGCGCAAGTGGTTTGATAAAAGCCACTTATGCAGATTCAGAGGCACAAAAAAAGATATGTGAATTTTGGCCGGTCCGGCCAGTCCAGGTGTCACATTTCGTACTTTCGCCAATAGTCATACCGGGCCGCCATCCAGTAGCCGGCAATGGAACCCAGCGTCCCAAAGGCGACCATCTGGCAGGGCAACACCGAAGCCGCGGCATTCGAGAAGAAAACCGCCGGCCACTGGTGGGCCAGATACTGGACATTCATGGCATAAGAACTTATAGCAAAAGCAGTTATAAACACACTGGCAATCATTGGCCAAACGTAGCCGACGCCGAGCAATTTGCGGACTGCAAAAGCGGCGATTCCGAACGAGACCAGCAAGGCGAACCCAAGCTGCCCCATCGCCGACTGGGCCACCACCGCGCCCACGCGGTCGTCAGCCAATCGGACGTCCTGGGCAAATATTCCGATACACAAGTATGCGATGAAGGCAGCCGCAGCCACGGCAATTATAGGACTCAAGTGCCTTCCCGGGTTCGGCCTGGAACCTCGCTTCTGTTCGGCAGGCTCAGGTTTCGAGAGTTTTCTCTGGCACAGCAGCGGCCCTGCAAAACCAGCGGCAATAACGACGAGCCATAGGACCGGTTGCCATTTGAGCGATTGCAGAACCGCGAGACGCTCGGTATCGCTCGGGTTTAACTGCATCAGCGCCGCCATACTGCCCGACCGGACCGCCCAGACGGCCAGTCCGAACGGGGCAGCCAGAATCCCGATCTCCCGCCCGTAAGGCCACGAGACAAAGAAGCCAATGAATCCGGCCAGCAGGGCCAGAGCCGCCAACGTCACCGCGCCGCTGAAGGTTATGGCCCCACTCGTTTCGGACGGCATTGTTGCAGGCCAGGCAAGGATTCCTATCAGGGCCACACCGACGGCCGCCGCCGCCGCGATTCTCAATTTCATTGCCCAGGATAATTCCATAATTTTGTTTCCTTGATTACTCCGGTGATAGAGTACCACCAAAGCCGTCCAAGGTCAACGGGGTATTCTTCGCGTCGGTGTTGCCGGGATTGTGTGCCACGCTCAACTTGCGTGTGTGACAGGCTCAAGAGGTTCTGCCGAAACTGTCGATAGACTTACAGCGGCCAAGTCAGCACGAAGGGCCGATGAGACATGTCATCTCCATCATCGGCTTGTGCAAGCACAGGTTTTCTCTTTGCCTGGGCCGTTTTTTGTGCTACATTGGGTGTGGATATATCAGGAGCACAGGGTAAAGAAAGGATGCTATGAGCCGGCCGAACACACAAGCCTACATCGACGCCCGCCTGGGCGTTAGCGCCAGCGGTACGATTAAAGGCGCCGCCGCCAGAATTCCACTGGCGGGCAAGCGATTTCATTTTATCGGGGCCGGCGGCGTCGGAATGAGCGGGCTGGCGCAACTTCTGATGAAAAATAACGCGCTGGTCAGCGGGTCCGACCAGACGCGCACCGAGGTCACAGATACCCTCGGCACGATGGGCGCCGACATACGAATCGGCCATAGTGCTGAGAACGTCAATCCGCAAGCCGACGCCGTCGTCGTTTCGGCGGCGATAGGAGACAATAACCCGGAATTGAAGCTCGCCCGGGCCCGGGGCGTCAAGGTCTATAAGTACGCCGAGATGCTCGGCGCGCTGATGAACTGCTATGAAGGCATCGCCATCAGCGGCACGCACGGCAAGAGCACGACAAGCGGATGGCTCGCCTACCTGTTCAAGCAGGCGGGCGTCGATGTCAATTTCATCGTCGGGGCCAGCGTCAGTCAGTTGGGCAGCTCTTCCGGCGTGGCCGACAGCAGGTTCTTCTTGGCCGAGGCGTGCGAGTACGACAGAAGCTTCCTGAACCTCAAGCCTCGAATCGCCTGCATACTGAATATCGAGCAGGACCATCTGGACTACTACAACGACGAAGATGAAATCGTCGAAGCCTTTGGCGAATTCGCGCGGGGCACCAAACCGGGCGGGATCATCATCGCTAACGGGCAGGATGCGAACGTGGCAAGGATTCTGTCGGACCCCGGCTTCAATCTGGTCCCGTGCGAGACGTTCGGACTCGATGAAAACTGTAATTTCTACGCCAAGAACATAACACTCGGGGACGGATTGCCTGCGTTTGACGTCTATCGGGACGGCGCGTTCCTGGGGCCGGCGCGGATTTCCGTGCCGGGCGTGCACAATATCTTCAACGCGCTGGCGGTTGTGGCGATGGCCGCGCACGCCGGGCTCGAACCCGAACAAATACTTGGATTGCTGCCCGGCTTTACCGGGATGGACCGCCGGCTGATGCTCAAAGGGCAATTCGGGGACATAACCGTCCTGGACGACTATGCCCACCACCCGACGGAAATCCGGGCCTCGCTGGCGGCGATACGCCAGAGGTATCAGCCGAGGCGAATCTGGTGCGTGTTCCAGCCGCACCAATACAGCAGGACGCGGTTTTTGCTTGATGATTTTGCGGAAAGCTTTAAGCTCGCCGATGTAACAATCGTGCCGGAGATCTATTTCGTCCGGGATTCGGAATCAGCCAAAAGGGAAATCGACGCGCAGATTCTGGTTGAAAGGATGCGTTCGTGTGGAACGCAGGCCCTTTTCATCGAGAATTTCGGCGCCATTTGTGACTACCTCAAAGCCAACGTCCATTCGGGCGAGCTGGTCGTCACGATGGGCGCAGGCGATATTTGGAAGGTAGCAGATGGGTATCTTCAGTGGCTTGGAGGACATAGTTGAAACAGGTTATCCGCTGGCCAGGCGAACGTGGTACGGCCTTGGCGGGCCGGCCGAGCATTTTATCAGGCCCCAAACGACCGAGCAGCTTAAGAAAGTCGTCCAACGGTGCACCGAGAACGGAATTCCGATGTACGTCATGGGCTTTGGCTCTAACCTGCTGATCAAGGACGAGGGGGTGCGGGGCGCCGTGATAAAACTTGAGGCCGAGCCGTTCACGCACATCGAATTCGACGGACAGAAGGTCACCGCCTGGGCCGGAGCGGAACTGAGCAAACTGGTTTTGACCTGTGTGGAAAAGGGACTCTCGGGCGTCGAAGCCCTGACGGGTATCCCCGGCTCCGTTGGAGGGGCGGTGCGGATGAATGCGGGCGGCAACTTCGGTGATTTCGGCGCCGTCGTCGAGACGGTCACCCTGATGGACAAGGGCGGAAACGTCTTTGAGAAGAGCAAACCCGAGCTGGTGTTCGATTACCGCCAGGTGAACATCACGGCGAAATTCATCCTCAATGCCCGGCTGAAACTGAACGCCGCCGACCCCGAACAGGTCCTGCGGACGGTCAAGGAAATCTGGATTTACAAGAAGAACAGCCAGCCGTTGAACACGAAGAATGCGGGCTGTATCTTCAGGAATCCGGCCGGCGCCTCGGCCGGCGCCCTGATCGACAAGGCGGGGCTGAAAGGATTGAGGATCGGCGGAGCCGTCGTCAGCGACAAGCACGCCAATTTCATCCTCGCGGAAAACGGCTGTACCAGCCGCGACGTGACCCGACTGATAGAAACCATAACGCAGAAAGTGAAAGAGCAGTTCGACGTCGAGCTGGAGCTTGAAATAGAGATTTGGTGACAAAACGGTTGGACCCTCGCGACTGAAATCTCAAATTCGAAATCTCAAAATGGATAGAGAGTTGAAAGTAGCTGTCCTTCTCGGCGGTATCGGCGCCGAACGTGACGTGAGCATCCAGAGCGGCCGATGCGTCGCAGAGGCGTTGCAGCAAGCCGGCTTTCACGTGGTCGCCGCCGACGTTCGGCCGGATAGCCTTGACATTTTGCAGGACGCAAGCATCGACGTGTTCTTCCCCGCGCTGCACGGCCTGTTCGGCGAAGACGGCGGGCTTCAGCAGATCCTCGAAGACAACTCGCTCCTCTATACCGGCAGCGGGCCCGCTGCAAGCAGGCTGGCATTCGACAAAATGGCGAGTAAGAAGCTCTTTGAGCGCGCGGGCGTAGCCACACCCCACGCCATTGAGCTCAGTGCCGGCGGCGATATTCGGCGGATTGAGGAGCAATTGCGGCATTTCGCGCAGAAGTACGTCGTCAAACCCGTCAGACAGGGAAGCAGCGTGGGCGTCAGTATCGTTTCGACCGCTGACGAGGCTCTCGCGACGGCGCGGCAGACGCTCGCGGAGTTTGGCGACTGTATGATCGAGCAATTCGTCCCCGGAAGAGAAGTCACTGTGGGCGTCCTCTGCGGGCGAGCCTTGCCGATCATTGAGATCCGAACGCAAAATTCCTTCTACAACTATCACGCAAAATACGTTGACGAAGGGACGCAGTTCCTCTTCGACAGTATTGAAGACCCTGCGGCGATCGCGAGGGTCAGCCGGGCGGCAGTGGATTGTTTCAACGCGCTGGGCTGCCGGCACTTTGCCAGGGTCGATTTCATACTGAGCGAAGAGGCCGTGCCCTACGCCCTGGAGGTCAACACCATCCCGGGCTTTACAAGTCACTCACTGCTGCCCAAGGCCGCGGCAAAGACCGGGCTCTCCATGAGCGAATTGTGTGTAAAAATCGTCGAGGCGGCATGTTCGTCGTTCGCCGGGCTAAGAGTCGCAGACAAGACATGACATAATGTGGACCGGCAAGAAAAGAAAAAAAAGGAAGGAACAGCGGATATCGTTCAGGCCCGGCGCCTTGCGAAGAAAGGCCAGACCGCGAGCACACTGGGTGGGTCCGGGTTTGGCCGGCGCGGGGAAGGTTCTGGCGGTTGCCGGCGCCCTTTGCGGAGTCGTCATCCTGCTCGTGCTCCTGGAGAGATACGTGAACGGGACCGTCCCGGCCCCGCAAGACACGGTGGAGCTCGAGCTGGCGGGCGTCCCGGCCTGGGTCAACGATCAGCTCAAAGAGAAGGTCTATGCCGCTGCACAAGCAGCAGGCGTTCATCTGAGACTCGATGAAGACACCGCCCTGTCGGTGCAGCGCAATCTGGCCCGGCAGGTTGTCTGGCTGGACGACGTCCGGGTGCGGACCACGCACGATTGTCTTCGGGTCGAAGCGCGATGGCGAAGGCCCGTGGCGGTGATCCAGTCAGGCCCGGCCAAGTTTTACGTGGACGGCGCACAGGTTGTGCTCGATTTCGTACCGATAGCGGATTTGCCCATCGTCGAGATTAGCGGGCTCGCGCCGGCCGCCGAAGCGCCGCCGTTGGGCGGCGTCTGGCAGCGGGATGACCTCGGCGCCGCCGTAGCCATCCTGAACCAGCTCGGCCAAATGGACAGGACCCTCACGCCGGACAAGCCCCTGCTCTACGAGATCGACCGCATCGACGTCAGCAACTACGACGGCCGAAAGAACGACCGCCGGCCGCATATCATCCTCTATGCCAAAGACGAGACGGAAATTACGTGGGGAGCGGCACTCGGAAAATGGCAGCGGCACCTGGAATCCACGGACGAGCAAAAACTGGGCAAGCTCTACGGCTACTACAAGGAATATGGCACGCTCACCGGCGGCGCCAAGTATATCAACCTGCGCGACCCGCGGGACAAGATCCCCCTGCCCATCGACAGATACTAAGAAACTATCGGAATTACCCCTGAAGGGCTGTCATTCTGAGGCGAAGCCGAAGAATCTGGCCTATGTCCGCCAGTTCGCGACCCAGATGCTTCACTGCGTTCAGCATGACACGCATCAGGGAACGATTATTCGGTTGGGCTCTACGCGTCGGCGAAACTGTTCAATGCCGCCGCCAGGTCCGTATAGTGATACGAAATCCGGAATTCCGCGCAAAGCAACTTGAGCCGCTTCAGAACGGATTCGCTCAGCTCGCTTTGGAAATCCGAATCCCCCGTGCAGCAGAAGATTCGGCAGCCGGCAAAACGATGCTCGTGAATGTCGCATTTACCGGCAACGTTGAAGGGACATCGGCCCGCCGGCATCGGTTTGATATTCGCGCGGCCCAAGTGGGCAGTCAGGTACATCAGCTCCGGCGGCGTGACAAACAAGCGGTGATCGAACTCATCGAAATCGCAACAGCGCCCGCACGATTCACAGGCCCCCGCCAGCTCGCCGTGCAGGCGGAGCTGCCCCGCCAGCCAGTCATAAATCGCAGCGACTTTCTTAACGACCGGGGCGTCTATTCCGCATCCTTCCACCACTTTTTTCTCCCCTTGATTTCTTTTATTTCCTCGAAGCTGTAGAGCCGGCCGCGATTGATGCCGGGACATTTCCGCGCCGCCTTGTTCCAGGCGTCGGGGTCTTTCAGATTCTCGGGCCAAAAGGGCCAGTTGCGGCACTGGTTCGGCCGGACCGAATAGATCAAACACCCTTTGCGGCCGGCGATCTCTTGCAGAAATATACAGTCCTTGCTTGTTGCATGTTCGATGATCGTGGTTCGCAGGCCGACGCGATTGAGATATTCCCGCCGCACCTGAGCTACCGTCAGCTTCAGGAAATCCACAATGATCTCGACCTCCGTCCTCGTCACCCAGATATACCCTTCGCCCGGCCCTGAGCAGCATCCGCCGCACCCCTGACACTCAAAGTGCAGCCCGGCAACATACCATGCAGTCTTATTTCCAGAAACAGTTTTCAGATTTGCGCCCAAGTCGATGTCGTCCACAAAACCATGTTCAGTCACCCCAGCGTTGACATGCGATGGTCTCCCTCAGTTCTTCTTCCAGATTGGAGAACGCCGGCAATTCTCTCAGAGGGGAAAAGTCCTCTATGCATTCGGGAATACGTTGTACAGCACGCTTCACCTTGAAATGTTTTCTGCGGTGACTGCCCAATTCGGTAGCCTCAAGTATGAGATTGTGAAGCATGGCCTTCGGATCGGGAACCTCCTCAAGTCTCCTCAATCCAGGTAAGCTCAAGTGCGCGGTGCCATTTGGGTTTCCTGCCGCCTCCTTTATAGCGTCAGTATTGAACAGTAACCAAGCCTCCGTCATTCTTACGGGTACCACCCCAACGCATGGGGGCAGGGTCGTGAATTTACGAGCTTCCTCAACGGCATCGGCGACCTCAGCCAATCTGTCAGCTAGTGCCACCCTCTCAGCGTCACGATGAATAAATAGAAGGTCACACTGATAGAAGTCTATCGTCAATTTGATCTTTTGGTGGAGTACGTTCGGCAGGTTTGGAAGGCGCCAGAGGTCAGCCCATTGCGCTTGTATGGCCCAGCTGGGAAGATATTCTTGCAATAACCATGTCAGGATCGGAATCAAAGCCCTGTCTCCGGGACCGTCGGCAAGCAAAGTGTAACGCAATTCGTTCATCCAGCTCCGGCTATTGCGTCTTGAACCATGGAAAATGAGACTGCACGTCCGAACGATCAATAACCCGGTTTGAAAACGCATGTCGCTTTCTCGACCAGGATGTGGAGGCCGCCATCTCCTCCTCTTCAATGGAATGCTCAGAACTGAGCACAGGATTGAGATATGCCAACAGAGCCCCCAATTTGCAGGTGTCGACTCGCTCTTGTGATTTTCCATTTCTCCACGTGTCCGGTAGACAACTGAAACGAACGCCTGTGAATCGTTGCCCCTCCGGAGAAATTGACTCTCTGGGTTCTGCTACCAACAGCATGTCCTGGGGGACTTGGAGCACTACTGCTGGCGAATGGGTGTTGACAATAACTTGACGCAATGGATTGTCAGAACTTGCTGGTTCGTTAACGTCTGTCGCAATGTCCTGCAACAGTCCTATCATAGCTGGGATTCGGGCAGGATGAATACCGTTCTCCGGTTCTTCAAGGCACAGTACGCCTTGCACGTCGGGATCCTGCTCGAGAACAGCAAGAGCCAGAAAACGCAGAGTTCCATCAGACAAAGCTTTTGCAGCATGCAGAGTCTTATCCTTTCCCATAACATTGAGTGTGAGCAACTCTCTCTTTTCGTCACGGTCAATGGATACCCTGTCAACATCGCCAATCAATTCCGCTAACCGATTCGCAATCCTAGCGCAAACGTCCGGATTCCGGGTATTTGTGGCATCTTTGGAGCCATTCTGATATGCCAGCCTATATAGTGTTGACGCAAGGTGTGAGCCATTCGAGCCAAGCTTTGCGGGAGCAGAGAACTCATCAGGTCTTCGCAACGCCGACGGCTCAAGCTGAAGAAGCCGCCAAGATAACATTTCCCGACGGGCCAGAAGCGCCGTTGGGCTTTCTGATGTATTTGTGGTGGAAAGTACGGTCCTATTCAATTTCTTGACCTGCCACAAAGGCCTACCCCTGCTGCCACCGTCCTGGTGTAGCACGACAATATGGTCTGCACCTTCTTCTTCTGTAGATATGAAGCTCTTTCCTTTGCGCCTGCTGCGGACAACCGAATTGCGCCAGGCGGGTCTGTGCGGGAATAACAGATGCTTCTTGGACTCGCCAATCTTCACATAATCAAGCTCCTCCTTTAGAACTTCAAGGGAAGGCGAAGACCCGAGACTTGGGTCTTCCCTGTACGCAAGGTTCAAGGTATAGCGAAGAAACGTGCTTGTGGCTTCCGCCTTCTTTCCCAGGTCGTCCTCACCTTCGGACGGCACAATCATCTCGGCCTCAAAGGACATCTCCCTCGCGTGCTGATCGCCATATCTCTGAAAGAGGCTGCGGACGTCCGGCACGCGCCGCTCCTTCTTGTCACCCCGCACAGTCGAAGGTGCCTGCATCAATAGTCGGTCTGCCAAGGCGCTAAGAAACCCAATAGCATCGAATAGGTTTGATTTCCCAACGCCGTTGGCTCCTGCGATGCAAGTAAAAGGCCCGAAGCGAACATCTACGTCAACAAGATTCTTGAAACCGGAAACTTTTAGCCGAGTCAACATGATCTCACCGTGTCAGATTTATAAGACCAGACCATACATCGAGCAGAATCAGCAGCAGCACACGCACTTCTCTATTCTAACCACATTTCGGTATCAACATGCAACGTTTTTCTCTTGGGCTTACCCTAACGGACCTGGTTCATCCCCAATTCCTCACCATTTCAGCACCGCGCCGGTATCGGCGCTGGTGGCCATCGAGGCGTATTTGGCCAGGCAGCCTTCGGTGACCTTCGGCCTGGGCGGCTTCCAGGTCTTTTTGCGCTTCGCGAGCTCATCTTTGGACAGCTTCACACGGATTTTGTTCTTCGGGATATCTATTTCAATGATATCGCCGTCCTTGAGCAGGCCGATGGGACCGCCGACCGCCGCTTCGGGGCTGATGTGGCCGATGCAGGCGCCTCGTGTTCCGCCGCTGAAGCGTCCGTCGGTGATCAGGGCCACGGATTCACCCAGGCCGGCCCCCATGACATAACTTGTGGGGCTGAGCATCTCCTGCATGCCGGGTCCGCCCTTGGGGCCTTCGCAGCGAATGACCACGACGTCGCCTTCTTTGACCTTGCGGGCGAGGATGCCGGCGCAGGCCTCTTCCTGGCTCTCGAAAATGACCGCTGGGCCTGTATGTTTGAGCATCGCCGGAGCAACCCCGGCGGTTTTTACCACCGCGCCGCCGGGCGCGAGATTGCCCTTGAGAATCGCCAGACCGCCGGTTTTGGAATACGCCTTATCGAGGGGGTGGATGACGCCCTTGTTCCCGATCCTGGCCTTGGCAATATTTTCGCCGAGCGTCTTGCCGCTCACGGTGATGCAATCGAGGTTGAGCAGCTTCGGGATTTTGCGGACCTCGCTCAGGATGGCGCTGATACCGCCGGCGGCGTCCACGTCCTCGACGTGAACAGCGCTGGAGGGCGAGACCTTGCAGATGTTCGGGCACTTGGCCGAAATGGCGTTGATCCGTTCGAGGTCGTACTTGATGCCCGCTTCATTCGCTACCGCGAGCGTATGCAGGACGGTGTTGGTCGAGCCGCCCATCGCCATATCCAGAACCAGCGCGTTATCCAGCGATTTGCGATTGATGATATCCAGCGGCTTGATGTCCTTCTCGATCAGGCTCAGGATCTGCTTGCCGGTGGCTTTGTAAAGCTGCTGGCGTTTTGGATTGATGGCGAGGATTGTCCCGTTGCCGGGCAGGGCCATGCCAATCGCCTCGCACAGACAGTTCATCGAATTGGCGGTGAACATCCCCGAGCAGCTCCCCTGCCCCGGACAGCCCGTGCGCTCAAGCTCCTTCAATTGGGCTTCATCGATTTTGCCCGCGTTGAACTCGGCTACCCCTTCGAATATGCTGATCAGGTCAACAACCTTGCCGCCGGCGGTCTTGCCCGCGGCCATCGGCCCGCCCGAGACGAAAATCGTCGGAATGTTGCACCTGACGGCCGCCATCAGCATCCCCGGGATGATCTTGTCGCAGTTGGGGATGCACACCAGGGCGTCGAAGCAATGCGCCCGGACCATCGTCTCGACCGAATCGGCGATGATCTCGCGCGAGGCCAGGGAATACTTCATGCCTGTATGGCCCATGGCAATCCCGTCGCAGACGGCAATCGTATTGAACTCGAACGCCGCCCCGCCCGCGCCGCGAATGGCGGCCTTGACCACCTGCGCAACCGCGTTGAGGTGAACGTGACCCGGCACAATCTCACAAAAGCTGTTGGCAACGCCGATGAACGGCTTGCTCATGTCGGCATCGCTCAGACCGCACGCGTGGAGCAAAGCGCGATGCGGCGCCCGCTGAAAACCCTTCTTAACAGTGTCGCTTCTCATAATCTGACATCTCCGAAAACATTGAAAAAGTCGTCCGAAAACGTGGAGGGTCTATTGTAATGGCCGCGGGGACCTATATAAAGAAAAATCAGTTGTTCGGGGAAAGGGAGAGTATATAATAAGCGCCAAAAAGTGCTGGACGCTGAGAACTTGCGGGAGAATCGATGATGTGCAAATGCAGAATTGGCCTTATCGCAACGGGAATCGCGGTTTGTGCGTTGTTTGTGACGGGCGGTTGCGCTGATCCGTCCAAGGGACCGGGCCGGGCCGGGGACAAGCCTGAAGCGCAAAAAGCGACTGTGCAGCTTGCGTTGAAATTCACGCCCGGGGATTCAACGGCCTACAAGGTGATCAGAGAAAGCGACAAAGGCGTCGAGTGGGAAGGCCCCGAGTCGAGCAGGCCGAAACACACCGGAAACAGGATCGAAATGGCCTTCACGCAGCACATACAAAGCACGGACGGCGCAGGCAAAGCGCTCGCAAAGACTACAATCACAGAGCTGAAGTACCTGGCGAAGGTCAAGGACCAGGTC
>Ga0307378_10010905_pt1 | contig 11758 bp, 5 predicted proteins | sample UN1MG_FD_202238 | JGI IMG/M metagenome (GOLD analysis project Ga0307378, IMG submission 202238) | Soil microbial communities from Risofladan, Vaasa, Finland - UN-1 | ecosystem: Environmental > Terrestrial > Soil > Coastal area > Acid sulfate soil | place: Finland: Risofladan, Vaasa | collected...
CCCACCGACCGGCCAGTGCCGACGCGCTGAAGGACCTGGCCGATCAACCACAGCGCGACAACTGCCAAGCCCAGGTTCAACAGCTCCAGGCGGATTACGTCCAGGTGACGCAGTCCCTGGAGGCAGAACGGCAGGCGCGAGAGTCGCTGCTTGCCCAGGACACGCCGCGCGGCAATGTCGCCGCCGACGCGTACGAACACGCGTTGGCCGCCGATGCCGTGTATCAGGAGGACCTCAAGGAACTCGAGGCTGAGGCACGCAAGTACCTAACCGAGCTGGCCATTGCCATGGTGCTGCTGGTCGATCCGCTGGCCGAGCTTCGCAAGGCGGCGCGGAGCCTGGCGACGACGCTGACAGAGCAAAAGGAGCTGAAGCCGCCGCCGACGGTCCTGGCGGTCTTAGAAGCCTGTGGCACGCAGGCCGAGACGTTCGACGAGGAATCGGCTGAGTTCACTCAGGCGTGGGAGCGCCGCCGCCAGGCTCTTGAGCGATGGGAGATGGAGGACGGAGTAGTGGGCTTGGTTCGGCAACAGGAAGCGGCTGCCGACGTCGCCCGCCGATTCCTGGAGCGCGCCCGCGCGTTGGTCGGCCAGCTCGGCACGCACGTCGAGGGATTGGCAGGCGAGGGAAGCTCAGGCACGCGTGAGATCGTGGTGGCGGCCGTCTTACGCGCCGATCTGGGGCGCCTCAGCCAGCGACTCGCCACTTTGACGGAAGCCACCGCTGCGACGGACGTGACGGTCAACTTCCGTCTGAACGCGCACGACCGGCAATTGCGCGGCATCCGCACACGCCTGCAAACCCGCCGCGAGGCCATCTGCCGACAGATGGACGAGCAGGCCGACCGCCAGGCCAGCAGCCGTCACACCGAGCGCCTGGCCGAGCTCGCCAACACCGTCGGCGAACTCGAGCAGCAACGCGAGGATCTGCTGCTCGGGCTGGTGGGGAAACTGGAGGAGCTCCGCAGCCTGGACGAGCAACTGCTCGAACGTCAACGTGTCGAAACCGACGTCCGCCAGGCGGATGCAGCCATTGAGCGACTCGCGACCCAACTCACGCGCCTGGACGCTGCGCTGGAGCAGGCCCGCCACGGGGGCCCGCGTCCCGACCGCATTCAGCAAGACATCCCGATCCACGAAGAACAGACCGCGGGCGTGCACCGCTACCGCAATGCCGGCTTGGCGGCCGCCGGCGTCTTCGCCACCGCCTGGTTGATCAGCCTGCTCATGATCCTCAAGAACCCCCTGCGCCCACGGGAAACCCCATTCGACACCGAGCTGATCGAGACGCCGCCAACCGAAGCACCGTAGGATTCGCGGCAGCCGCGTCCGCTTGGCTCCACACTTGCCGATCGTCGTTAAGCACCCAGGGAGTATTGTGCGGCGGGGGCAGAAACGCGAAGATTGCCCGCGACGGAAACGGAACTTCACAAACCACAATGCAGAGGTGAACCCGTGAACAGCAGCATTCAGCGCATGTGCGTCCTGGTCGGGTTGAGCGTTTCCGGCCTGGTCGGCTGCGTCAGTCCGCTCACGACCGGATCGTTGATTCGCCAGATGACCGACCTCGAGCGCCTGGCCGACCTACCGAGCCCGGCGTTCAAAACGGTGCAGTTCTCATCGTATGACCATCGCAGCGTCCTCCCCAACGGGCCTCACTGGTTCGCCAACTCCGACGGTTTCGGCAGAGAACCGCTCCCCAACTTCGAGGCCGTCCTCGAACCCCCCGACGAACAGGGGATCGGCGAGTACCTGATCTGCGATGTCAAAGGCCCCGGCGCAATCGTGCGAACGTGGACGGCGGCCATCACGGGCACCATCCGTCTCTACCTCGACGACGCCCGCAAGCCGGTGTACGACGGGCCGGCGGACAAGTTCCTGCTCTGCCCCTACCGCGCGTACGCGCAGGAATCCGGAATCGACGACACGCTGCTGGACGACACCTTTCAGCAACGCAACGCCGCATATTGTCCCATCACGTTTGCCAAGCGCTGCCGGATGGTATGGGTGGGCAATACCCAGCAAATACACTTCTACCACGTTCAGATCCGCCTGTACGAGCCCGGCACGCACGTGCGCGCGTTCCAGCCCAGTGACCTGAAGACGTATGAACGCGACCTGCGCGACGTCGCGCGGGTGATGTCCAATCCACAGGCCGAGTATGAGTACCGATCAACGCAGACACCCACCGCCATCTCAACGACGGTGCCCGCCGGTCAGATACAAGAAGCTCTGGCCTTGGAAGGCCCACAGGCACTGGAGCGGTTGACCCTGAAGGTCGCTGCGCATGACTTGGACAAGGCCCTGCGTCAGACCATCCTCCACATTGTCTGTGATGATCATCCCTGGGGCCAGGTGCAGGCGCCGATCGGCGATTTGTTCGGAGCGGCACCCGGCGTCAACCCTTTTGAGTCGATCCCGTTCACGGTGTCACCAGACGGTACGATGACCTGCCGTTATGTCATGCCCTTCAAGACGTCCCTGAGAATCCTTATTGACAACCGGGGCGAACAGGCGGTCAGTGTGACCGGATCGGCGCTCCCCATGGACTATACCTGGAATGACAACACTTCCATGCACTTTCGGGCGCGCTGGCGCGTGGACCACGACCTGCTGGCCTCGAGTACACCCGCCCAGGATTTGCCGTACCTGATCGCGAACGGCCGCGGCGTTTACGTCGGGACGGCGACCATGCTGCTGAACCCCACCCCGGTTCCGACGCCCGGCGGCGGCTGGTGGGGAGAGGGTGACGAGAAGATCTTTGTTGACGACGATGTACAGCCATCTACCTTCGGAACCGGCTCTGAGGATTACTTCAACTACGCCTGGTCGTCCCCCGACATCTTCCTCTTCCCCTATTGCGGCCAACCAAGAAATGACGGCCCGGGCAACCGCGGCTTCGTGACCAATCAGCGCTGGCACGTGCTTGACTGCCTGCCTTTCCAACGGCGGCTCGCCTTCTACATGGAGCTCTTCAGTCACGCAGAAACGCCCGGCATGTCCTATGCCCGCATCGCGTACCACTACGCCCGGCCCGGCGTGGTCGATGACCACGTCACGATCACCAGCGAAGACGTTCGCCACCTGGAGCTCCCCGCCAACTGGCAACCGGCCGCGCGCGGCGCCGTGCGTAACACCGTGTTCCATCAGGCGGAAGAACTCACGCAGCAAGACGCCACCCTCACGTTCGAAACCGGCAGCCTTTGGTCCGGCGGGCGGCTACTGGTCTGGCGCCCGGCCCGCGTGGGTAGCAGGCTAACATTAGACGTGCCGATTCCGGAAGACGCCAAATACGCGCTTCATCTGGCCATGGCACTGAACGCACACGCGGGCAGGGTGAAAGTTACACTGGACGGTAACAACATCGGCGTCGGCGGCGAGTCCGGAATTATTGACTTGCACGTACCCCACCGCACGCTACTCAGACAGTACTCCTCCAAGACCATCGAACTCACCAAAGGTACACATACTCTGGCGCTCGAGTATACAGGTGCGCCGGGACAGGGTACTGAAGGCACCGTAGGAATCGACTACGTCGGTGTTCAGAAGACATGATCTATACAGGTCCGTCTGCTGTCCCGACCTACCCTACCCCTTCGATGACACCGACTGCCAAACAGACTCGCGAACCGTTTCGCAGCCGGACGGGCATGCCGCACTCGTCGGCGTGGTAATCCCGTCACGTCTGCCGAACCGCCAGTGTGACGATCTGGAATGGACGAAGCGGAACTGTCGTTCGCCGCACGGTCGCGTCGTGACCGAAACCGTCAACGTGCAGCGGGCGTTCCAGCAAGTCCACCGGTTCCACCGTCCGGATCGGCAGGTTCCAGCCGATCGTAACGCGTCCGCGCCCGCCGTGCGTCTCCGCCAGGCGGACGATGAGCCGATCATCCTCCTCCGCCCGTTTCACGGCCGAGACGACGACGTTCGCCGCTCCGTCGGCGACGAGAGTGAACGGCGTCCACGCGCCAGTCAACGGCGCGGCTTGCCCCGCCGACAGCGGCCGGGCCATCAGCGGCGTGTTGAGCGCTTCCGCCTCACGATCGACGCCGGCCGCACGCCAATCGCCGTCATGAACCATCAGGCTGTAGGTGAACTCGTGTGCGCCCATGTCGGCCTCGGGATCCGGGAACTTCGGGCTGCGCAGCAACGAAAGTCCCATCACGTTCTCGTGACAGGAGTGTCCGTATTTGCAGTCGTTCAGCAGTGCGACGCCGAACCCGGGCTCCGAGAGATCCATCCACCCGTGCGCGCACACTTCGAACATGGCCCGCTCCCACGACGTGTTGCGATGGGTGGGCCGCTCGACGTGCCCGAACTGGATCTCGTACGTCGCCCGCCGGGCGCGCACGTCCACCGGAAACAGCGCCCGCAGCAGCCGCCGACTCTCGCGCCACTCGACGCGGGTGTGCACATCCAGGCGGGGCGAGCCGGCTTCGAGGACGAAGCGCTGCGTAATGCGGCTGTTGCGCCCGAGCGGGCGCGCCACCTCGATTGCCGCCCGCAGCGGACCGTCCTCGACGACGCGCCGGCTTTCCGCGAGCCCCGCAACCGGATAGGCCTTGTCCTCGTAGTGGGCGGCGATGTCCCACGCGTCCCAGGCGTGCGGCCGATCCTCGTACAGGACGAGCTGATTCAGCGGCTCCGGCGAACCGTCGGCCCGCCGCGCACACGCGTCGCGTTCGCACCCGGCCCGTTTCAGGCTGGTCAGTGAACCCGCTTCACTGATCGTCGCTTCGGCAATCCCGTTGGATAGCGTGTGATCGCGGACACACACTGGCGCGACGTCGATCTCCTCCGAGCGGTCCACGACCGCGAGGCCCAGTGCCGGCACATCTTTCACGTAATGCAGCCGCCCTTCGCACTCCACCACGCCGCACCGTGCGGCACACGTCGGGTTGAACACGATCATCGGCGCTTGCAGGCCGCTCGTGTCCGCGCTGTCGGCCCAGCGGCGGATGCCCTCGTCGATCAGCGCGTTGCAGATCTCACGGACGCGCTCGTGTTGGCGGCGGGCATCCTCGTAAACAGCGGGGATCGACGATCCCGGCAGGATGTCATGAAACTGGTTCAGCAGGACGAGTTGCCAGGCCTCATGCAAACGACTCTGCACGGCCGCCGCCCGCTGCGCCTCCAGCGGTGCCGGCCCCGCGCAGGCCAGCCACTCGGCCACGCGCAGCGCTTGTTCGGCACGTCGATTGGCTCGCTTGAGCCAGGCCTGTGTGGTGTATGTGCCGCGGTGACACTCCAGGTACAGCTCGCCGTCCCAGACCGGCAAATCCCGCCCCTCGACCCGCAGCGCTGCGCACCGCCGATGCAGCTCGTCGCAGAAGGCGTCCGCGCGCGCGAGTGTCACGCTTGGCAGGCCCGCGCAGTGCCGCGCCAGCAAGGCGTTGTGGATCATCCAGTCGGTCGGGCCGCCGCCTCCGTCGCCGAAACCGAACGGCTGCAACCAGACCGCGGTGCGCACCTGATCTTTGCGGGCCGCGTTCTTCTCGCCGCGCTGAAGCTCCGCGGGCGTGTTCGTAGCAGTGTAGTCGTGTCCCGGCGTGCAGTGCGCCAGAATCTCCGTCCCGTCGATGCCGCGCCAGCGGAAGTTCACCAGCGGAAACTCGTTGCTCTCGTTCGAGGCCAGCTTGTTCGTGATAAACGTGTCCAGGCCTGCCAGGGCCATGATCTGCGGCAGCGACGCCGGAAAGCCGAACGTGTCCGGTAGGTACAGGAATCGCTGCCGGCCCTGTTCGCCGAACCGCTGCTGCCAATAGCGCGTGCCGAGCAGGATCTGCCGCACGAGCGACTCGCCGGAGGGAGCGTTGCAGGCCGGCTCGACCCACATCGCCCCACCGGCTTCCCAGCGTCCCTCCCGAACCCGTTGGGCGACCCGCTCGAACAGCTTCGGCGACGCGTGCTCCACCCAGGCGTACTGCTGCGCCTGGCTGCACAGGAACGAGAACTCCGGATACCGGTCCATCAACCCCAGCACGTTCGCGAACGTCCGCAGGCACTTGCGTTTCGTCTCGCAGATCGGCCACAGCCACGCCGTGTCGATATGAGCGTGTCCGGCAGCGTAGCAGCGCGTAGCCGCGTCGGTGGCATTGGCGCGCAGCACTTCCTCGAGAATTGCCAGAGCGGCGGTCGCCGTGGCCGGTACGTCCGTATCGTCGATGCCCTCGGTCGCCCGGCGCAGGGCGTCGTTGAGTTGTTGCCCGCGCGCGCTTTCATCCGCCGACACCAACAGCAGTTGCCGGGCGAACTCGTACGTGCGCCACAGCCGCCAGGCCATGGCGTCGTACACCGCCAGTTCGCACCGTTCGAGCCGGCCCGGCCTGGACCCGCTCCAACGACGAGAGTCCTCCGATTCGGGCGGCTGGAAGGTCGCGATCCCGAAGGGGTTATTGCAGGCCGCTTCAACGTGAAGGCGCACCTCTTCGCCGCCCCCGGCACGATCATACAGTGTCACCGCATCCCGATTCGGATCGAAGCCTTGTCGCGGGGCGCCGCCGTCCCACAGCAACGCTTCGGTCCCACTGGAGAAGCGCAGGACGACGCACTTGCCAGCCATCGCCGGCGGCACCCGCCCGCAGATCCGGAACCACGCGGTGGACCAGGCCGGGCCCCAGCGCCAGCCGATGGCGACCGGCTCGTAAGCCGCTTGCACGGCCTGGTCGTATCCGACCGGCGCGGCGCACTGGAATGCGGCCACCTCCAGCGCCGACCTGGCCGGATACACTGCCGGCTGCAAGACCTGACAGGCAAAGACCGCGTAACGTTCAGCAGCGGATTCGAGTTCGTTTTTCATGGGCGGGGATTATAGCCGGTCCCGCGTCCCAGCACGCCCGGGGTACAGCACGAATACGGGCCAAGCACGAGAGAAGTCACGCAAGACGTTGCACCGCTCTCTATGGCCGGTATCATTAGCCATCGAGCGGGTAGCCCGCGAGCTTAGCCGCGCGGGTGTGGTCTGAATGTGCTGCGGAACCGGGTCCTCCGGGACCGCGCATCGTAAAACTGGAAGGAGACCAGAAATGCGAATGCGTGTTCTCGCTTCATATCTTCTCTGCGCGGTCTTGGGGACACTACTGACCCCCGCCCTGGCTGATGAGGCGGGCGTCACGAGCCTGAGCGCTGACCAGCTCGCTCGCCTGGAGGCGATCTACGAGGCGCAACAGCAGAAGATCGAGCTACTGCAACAACAGGTCGCCGCGGCCGAGCTGCAAGATCAGGACGCCGCCCGCACTGAGGCCATGCGCCAGCAGATCCGCGAGATCCTCAGCGAGCAGGAGTTCCGCGAGAGCCTGATGCCCTCGGTGCTCCAGGCCGGCTACGACCAGGGCTTCTTCATCAAGAGCAGCGATGACAAGTTCCTGCTGAAGATCAAGGGGCACCTGCAGTTCCGCTGGACGCATTACGGCACGCGCAGCGACAACCGCTGGGCCAACGCGCGCCTGCAGCGGAATGACCGCACCGGGTTTGACTTCCAGCGCATACGGCTCGACTTCCAAGGGCACGTGTTCAGCAAAGACCTGACCTGGCGCATTATCCTGCGCACAGATGCTCCAGATGGATACGATGTTCGCCCACACTACGCGTACATCAACTACCGCTTCCGCGATGAATTCCAGTTCCGGGCCGGCATCATGCGAATCGCCTCGACGCGGGCAGAGGTGACGTCTGGCGCGGCCTTTCAGTTCATCGACCGGCCGACCGTGTTCAACCCGGTGTTTGGCCTCGGGCGGGGAGTGGGCGTGCAGTTCTGGGGCCAGCTCTTCGAGAAGCGCGTCGAGTATTACCTCCAGGTCCTGAATTCGCTGGCCAGCCCCGGCAACCGCGTGATCACGCCGGACAACCCGAACACCCCCACCGGCACAGAGATGGACAGCAACCCGGCGTTGGTGTTCCGCGCGGTCTGGCACGCGTTGGGCGACGACCCCGGCCAGGACTTCAAGGCCGAGGCTGACCTCAGCTTCCACGAGTCGCCGGCGCTGGACTTCGGATTCCACTACGCGTTCAACGAGGATGAAGGCGACTTGCAGACGACGCAAATCCCGTACCCGTTGCCGCGCCGCATAGCTAACCTGGGCGGGTTCGGGCTGACAAACACCAACGGGTTGCAGATCAATCAGTTCGGCTTCGACACGGCCTTCAAGTGGCAGGGCTTCTCCGCCATCGGCGAGTACGTCCTGCGAATAGTCGATCCACGCCGCGCGGGGCGAGTGCCCTTCTCAAACTGGTGGCTATTCACCAACCAGGGTGACACGACCGTGCAGCACGGCGCCTACGTGCAGTTCGGCTACTTCCTGCCGATCCCCGGGCTGGAGAAGAAGCTCGAGGCGGTCGCGCGCGTCGGCGGAGTATCCCTGCTCGCCAATGGACGCGAAGGAACCTGGGAGTACTCCGGGGGCCTGAACTACTACATCCGCGGCAACAACGTCAAGCTGCAGACCGACGTCACCAGGGTACCCGAGTCGCCGATCAGCAACTCGTATAGCGGGCTGGCGAACGTCAACGACGACGCCCTGATCTGGCGCGTGCAGTTGCAGCTGGCCTTCTAAAGGGCTCGCTGCCTATTCCTTCAGCGCTTCCGGATTCAGCAGCTCCAGGTCGGCCGGTACGAACAGCCCGTCCTTGCGGATGAGCTCGCCGTCGAAGTAAATCTCACCGCCGCCGTATTCCGGCGTCTGGATCATCACCAGGTCCCAATGGACCTCGCTCTTGTTGCCGTTGGGGACCTCGTCGTAGGCGTTGCCGGGCGTCAGGTGGATGCTCCCGCTGATCTTCTCGTCGAAAAGGATGTCCTTCATCGCCCTGGTGATGAAGGGGTTCACGCCGATGGCGAACTCGCCGCAATAGCGGGCGCCCTCGTCGCTGTCGAACACCTCGTTGCACTTGGCCGTGTTCGAGCTGCGCGCCTCGATGATCCTGCCGTCCTGGAACACCAGCCGCACGTTCTCGTGCGTGAGGCCGCGATAGAGCGTCGAAGTGTTGTACTGGATCACGCCGTTGACGCTTTCCTTGACGGGCGCGGTGAAGACCTCGCCATCGGGAATGTTGAGCTTCCCGTCGCAGGCAATGGCCGGCATACCCTTGATCGAGAAGGTCACGTCGGTCTCACCCGGACCCTTGAGCCGAACCTGGTCGGTCGCCTCCATGCGCTTCTTGAGCGGCTGCATGGCCTCGCTCATCCTGGCATAGTCCATCGTGCAAACGTCGAAGTAGAACTGCTCGAACGCTTCGGTGGACATGTCGGCCAGTTGGGCGAAGCTCGGGCTCGGCCAGCGGATGACGACCCAGCGCGTCTTCGGCACGCGAATGCCGATGTGCACCGTTTTCCAGACGGTGGACTCGTAGATTTTCTGTTTCTCAGCGGGAACGTCCGAGAGCTCGGCCACGTTCGGGTTACCGCGGGCACCGATGTAGCACTGCACATTCTCCATTTGCAGCTTCTCGACGTCACGGATCAGGTTCCACTGATCCTCCGAGCCGTGCATCATCAACGCCCGGTTGACCTCGTTGCTTTTCAGCAGCACCAGCGGCGACGCGCCGGCCGCGCGCGCGACGCGCACGCACTCGGCGGTGAACGCGTGCGGCACGTCGATGGCCTCGATCAGGATCTTCTCATCGGGTTTGACGGCGCAGGAGTAATTCACCAGCGTGTCAGCCAGCCTCGTCATACGCGGATCGAGCATCCTATACCTCCAAAGTACGAGTGAGTCGCGTAGCAAAGCGTCTCAGCCCCGATCTGTCAACGCTGTAGCGGCCGGGCCCCGTACCGGCCGCAGGATGACCGCCTGCAAACCGGTCCCACAGCCGCTGGTGCGAGAATCTCTTCTCGCACCCCCTGCCAATCACCACGACAACCGCGACCAGTCAGCCCCGGTAATCCATTAGAACTGAACACCGCCCTTATAATAGCTGAGGCGCGCGTCCCGACCGCGTCGCATGACGAGCTACAGAACCCGCTGGGAGGAGGTGTACATGAACACTGTCGAGCTGCGAGACGTCACCAAAACATTCGGTACCCACACCGCCGTGGACGAGCTGTCGCTGGATGTCCCGCGCGGCTGCGTCTACGGCTTCATCGGTCCAAACGGGGCGGGCAAGACCACCACGCTGCGCATGATTATGAACATCTTCTATCCGGACCGCGGTTCGATCCGCGTCTTCGGCGAGCAGCGCCGGCACGCGCACACCGACCGGATCGGCTATCTGCCGGAGGAGCGCGGTCTGTACAAGAAGATGAAAGTGCGCGACATCCTGCGGTTCTACGCCGACCTGAAGAACGCCCGCGACGTCAACCGCGAGGTTGACCGCTGGCTGGATCAGCTCGAGCTGGCCGACTGGGCCGACAAGAAGGTGGAGACGCTCAGCAAGGGCATGAGCCAGAAGGTGCAGTTCATTGCCGCGGTCGTCTCAAAGCCCGAATTGGTCATTCTCGACGAGCCGTTCACCGGGCTGGACCCGGTCAACGCCGACGTGCTCAAGGACGCCGTGCTCGAACTGCAGTCCGACGGCACAACCGTCATCTTCAGCACGCACGACATGAACGTCGCCGAGAAGATGTGCGACTTCATCTTCATGATCTTCAAAGGCCGCAAGGTGCTCGACGGGACGTTGACCTCGATCCAGGACCGGTACGGCAGCGACACGATCCGCCTGCGGATCGAGGGCAACGGCGCCGTGCTCCATGACCTCCCGGGGGTCGAGCGTGTCAACGACTACGGCCGGTTGCAGGAGCTGCGGATAAGCGCCGGCGGCGATTCGCAGCAGATCCTGGCGGCGATCATGTCCAGGACCCGCGTGCGCTATTTCGAGCTGGCCCGCCCGTCTCTGCACGACATCTTCGTGCGGATCGCCGGCCCCGAAGCGGAGGAGACCAACCATGCGTAAGACTCTCAAGATCGCCCTGCGGGAATACAAGGTCGCCGTCCGCAGCAAAGCGTTCCTCATCATGATCATGCTCATGCCGGTCTTCATGGGCGGCACCGCCGGCGTGACGGCGCTTCTGGAGAGCCGAAAAGACACCGCCGACAAACGGATCGCCGTTGTGGACCGTTCCGGCGTGGTCGCGGCGGCCCTGCACGAAGCGGCGACGAAACGAAACACATCGGAGATCTTCGATGAGGAAACCGGCAAGAAGATCGCGCCAGCCTACATCATTGAGATCGTCCCGCCGAGCGCCGAAGACCCCGAGGCCCAGCGACTGACCCTGTCGAACAGGGTCGGCAACAAAGAGCTCTACGCGTTCGTCGAGATCGGCAAAGACGTGGTTCACCCCGGCGACGACGCGCAGGGTGCCCGCATCACCTACCACGCCGAGAACTCGGTCTTCCACGATGCCCGCAAGTGGATCGCCCAACCGATCAACAATCACATCCGCGGTCTTCGGCTCGCCGAGGCGGGCCTGGATAGGGCAACCGTCGATGAGCTGACGCGCTGGATACCTGCTGAGGGCCTCGGGCTTCTCACCGTGGACGAGGCCACCGGCCAGGTCAAAGAGGCCGAGCGCAGCAACGAAGCCCAGGCCATCCTGCTGCCCATGGGGCTGATGATGCTGTTGTTCATGATGATCATGGTGGGGGCCACGCCGCTGGTCAGCGCCGTGCTCGAGGAGAAGATGCAGCGGATCGCAGAGGTACTGTTGGGGTCGGTCCGGCCGTTTCAGTTGATGTTGGGCAAGCTGCTGGGCACGGTCGCCGTCTCGTTGACGGTAGTGACGATCTACATAAGCGGCGCGATCGCCGTCGCCTACCATCTGGACG
>Ga0307378_10010908_pt1 | contig 11758 bp, 18 predicted proteins | sample UN1MG_FD_202238 | JGI IMG/M metagenome (GOLD analysis project Ga0307378, IMG submission 202238) | Soil microbial communities from Risofladan, Vaasa, Finland - UN-1 | ecosystem: Environmental > Terrestrial > Soil > Coastal area > Acid sulfate soil | place: Finland: Risofladan, Vaasa | collected...
TGAAGTGACTGGACATTTTCATGGTATTTCTAAGAGTGACTCAATGTTATTGGAGCGTCCTAGTGGAGAAACCTATTTAAAGGTAAAATCAGATACAGACGTTATTCATCAGGAGCATGGTACGATTACTATTCCTGCTGGTGACTATGCTATTCGTCAAGTAAAGGAATATGATCATTTTGATGAAGCTGTTAGGGCCGTTCAAGATTAATTAAACAGTTGGGTAGAATGTTTAACAAAGAAAGAAATAACAATGAAGAAAAAAATTGAAGCATTGACAGAAGATCAAATTAAGCAGCAACCCATATATCGTGACAAATGGATTCGTATTGGTCATGACACTTCTGCGTGTGATAGGGAAGAAGCTGAAACTTTTATTGAGTTGTTTTATAAGCAAGCTAAAGATAAAGATGTTGCATGTAGCGTACCAGATAAGGTTATATGGGCTGATTCTCCATGGCAAGCTCTTAATATGGTAACTGAGTCTTATGATATTTCTAAACAGGATGCTTTTTCTAATTTTTGTTATGGGCAGCATGATGCTTCATGGTTAGGATTTTATGATTATTTTTATAATGTAGTGGGTCTCAAAGAGGAAGTTGAGCCTATTCTTCCTCTTATGGAATTTTCCAAACGTGTTGGGTGGTTTCTTCCATTTAAAGAGGTTATTTATATTTGTGAACGTCCTTGTGTTTTGAGTCTTAAATCGGGTAATGACAAGGTTTATTTGTTTGAAAATGTGAAACCTGACATTGCAATTACTAATGGTCAGTTGCACTGTGATGGTGGACCTGCTATAGGTTTTAGAGATGGAAAGAAGTTATATTATTTGAATGGTGTGCGTGTTCCAGAAGAACTAGCGATGACTCCTCATGGAGAAATTGATCCATCTGGGTTTGTAAAGATTCAAAATGCGGAGGTTCGTCGTGAATTTATCCGTAAAGTTGGTATTGAAAGAGTGATGGAACAGGTTGGGGCTGAAGTGCTTGACACAGATGGTGACTATGAATTAGTCAACTTTAATGTTAGCGGTTCTGATAACGAGAAAGTGATGCGTCCATTTCTAAAAATGGTTAATCCTTCGATTGGGGTTTATCATGTTGAAGGTATTGCTCCAGAGATTAATACTGTAAAAGAAGCATTGATTTGGAGAAATGGGACTGATACAAAACCCACAGTTCTAACTTAAGTCACTTAAGTAGCTTAAGCGGCTTAAACAGCTTAAACAGCTTGAGCAACTTAGGTTGCTCAAGCTGTTTTTGTTCACATGTCTTTAGTGTCTGGGTAGTTGACTGTTTTTAAGACGGTTATCTTTGTGTATTCACCAAAAACTTCAATTAAGGAAGACATATCATGAAATCATCAAAACCTAAAATAATGCTAGCTCGGCCTTCAGTTTGGGATTCAGTTCAGTATTCAGTTAGTAATTCAGTTCATGCTTCAATTCCGTATTCAGTTTCTGATTCAGTTTGGGATTCAGTTAGAACTTCAGTTTGGTATTCAGTTTCTGATTCAGTTTGGGATTCAGTTAAAGAAGACATATCATGAAACTATCAAAACCTAAAATAACGCTAGCTCGGACTTCAGTTTGGGATTCAATTGGGGATTCAATTGAGGATTCAGTTTATAATTCAGCTTATAATTCAGTTAGTGGTTCAGTTAGGGATTCAGTTTATAATTCAGTTTATAATTCAGTTTGGAATTCAGGTTGGTATTCAGTTTGGCATTCAGTTAGGGATTCGGTTAGGTAGTCAGTTAGTAATTCAGTTTTTTATAGTTCAGTTTGGGCTTCAATTGAGGAAGACATATCATGAAAGAATCAAAGTCTAAAATAACACCTGTTAAAGTGTCAGTTAGGGATTCAGTTAACCAGTCAGTTTGGGCTTCAGTTCAGAATTCAGTTTATAATTCAGTTTGGGCTCTAGTTGAGGATTCAGTTTGGGATTCAGTTTGGAATTCAATTAGGCGTTCAATTGAGGAAGACATGCCATGAAATCATCAAAACCTAAAATAACGCCTGTTAAAGTTTCATTTTATTATTCAGTTTGGAATTCAGTTTGGTATTCAACTAGTAATTCAGTTAGGGATTCAGTTTATAATTCAGTTTGGTATTTAGTTCGTGATTCAATTAGGCGTTCAATTAAGGAAGACATATCATGAAATCATCAAAGCCTAAAATAACGCCACTGGCTTATTCAGTTTATTATTCAGCTAGGGATTCAGTTTCTGATTCAGTTAGTAATTCAGCTTATGCTTCAGTTTATCATTCAGGTAATGATTCAATTATTATATCAGTGGATACTTTAGTTTGGGATTCAATTTGGAATTCAGTGAATTTAGTTTGGGCTTCAGTTTATGATTCATTCAGGGAAGAACAATGAAATCATCAAAGCCTAAAATAGTGGCAGCTCGTAACATCTTGGAGCGATTTCTTACAGGAAAGTACGGTTCCTGTTACAAACTTTTATTTTCCTCCTTGTAATTTTTTGTAGGTTTAAAGGAACGGTTTCATTTGAGGTTTAATTAATAATTTAACTAATTAGTGAGTTAATGTGTCTAAGTATCAAAATGGACAGAAGTGGTGTGAATGTTCTTTAGTTGCAATGTGGAATGCGGCTAGATATTTTGGGCTATCAGCCCCAAAAATAGGTACTAGAGAATATTATGATAGGTGTAGGGCTACTGGCAAATTCACATTGAAAAATGGAATAGTTAACGAAAAGAGATTTAATCGTTGGTTTGATGGTTGGGAATTTTATGAAGAATTAGAACGCCTTGGTTTGAATTTTAAGTTGATGAGATATAATTTTCGAGGTCTGAGTACGAATCTACCTTTTGATATTACTATTTATCCTTGTAAATCTACCTATAATGGAAATGGTTTGGCATGGAGCCATACGGTTCTAGCTGTTGATGTAAATAGAAGAGACAGGAAGTTTTTATTAGCCAATTACGATAAAACCAAAATGTGTTGGTTGAGTTGGGATTTCATTAAAAGGCGTAAAGACGACAGATTTCCACCAAAGTCTTATTCTTCTAGGGTAGTTCACAGTTTATATTGAATTTAACTTTCTACAGGAACCCTTTAAATAGTCTTTGAACTAATTATACATGAGTGACAATTCGTATCGGGTAAAAACTTTTATTAAATATGTAAAAGATGAGATTAAAAAAGCTGGTGGGACTATTAATATGGCGAATTCCAGAAGTGTAACATATACTCTTGATGATAGTGAAGTGAATGGGTATTGGGATCACAATAGGATGGAATTAGCTTGTGCAATAGGTCAACCTCAGGAGAATTGGCTTCCCATTTTTGTTCATGAATATGCTCATTTTACACAATGGCAGGAACAATGTGAGACATGGGTAAAGGCAGAGATGCCTATGGGTGATGAAGAGACAAAAGTTACTTATTCTGATTTAATGTGGGAATGGATGGAAGGTTCATATTTTCCAGTCAGTCAAATTAAAGGATCACTTGATGCTGCTAGGGAATTAGAAGCAGATTGTGAACGAAGATCTCTAAAGCTTATCAAAAAGTTTCAATTGCCTATTTGTACCAAGTTTTATGCTAAGAAATCGAACGCATATGTCCATTTTTATAATGCTATATTTAGGTTTAAAAAATGGTATGAAATAGGAAAGGAACCTTACAATATACCAGAGATACTTGATGTGATGCCTGATACTATATGTGATGATTTTAGCGAAACGCCAGAAGCATGGATGGACTTATACAAGGAACATTGTTTTGAAGATTTATAGGTTAACACAGAGGATTCCTCAAAATTACTTGGATATAGGACATCATGGATGGGACGCTCCTCCTGACAATCAACAGTGCTGGACTTTATACAATGATGATATTTTAACAGGTGTAGAGTATCAAGGACATGGTGACTTTGGAGGAAAGTCTGGGTCCATTGGTGGACGTATTGATCATCTTAATAAGAGGATTAGTATTTTCAATGAATATTACAGGGGAGACGACACTCTCGATGACAAAGTACAGTATGTGACTCGGTTATTAAAAATGGATTATCCAGGATATAGGGTATATTATTGTAGTAGTGGAAGAACTCCGAAACGGATAGCACAGACTAGAAGTAATTATTATGATGTGGGGCATGATAGTAGTGATAGCACTGTTTGGGCCTTAAAAGACAATGGGGATATTGTTTATGGTCATTCTAAAGATGGGATTAATGATCATGCTGGTTTAAAATCTAGATATCCAGGACTAAACACGTATATTGCTGGCAGAATTGATCATGTATCAAGGAAAATAAGTGTTTCTTGGGCATCAAGAGTAGACATTGCACAAGTTAAGCATACTGAATCTATTTTGCAAATGGATTATCCAGGGTATAGAATCATAGAAAGACCTCCTAGATTTGGCAAAAGCAAACAAAAACATAGACTGGCTCAATATGTACCCAAAACCTATTATGACATAGGACATGATGTTGATAGTAATGCAACATTGTGGGCTTTAAGGGAAAATGGTGATATTGCATATTTAGATTTAGATCAACATACAGCAGATCATGGAGATTTGGCACATGACTTTAAAGATGCGTTACTAGGGATATCTGGCAGGATTGACCATGATTCAAAGAAAATAAGTGTAGCGTGGGGTTCACGATGTGATTTAGAAAAAGTCAAATATGCTATTTCTATTTTGAAAATGGATTATACAGGATATAGAATTATCGAAATCCCCCCAAGATTTGGCAAGAGGATTGGGTACATGAAAATGTCTCAAGAAATGGTGACCTTAAGAAATTTCTTTGATGAATTTGCTGATCATGATGTAATATGGGATAAGGTTACACCAAGTGATCTAGATGTCCCTTTGCCTATATATGATTTACCAGTGGAACGAATGAAAGAGTTACTTTCGTATACTTCTGGCATAACAATAGCAGAGTCTTTTGCAGCATGTGACGATGAAGAACGTCGAGAAATTGTTCGAGAATACATGAAAGGAATTCCTGAAAATGACATTGTTGTGTTAGAGGGCATTTATGTCATTGATGGACACCACAGAATAGCTGCTGCACTTCAGACTGGTTATAACTTGAGATATGTTGATTTAATGGATTTGCCACGGTAGGCGAAATAACAAAAGGAGATAATTATGAAAAAAACAGTAATAGGACTTATGGCATTAGTTTTAGTAGCCATTTCGGGTTGTTCTAGCATAGCGACTAAACAAATTGACCAGAGAGTTCCCGAAAAGGCCTTAATGCCTGTGTATCCAGACCAGACCTTAATTTATTTTAGTGATGTCCAATCATTCCCTACTCCATTATTTGAGCAGAGTTTAGCTCTTTGGGCATTAATTGAAACGAATTCGACAGGTGATATACAAGCTAGATCTATAGCTCCAGAATTAATAGCAAGTTTAGTTAATAATGTAGTTCAGTTAATTCCTCAGATGAATGAACAATATATTGAAGCGAGACGTGCTACTGGGACAGTTAGTCGAGAACTTTATATAGTAGGATTTGATGATCCAGCAGAAGTTGAGGCCATTAAGGAAATGCTTGCTGAATTTGCTGAAACATTGAATCAATCTACATTAAACAATTTTGCTCGTTAATCTTAATTGATGATTTTAAAATAGCCTTGGCTTACTGAAGTAAAGCCATGCATTTTGTTTTCTCTAGGTGCATCATACTTAACCCTATTATATATGTCCATTTGTTGAAATATTTTTATGGCTTTTTCTGGTCCGTCTAGGTTATAGTATTTTGTATCTTCAACTACGAGATAATCTCCTTTTTTAAGAAGAGGTATGTATGTTTCTAATTCTTTTAGTACGTGTTTGAAATAGTGATTGGAATCTAGAGACACAAAAACAGGCTGTCTGTTTTCTTGATCAAATGGTATCAGTTGCTTTGCTTTCTCAACGATATTTTTATCTACCGAGCTACCTTCTAGGAAGTGTGTTCGTGGCCAATTATCAGTAAGTTTTTTGGATCTTTTTTCAGGGACCATATCAATACTGACGACACATCCGTGTTCTGGATTTGTACTTGCAATAAGATCTGCATAAAAACATGCTGCGCCACCTTTGAAGGTTCCTGTTTCCAATACCCACCCTGCGTTGATTCCATGAATAACTTCTTGATAATTCCATAAATCCCCTAGGCATTTTCCTACTACAATGCCTTTATATAATTGTTTGTAGTGTCTTTGGTGTTTACAGTTGTAATAGTAATATAGAGATCCTGGTGACATGCTCCTGCCACTGATGCTTGGTATAGGTTTTGTCATATATTTAAATCTCATATGTTAAGATTATACAGCTATTTGTATAATATGAGTAATGGAAAATATAGATTTAACCCCAGAACAGTTTGAACGTGCTCAATTTATTTTAGCATGGATGAATAGGATGAATGCTCGATATGGCCCCTTTGTGCATGACAAGGAGGGGAATAGAATGGAATGGGGAGAAGCTATCTCTAGAGCATCTTATGGTGAAAAATGGCTTGACTATGTTGAAAAATATAATATAATAGCACCAGACAAAAAAGCTGTTGAGCGAGCCAAAGCTTGGGAAGAAGGAGATATTCCAGACTGGGTTGTATATCAAGATACACCAGTTGAAGAGTATTTTGAATATCGTTGGCATGACGCAGAACATACAGAAAATAAAGAATACAATGAATAATATTATAGTAGAAAATGGTTTTTATATAGAAAACTGTACACTAAATGAACTTCATCAAAAAATCATGGATTTTCGTCATGTGGTTCAGCCTTTATGTCAAGAAAAATTATGTAAATTGATGGCAGAAATATCGGCATCCATATGTGACCATTATGATGCTGGTATTGATACTTATTGTAGTAAATCTGATGGATTGTCTGCCTTTGATATGGGTAAAAGTATGTTTTTTGATGATAAGACAATGGCTCTTTTAAATGATTCAGTTGTTGAATGGAAAATGAGCCTTTTGATTTATCCTATTAAGACTAAAATTCTAGGTGTAGTTCATTCAAGTAGAGGAGATTGGGTCACAAAATGGATGGATCAAGATTTTGTCCACCCCTATTCTTATCCTGACAAAGAATCTAGTAAAGAACAAAAGAGGCTAGATTGGTATTCTTTATTTAAGCATTTCGATGGAAATTCTTTACTCAACGGTTTTGTAGTAGAATTGACTGACCCAAGAGTAGAAGATATCTATGCCAAAGATATCGTTCCCTATATGCCCTCATTTGAAGATAGGGCTAATTCGGTAGCTGAATCAGATATTATTAGCTGTTTTGGGAAAGACCAACAAAATCCTCAGTCATTTGAGGAATTTTTAGCTTGGACACAGTCAGAAGAAGGAAAGAAAGAAGTAGAGAAAGTTAAGGAAGGGGTTCGTGATAAACTTAAACCTGAATTAACCATAGAAGACATAACAAGGAAACTAAACAATGAGTAGAAGAACGAAATATATAGTATTTAGTGGAATTATTGCGTTATTGATTCTTATTTTTGCCTGTATAGCAAGAGGTGATGGTCTTGCTTTCCAAGCCGAAAATGACCTTTTGGATTATGAAGGGACTGATAGGCATTATACCCATGGTACAGGATTGACATATTTAGACCATAATGCTCCACAATGGTCATGGCTGGATGATTTATTTGGAGATCGTAAGGTTGATGCTTCATATTCAATTGGACAACTGATGTATACCCCAGATGATATTGGTGAATCAGAACTTATTGAAGATGATAGGCCTTATGCTGGTTGATTGTTTTTGGGACTTGGTAGGTACTATTCAAAATATGAAGATGATGGTGGTTCTGAGCAGACATTTTTATCTCTACAATTGGGAGTAGTTGGTCCATGGTCATTAGCTCAAGAATCTCAAAAATGGGTTCATGACATGACTGGTTCTAGAATACCAGCAGGTTGGGATAATCAAATTGATAATGAAATTGGTTTAAATTTGCTTTTCCAACAGAAAAACAGGTTCCCTATATGGAGGGAACATCTTGATTTCACTTCTCACATTGGTGGGTCTTTAGGGAATGTGTTCACTTTTGCTAATGCTGGTGGATCTTTTAGGCTTGGTCCTAATTTGCCACAAAGGTTTCATATAAATAAAATGGAGCCTGTTCCAAGAGTTTTAGATCGTGGAACTATTGAACGTCTCAGATTAGATCAGAGTTATATTTATCTAGATTTTGATGGTAGGGTTGTTTTGCAGAATATCTTTTTAGATGGTAACACATTTAGTGATAGCCATAGTGTAGATAAAGAATATCTTGTTGGTGATATTGAGGTTGGCTTTTCGGTATCCGTATATAAACTTGATGTTATGATGGGCTATATTTTCAGATCAAAAGAATTCAAAGAGCAGGAAAAGAGTAATAAATTTGCAGCAGTTAGATTAATCTATAACTTTTAATGTATAATAAGCAATATGAATACAGATGACAGTAAAACAATGTTGGTAACTAGTGAACAAAATCTTACCGATGTTGTTGAGATTAAGAATGAAATGGAAGAAGCTGTAATGCCAGATGCTGCAATGCCAAAACCTACCGATTCAACAGTCTTACAGAAAGAGCAAAGTCTGAATTATATAGGCTTAAAAGAATTCAAATCGTTGAAAAGAATGAAATATGCTGAAAAAAAGGGACAGTTCGATAAGGTTTTTGTACTCAAAAATAGAAAAACTGGGGCTATTGCTGAAATTGAGGCTACTACATCTTTTCAGGCATGTAAATTCATTGGCTGGAAACCAAAACAGGTTGTTCTATTAGAAACAAAAGACATCAAGGTAGATGAAGAAACTGATTCCAAGGCAGGGAATAATGCCAAAAACAAGGAACAATAGCCAAACAGTTTTATTCATAAAGTCGCACCCCATGCGGGTGCGTGAATTGAAACAAACATAAACAGGAGATAGGAAGATGTCATTAATATTCGAAGCTAATGTAAGCACAACGGTAGCAGCTACAGTAGAAACAGTGTATCCAGACTACAAATTGCGAAGAGTAGTTGTCAAGATTGGCACAGCCGCTAATTCAGTAGCTTATAGGGCTATTTGTGTTCCTATCGATGCTAATGGTTCTTCTACATTAGATACTGCACCTATTGTATTACAAGAAGCAAATCTATATGGTTTAGGTAAAGATAACGCAGTTAATAATTTTATAGATAGGTTAGAAATTATAACCGAGGCAGTTGGTCAGTTACAAGGAGTATTTGTTTAACATTGAATTCAACACAACAACGAAATAAAACATATTCTAAAGAATTTAGACCATTTGTAATAACAGAGGCTAGATTTAACCAAGTTCGTCTAATAGATGAATCAGAACAATATCACGAGTCATTCTTAACAGCAGATGCTATAAAAAAAGCTAGAAGCTCTGGTTTAAGCCTAGTCTGTTTTTCAAGAGGTAATCGCAAAACCAAAGAACTACCTCTTTGTAAAATAATTGATTATGGCAAATGGAAATATGCTCAGGGTAAAAAACTCAAGGAGCAAAACCTACACAAAAAACATGTCACTAAAGAGATCCAATTTTCTATCGGCATTAGTGAACATGATATAGAACATAAAGTAAAACAAACTAAAAAATTCCTAGAACATAAGATGGATGTTCGGTTTGTGATGAAACTTTTTGGCAGAGATCGAGTACATTTTGACATAGCCGAAGAGAAAATGCAGCAAATTATTAAGTTATGTGCTAATTTTGGTAAAGTACATGACATAAAAAAAACCAGTAACATGATTGTTGTTCGTCTTGTTGCTGTATAATAAATACATAGGAGAAATAAAGGATTAATATCCTAGAAAAGATGAAGATCAGTCCTTCAGTAGCGAGAAAAATAAGGTCATTCCCAAGAATATATTGAAAAATGTAAGAACAAAGGTAAAAACCCACGTACAGTCTGGACAAGAAAAATCTTATCTGAAGACATATAAACATAAAACCAAAAAAGGAGATAAATAATGAAAAAAATAATGATAGCTGCATTGTGTGCAGTTGTGGCTTGTGCAGGCCTTGTAGGATGCACAAAAGAAAACGTAGAGCTTTCAGCTAATACTGCTGGTCAGCTCGTTGCTGCTAGCTGGATTGCTGCGGCTAAACCCGTACCCGAAGTAACTTCCGAAGTAGTTAAACTGGTAGATGTAATCGATGGTGCTGCTGCTAATGCATCAACAGGAACATCCTATAGCGCTGCCATTTATCCTATAGTTATGGATTATTTGGCCGAAGCAGAGCTTGATCCTGCTTATGTGCCTTTAGTAATTGCCAGTTCTTTGTCTCTACTTAATGGTATTGATACACTATTTTTATTAAATCCAGAATGGAAAAAGAAACAAGATAAAGCATTAGGAGTCGTTCAGGCTTTCCTCGAAGGAGCCAAGTTTGTATTCTCGTTGCAACCTGATAGCAGAGAGCTACAGTCAATTATCAAGCAGGCAGATGAACTTGATTCTAGACAGAAAGCTGCATTGGAGAAAGTAATTCAAACAAGCGTTGTTCCATGCGGTCATGGAACCCTATGTGCATGCGGCGGTGGCAATATCGGCTAATTATACACATAATAATTAAATAAAAACCCCTTGACAAATTTTGTCAAGGGGTTTTTTGCGATAGGTTAAAGAAGGGATATATTTGAATTAATTTGTTAGACTAAACTGAGGGGAAAAACAATATGAAAAAATACAAGTTGATTGCTATAGGAGCAATCATGTCCATAATTGCGCTTTCTTTAACATCTTTTGCATCAGAAATATTTTATGTGCATAACGTAGATGGCGATGATGTTAACAACACTGGTCTAAGTACCAATAGCGCCTTTAAAACATTCCAGAAAGCAGCAGCAATGGTTAATGCAAGGAATAATGGAGATGACATATATGTTATTGGTTCAGGTGTCGATTATAAAGAGCATATAGGTATAACTAACTATTCACCCCATGGATGGCTTGATCCTGTTATAATTAGAGGTATCAACAATCCAATAATCAATGGCGCATATGAAGCCACAGAATGGACACATATTAATAGCTCAATCTATAGCACCTATTGGGGAACGAATACTTCTATTGTTATTGAGGATGGGACCAATATACTTAAACAAATAGGTAATACTTGGATAGAAGACAAACATCCCTATGTTGCTGGTCCCCTAAAATACGGATGGGAAATAGATTTCCCTAAATTACTTGGCGAACCTGTACGCCACTTATATGATGATGTAAATGACATGGTAGAAGGAAGTTATCATTATGAAACTAACACAGATACACTATATGTTTGGACTACTGATTCACAACACCCAAATATACACAAAATTGAAGTAGGAACTCGTTGGAACCTAGTTCAACTCAAAGGATCATATCTGGTTTTTGATGGGTTCACTGTTAGGGGAGATAATACCCTCTCTTATGTTAATTGGGCAGCTACTCAATTCAGAGGACCTGGACCCATAAGAATCTCTAATAATCATATATACCAGTCAGGGTATATAGGAATGTCTTGTTGGGGTGGCCTAGGAGGATATGAGGTAATTAGTAATAATGTAAGCTGGTGTGCTAGTGTAGGTATGGCTGGTAAAGTATATAATACAAAATTTATAGGTAACACAACTGATTATAATAACTTTGATAGATATAGGTTTGGTTGGCAGGCTGCTGGTATAAAATTGATTCCAGGCCTCAAGCATGTTGTCATAGATGGACATAGTTCTCATGGTAATTGGGGATGTGGTGTGTGGCTTGA
>Ga0307378_10010909_pt1 | contig 11757 bp, 8 predicted proteins | sample UN1MG_FD_202238 | JGI IMG/M metagenome (GOLD analysis project Ga0307378, IMG submission 202238) | Soil microbial communities from Risofladan, Vaasa, Finland - UN-1 | ecosystem: Environmental > Terrestrial > Soil > Coastal area > Acid sulfate soil | place: Finland: Risofladan, Vaasa | collected...
GGGGATCACTTATAAAGAAGCATCGTTCTTTATGGATGATTTTGAAAGGACCGGTGCCCTTGAACGCGTTGTCTTTTTCATGAACCTTGCTGATGACCCTACCATCGAGAGGATCGCCACTCCCCGGTGTGCCCTGACCGTTGCAGAATTCCTCGCGTTTACCCACAACCTTCACGTCCTTGTAATCATGACGGACATGATCAACTATTGTGAGGCATTGAGAGAGATCTCAACGGCAAGGGAGGAAGTCCCGGGAAGGAGAGGCTATCCTGGTTATATGTATACGGACCTTGCCTCCCTCTACGAACGCGCCGGGCGGATCAAGGGAAAGACGGGATCCATCACCCAGATCCCCATCCTGACCATGCCTGACGATGATATCACCCATCCGGTGCCGGATCTCACCGGCTACATTACCGAAGGACAGATCGTGCTCTCGCGGGATCTGTACAGGAGGGGGGCAAATCCGCCCATTGATGTCCTTCCCTGCCTCTCCCGGCTCATGAACCTCGGCATCGGTGCGGGAAAGACGCGGGAGGATCACAGGAACGTGGCAGACCAGCTCTATGCCTCATACGCCTATGGGAGAGACCTGCGGAGGCTGGTTGCGATCGTAGGTGAAGAAGCATTAACAGAACTGGACAAGAAATACCTGAAGTTTGCAGACGAGTTCGAAAAGAAATTCATCACGCAGGGTGACGAAAACCGGAGCCTTGAAAGGACGCTGGAGATCGGCTGGGACCTCATGTCCATGCTTCCGGAAGAAGAACTGAAACGGATAAAACGGGAATACATCCAGAAGTATCACCCGGCGTTCAGAAAGGGATGAGCCATGGAGCAGGTAAACCCCACGAGGATGGAACTCATCAAGAAACATGCGCAGATCAAGCTCGCAGAGCAGGGGAGGGATCTTCTCCGGGAGAAGATGGATGCTCTCATTCAGGAGTTCTTCCACATCATGGAGTCGGTTTCGAAGTCCCGGGTGGAGCTGGAGAGTGTTGCCAGCATGGCACAGCGCTCGCTCTTGACCGCTCTTGCGGTTGACGATTCAGTAACCCTGAAGTCTGCATCCTTTGCAACGCGGAAAGGTCTTTTTCTTGATATCAAAGGGAAAAATATCATGGGAGTTCCTGTGCCGGTTCTTGAGAAAAAGAGAGTCTCAAAGAGTATTTTAGAGAGGGGCTATAGTATCATCAAGGTGAGCGGAAGGATCGATGAGGCAGCCGAAAAGTTCGAGATGGAACTGGATTTGATCATCGGGCTTGCGGAGACGGAGACTGCCTTAAAAAGGCTCGGGGGGGAGATCCAGATCACCCGGAGAAGGGTGAACGCCCTTGAGCAGATAATGATCCCCGAATTAAAAAAACAGTTAAAGTATATCAAAAACGCCATTGACGAACGGGAGCGGGAAGACCTCTTCCGGTTAAAAAAGGTCAAAAAGATTATTGAACGCAAGAAAAAGGCAGCAATAAAGCAGAACAGCTGACAGACCTGCCGCCGGGAATTTGGTGGAATGACCCGTGCTCCTGCAATTCCACACACTTTTTTTTTATCTCCTTGTTGATGAGGTCTGAACTATTCGTTGGTTCTTTGAGAACGTGGAGAGGAACTAAAAAAGGAGGTCAGGTTCACCAATCAGATCTCCCGACTGAATGGGGGGAGGATTGCATCAGATTTTCTCAATCACCCAACGCTACTTGATGTTGAGTCTCTCCATGCCATTCCCAGTCTCCTGCAGCAGTGAAATATTCTGCCCCCGGTCTCACCGGTATTAAAGTCCGTGCCTTCTTTTTAAAAATGAAGTCATGCCGGAAGGCTGATGATTAAACCGGTATCTCTCATCCTGTCCTTCAGGTTTTGGTTTATTCATCAATTCCTTTGCCTTGCATGCCGCTCGCTCTATCCGCTCTCTGCACCTGTCTATTGCTATATCCTTCAGTATCCCAATTTTTTTATCGCTGCAAAGTGACATATTCCTGATAACCAAAACGTGATTACAGTGTGTAATCCTTTGGAGGAGATATATACTTTTCCCCAATAGGAAGGTAAATTCTACCTTGAGACACAGTAAGCGATCGGGAAACACGATTGGATATCGTGCCCACGATCTTTTTATCCTGTTTCCCGTAATAATTACAAGAGATGATCCCTGCACGTGTCGATGCAACCTCCCGCATGAGCAGAAAAACTCTTCTTTTTATCCTTTTATCAGGAATCTCGATGTTCGATCAGATCAGGAATGTCTTCTCCTCCCGTAGCAGTATCACCGGAATGAAATCTGCACAGGATGTCAGGGGACTTATCCGACTTTTGAACCACAGGGACCCGGATGTTCAGTATGAAGCTGCGGGAGCGCTGGGGGATATCGGGGACTCCCGTGCGGTGGAGCCCCTGATTGCCGCTTTGAAAAACGATGAAATAAGCGGTGTGCGGTGGAAGGCTGCAGAAGCCCTCTCAAAAATCGGGACGACCCCTGCCGTTGATGCTCTTATCGGGGCACTGAGGCACGATGATGCTGATGTGCGGTGGAAAGCGGCGATCGCCCTTGGCGAGATTGGTGATCCGAAAGCTGTTGCACCTCTCATCAACTTGTTGTGCGATGATGACCGGTTTGTCAAGAGCCGTGGCGCGTATGCTCTTAGTATGATAGGAGAACCCGCGGTTGACCCGCTCATCTGTGCACTCCGTGAAGGTGACGGGAATCTTCGATGGGGTGCTGCTATTGCCCTTGGGAAAATTCAAAACCCGCGAGCTATCGAACCGCTTATCCGGGCACTTGCCGATAAATATGAAAATGTCCGTGCTGAAGCTGCTGCAGCGCTGGCTGCAATGGGAAAACCTGCTTTGGAGCCACTGTTACAGTTTTTAAAATTTTCCGATAGAGCTGCGAGACTTGAAGTTGTCACGGCTCTTGGAGAATTACAGGATACTGGCGCGATCCAACCGCTCCTCCAGCTCCTCGAGAATGCAGATGAAGACGAACGTAAAGCAATAGCGAATGCATTTGATGCTATTCTGGTTCCTGCAGTTAAACCACTCATAGTGAGACTTCGGAACGGGAACCTTCAAACGAATGAAAAGACCAGATGAGAGGATAATGGCAAAGGAGAAGGAAACCATGGAGGATCGATCCACCGGGGATACGGAAATTCATCGACTCATCGCCGCCCTCGATGATCCCTCAATCGACATACGCCACCTGTCCCTGCAGGCGCTTGGCGAAATTGGCAAACCTGCGGTTGAACCGCTGATCCAGGCACTTGCAGAGGCTGTTGATAACGATCATCGCTGGTATGCGGCACTCGCACTGTCCGGTGTGGGTGCGCCGGCAGTGGATTCCCTGATTTCGGCAATGCGGGTTCATCCTGAGAATGAATTCAGGAGATTTGCAGCGGCAGCTCTGGGAACAATCGGGATCCCTGCAATCGAACCCGTGATCAATGCGATGGCAAGTGATGACCGGGAATTGCGGGGATTTCTTTCCCGAGCTCTCTGCAGGATCGGAAAACCCGCAGTCGAGCCCCTCACCCGGCGACTTGATGACGCTGATGACATAATCAGGTCCTGTGCTACCCTTACTCTCTGGCAGATGGGCGAAACGGGGCTTCCTGCGATGCTGAATACCATGGAAAAAGAAGAATAAAACGCACACCACGTTTCAATTATCAGCTATCTTTTTGGGGCTCCATTACCCGAACAGATAAATCCGCTCCCACGAAAATCCTACCATTATGCTTGTGCTTTCGCCAGCGATGGAAGCCTATGAAAAGTCGCTGATGGACGACCTCCTTTTTGCAATAGCGATAGCCAAAAAAGCCCGTCTTCGTGGTCTTGACCCTTCAACCGAAGTTGAGATTCCTGTTGCCAGTGACCTTGCAGACCGGGTTGAAGCGCTTCTGGGGATTAAAGGGGTGGCAGAGCGGATACGTGAGCTCGAATCGCAGATGTCCAGAGAAGAGGTTGCGCTGCGCATTGGCGATGATTTTGTAGCCCGTAAGTTTGGCGAGACAACAAACGAACAGATTCTTGACCATGCCATCCGTACAGCAATGGCGTTGCTGACCGAAGGTGTAGTGGCGGCACCTACTGAAGGAATTGCAAAAATCGGACTCGGTAAGAACGATGATGGCAGCGAGTACCTGAAAATTTATTACGCAGGACCAATACGAAGCGCAGGGGGAACTGCACAGGCACTCTCGGTGCTCGTTGGTGATTATGTGCGCCGGCAGTTGGGTATCAGCCGTTACTATCCCCGCCAGGAAGAAGTTGAGCGGTATATCGAGGAAATCCGGCAGTACAACACCATCATGAACCTCCAGTACCTGCCCAGCGAACAGGAAATCCGGCTCATTGTCGAGAATTGCCCGGTATGCATTGATGGGGAAGCGACCGAAAAGGAAGAAGTTTCGGGGCACCGCAACCTTTCGCGGGTGGAGACAAACACGGTGCGTGGCGGTATGGCACTTGTCCTTGCGGAAGGGATTGCCGGGAAGGCTCCCAAACTCAAGAGCAAAGTTGAAATGATGAAGATGGACGGCTGGGACTGGTTGGGCAAACTCATCAAAAACAAAACAGATGAAGGAACCGTCAGCATCAAACCCCTTGACAAGTACCTTCGCGACCTGATAGGGGGAAGACCGGTCTTTTCCTATCCTATGCGCAAAGGGGGATTCCGGCTCCGTTACGGGAGGTCGCGCAATACGGGATTTGCTGCTGCGGGGCTCAATCCCGCAACATTGTACATCCTCGGTGAGTTTCTTGCAGTCGGTACCCAGATGAAGACCGAGCGCCCGGGCAAGGCGTGCGGGGTGGTACCGGTTGATTCGATTGAAGGACCAACCGTGCGAATGCAAAACGGTGACGTGCTGCGGATTGACGACGAGGCGACAGCGAAACAACTTGGACCCGGCATCGAAAGGATCCTTGATGTGGGCGAGATTCTCATCGCGTTTGGTGAATTTCTGGAGAACAACCACCCCCTTATTCCCTGTGGTTATTGTAATGAGTGGTGGTTGCTTGAAGCTGGCACCGGTACAAAACCGCCAAAAAACGAAGAAGAAGCCCTTGCTCTTGCGAGCGCCGGGGGATATCTCCATCCTGTGTACACCTGGTTCTGGGATGATCTTTCTGTAGAGCAGATTCTTACCCTTGCTGATGCAGTTACCAAGCAGGGAAAAATTACCGGGGGCTTCCTGCAGATTCCCAACGAACCCTCAATAAAAACCATTCTTGAAGAACTGCTCCTCCCGCATGAAGTGCGTGAGGGAAATATAAGGATCAGAACCTGGCGTACGTTCATCGCCTGTCTTGGGCTTGACGAAAGCCTGCAGAAACGGGATGTATGGAAGAATGTGCCTTCCGACCCTCCCCTTAATCTCGTTATGCATCTTTCCGGGATAAAACTCCGGTCCCGGGCAGGCACGCGGATAGGCGGTCGCATGGGAAGACCGGGGAAATCCAAACCACGGAAGATGAATCCCCCTCCGCATGTCCTTTTCCCTCTCGGTGATTCGGGAGGTTCCCGCCGATCATTCCAGTCTGCATCCAGCCATATCGCGGAAGTAGATGAAACAATCACCGATATCGATTTCCAGAAGGAAGGAGGGATCATTGAGATAGAGGTGGGAAGGCGGCGGTGCACGGAATGCCAGGAGATTACCTACAACAACCGGTGTGAGAAGTGCGGGGCACATTCCGTTGCGATAATGACCTGTCCCAAATGCGGGAGAGAAACAGTAAAGGAGCGCTGTCCCGGTTGCGATCTCCAGACAACCTGCAGCCAGAGAGTCTCCCTGAACATGAAAGGCGAGTATGCAAAGGTCATGGAGCGGCTGGGGTTAAAACCCGATAGTGTGGCACTCGTGAAGGGTGTAAAAGGGGTAATCTCCCGGGAAAAAGCAGTGGAGGCAATGGAGAAGGGAATCCTGCGTGCAATCCGGAACATCTTTGTTTTCAAGGATGGAACCACGCGGTTTGATATGATCGACCTGCCACTTACGCACATCCGTCCCAACGAGGTGGGGGTTTCTGTTGAGATACTCCGTTCGCTCGGGTATGTCAGGGATACCCGGGGATATGATCTCCAGAACGGGTCGCAGGTTGTGGAGCTGCGCCCGCAGGACCTTCTAATCTCTGATTCATGCGCTGAATATATGGTGAACGTGGCGCTGTTCATGGATGACCTGCTGGTCAAATGCTATGGACTTGAACCCTTCTATAACGTCAAAAAACCTGCCGATCTTATCGGGCACCTTGTCATCGGGCTTGCCCCCCATACGAGCGCCGGTGTGCTTGCCCGGATTGTCGGGTTTACCCGGGCAAATGTCGGCTATGCCCACCCGTTCTTCCATGCTGCCAAGCGCCGGAACTGTTTCTACGGCGATACAGAAGTTGAGGTATATGACGGGAAGCACTGGCATAAAACCCCTTTGCGTAAATTTGTGCTTGAAAATTTTGATGTGAGCCGTCCAGGTATTGACAGGCTTGGGACCTACTATTCCGATCCGGCACAGCCGTATTACACCCGGACCGTTGATACAGGGGGGATCCAGCATATCCGCAGGATCACTTCCGTATCCATCCACCGCTCCCCCTCAACGCTGCTCCGGTTCACTACAACCCTTGGCAAGGAGATCGCAGTCACCCCCGATCACGCGATGCTGGTCTGGGACACGATGTACCTCCGGAAGATCCGGGCGATGGAACTTAAAACCGGTGATGCAGTTCCGGTACTCGAAGGTGCAAACGTGATTGCCGACCATATCCGGTTCGTTGATATAGTTCCTGCCCCTGAAGAGAGGGTATACTGCCTGACGGTTGCAAATGACCACACGCTTGTCGCGAATGGAATCTTTACCGGGCAGTGCGACGGCGATGAGGACTGTATTATGCTGCTTCTTGACGGCTTGATCAACTTTTCGCGCTCGTTCCTGCCCCAGAGCCGGGGAGGTTCGATGGATGCCCCGCTGGTGCTGACGAGCAGGATTGATCCTGCGGAAATTGACAAGGAAGCCCTGAATGTCGATGTCTGCGATCACTATCCCCTGGAACTGTACACAAGTGCACTCACCTGCGTCGAACCGAAAATGATCGCCAGTCTTATTGATCGTGTTGACCGGAGGATCGGTACACCTGCACAGCTCGAAGGGTTCCAGTTCACCCATGACACTTCGGATATCTCGGCGGGGCCGATCGAATCCATGTACACCCAGCTCAAGTCCATGACCGAAAAACTTGAGGCGGAACTTGTCCTGGCAGAAAAGATACGGGCGGTCGACGCCGATGACGTTGCAGAACGGGTACTTACCACCCACTTCATCCCTGACCTGATGGGCAACCTCTCTGCGTTCTCCAAGCAGAAGTTCCGCTGCACCAAATGCAACACGAGTTACCGGCGGATGCCCCTTGCCGGTAAATGCACGAAGTTTAAGGGGAAGGGTTTCTGCAACGGCAATATTATCCCAACCGTTCATGAAGGATCGGTTAAGAAATATCTTGAGATGTCCCGGGAGATCTGCAGGAAATACAAGGTATCTGAGTACACCAAGCAGCGTGTCGAGGTACTTGAACTTGCAATCACGTCTACATTTGGTGAGGAGAAGCAGCAGCAGCTTGGGCTGTCCGATTTTATGTAAGGTAATGGCACTGATATAGCAAAACCAACGATGATTGATAAAAAATGTTCTCACTAAAAAGTTGGCATACGAGAACATTCATAAAAACTATAAAGCCTTTTACTATCCTAAAGACAAATGGTATTCTGATCAAGGGTATCTAAGCCTGGTCAACGGAGACGGACTTAAGATTTATTAAACTATCTTGGAATAAGATTCTTTTATTGTCAAAGCCTTTTACTATCCTGCAACAAATGATATTCTGAGCGAGGGTATCTAAGCCTGGTCAACAGAGACGGACTCAAGATCCGTTCCCGAAGGGGTTCGCGGGTTCAAATCCCTCCCCTCGCATTTTGAAGATTTTTTGTGTTTATCCCCCGTGTTTTCTTTCTATGGAGACAATGCTCTTTATTTCTTCATCTCGTCACAGGCTGTGATGAGGCTGGATTTCCGGTGTTCCCCCGTGCCGTATCTTCCTCGGGTGCTGTAACGCGGAGCAGCTCGGGCAATACCTGAGGTACGCTAACATTCGCAAAAGAACCGGTCACAGGAGTCCATCTAATAGTAATAGAGCATCTCTTCGATGAGCGCCAGTATGACATTGTAAAGGGCAAGGGCGACCAATACGATGATGATAAACCCGATGATGCTGCTCCATGAATATTCCCTGAACGGGGTGGCGCCGGAGTTCATCTTTTTTGACGTCTGGTAGGCATCGAAGATGCCGTACAGCCAGATAAGGATTCCCGGAAGGATAACTATCGATCCCAACAGGGCACCAAAAAAGATCAGGAGCCCTTTTACAGCCTGACCATTGTAGACCTGTCCCATTCCGACAAACAGGAACGAGGCAATGGCGGCAAGGATAGGTTTTTTTTCCTTTGATTGTACTCCGGGCTGGTTGTCCGGCTGAGTCGCGTATGACGATGGTGGCGGAGGCGGAGACGGGGGTGGTGGCGGTGACCGTACTACCGGCCTTGCCGGCTCGAGATGTGCTCCGCAGTGTTCACAAAAAATATCCCCTTCTTGAATGAGCTGTCCGCATTCTGGGCATGCCGAAATCTTGTTCACCACCAGTTAATAGTACAATTAAGCGGTTCTCGATAAGGAAATCCTTAATATTGCCATATATATCTTTTTATTTGAACCGGAAACCCTGAATTCTCTCGTATGACCGTACCAGATGGTGTCCCCGGGGCGCCTGGAGAGACAGGGAATACAGGGAAACCATATTGTACAGGTCTCTCTTCGACGGTTCATTTCAGTAGACATAATACGCACCACTCCAAAAAGTGTATTTAACTATGCAGTATCATCAGATTATCCTTGCCGTCTGTGGAATTTTGGTCGTTGCCCTTGTTATCGGAGCTGCCGGGCTCTTTTCCGGTGGCCCATCCGGGGAGCGTGAGGTCGTGGTGTACACCTCCGTCGATCAGGTCTACGCGGAGCCCATTCTGCAGCAGTTCGAGGAAGCATCAGGAATTCGAGTTCGTGCTGTGTACGATGTCGAGGCAACGAAAACAACGGGGCTTGTCAACCGGCTGATTGCGGAAAAAAACAACCCTGTCGCCGATGTCTTCTGGAACGGGGAATTCATGCAGATGATTCTGCTCAAAGAGAAGGGAGTGCTGGCACCATATGTCTCCCCGGAAGCAGCTGACATCCCGTATCCATACCGGGATCCGGCTGGGTATTGGGCAGGAATCGGGGGGAGAGCGCGGATTTTTCTGGTGAACACCGATCGTCTTACGCCCGACAGATACCCGCACTCGATCGTTGATCTGGCCGGCGGAAATATCTCAGGAGAGGAGATCGGCATCCCGTACCCGATATTCGGGACATCGGCGACCCATGCCGCCGCCCTCTATGCCGTGCTTGGGGACGAGGCGGCGAAGTCTTTCTACCAGGAGCTGAAAGACCGCAATGTTCGGGTCGTCGACGGGAATTCGGTGGTCCGGGACCTCGTGGCGAGCGGGCAGCTCAGTGTCGGTCTTACAGATACTGATGATGCGTGCGGGGCCATTGAGAAGGGCGCCCCCGTGGCAATCATCATCCCGGATCAGGGGGCGGGCGAAATAGGGACGCTGATCATTCCGACAACGGTTGCGTATATTGCCAGTGCACCCCACCCGGATGAGGGAGAGGCACTCATCGATTACCTGCTCTCCAAAGAGACCGAACAGCAGCTCATGGATATTGGATGGATCCAGATATCTCCCCGCCTGAACGGAAGCAGTGCTGCGTGCATAGGCACAGACAGTATACGCGGAATGGCTGTTACACCCGAAGCCATGTACGCCAAGCTGCAGCAGTCGAAGCAGGAACTCACCGAAGTGTTTGTCAGGTAGCATTCTATGGGTCGGATACTCGGACTGAAAAGCACCGATTCAGGAATCTACCTTCTTCTCTCCCTCTTTATCGTGGTCGTGTTCGGGCCGATCTGCGCTCTGATTGCGATAACGATTCTCTACTGTACGGGCAATGCCGCCGATGTCATCGCGCTTCTTCTCCCTGCCGGTCGTAGGCTCGATCTGCTCATCTCCAGTGTCATTCTCGCCGGGACAGTTGCCGTAAGCGCAACCGGGATCGGGATTCTCGCAGGAAGCCTCTTGTGGGAAATACGGACGGGCGTTCTGTCACGGCTCCGGTGGTTGGTGGTGGTACTGGTGATGGTGCCGGCCTTCCTCTATGCACAAGCATGGATAACCCTGTTTGCCTGGCTCCACGTGCCGGGGAGCCTGCCCGCAGGGCTCATCAGTTATTGGGTGCAGCTCGGGGCATTTTTGCCCTTAGGGGTCGTGCTCGGGATTCTTGCGATGGCGTCGGTGGATCCTGTATCGATCGAAGCGGCACGGATAATCTATCCGGATATTCGCGTCTTTTGGCGGATCATTCTGCCGATCGCTAGTCCGGCACTGGGTGCATCTGTTGGGTTGATCTTCCTCCTCAGCATCACCGACTATAGCGTCCCCTCGCTCTTCTCCCTGAACGTTTATGCACTTGAGATCTTCTCGGAGTTCAGTGCCAGCAGTGAACCCGCACGGGCGTTGCTCATCGCCGTCCCCCTTCTGGCGGTCACCATGGCGGTCCTGTTCCTCGCTCAGGGGAGGATGCGGAATCTTATGATGGGAACAAGCCTCTTCCAGTACCAGGCAGAGCCGCCGGTCTATCCACGCTGGTTTGTGGCATTGCAGCACGCCGCCCTCGGTCTTCTGCTTCTCCACAGTCTGGTCCTCGTCAGCGTGCTGGTCCTCCAAGTGGCAGCCATGCCTGAACCCGTCCAGCCGATTCTGGAGGCAGGTTCCGATATCGTGACAACATTCATGATTGCACTCGTTGCTGCACTCTGCAGCCTGCCCCTGGCGTACAGCGTGGCGGCACGCATGAGCCAACCGGATCGAAGGGGGCGCATCTGGTGGTTCCTCTGCATCGTCCAGCTTGCCCTTCCTGCTCCCCTGGTCGGAATCGGCCTCATCGCTGTGTGGAATCATCCCACGATTTCCGGGTTTTACGGCACCCTTGCCATGCCTGTACTTGCAGCAATGGCACGGTTCACCCCCATTGCCGCCCTAATCATTCTTGTCCAGTTGCGTCATTGCGATCCGCTGCTCACCGATGCAGCCCGGGTGTTTCAACGCTCCCGGATCGAATCCTGGATCCGTATCCGGCTTCCGCTCCTTGCACCCGGGCTTCTTGCGGCGGCATGCGTAACCTTCGCGCTCAGCGCCGGCGAACTGGGGGCAACCCTGCTTGTCATACCGCCAGGAATGGAGACGGTCACCATCCGGATCTACAATTACCTGCACTACGGGTCATCGGGCACCGTCGCCGGACTTGGTCTCGTGATGATGGCGCTCATGCTGCTGGTAGGCGGGATTGCCATTGCCGTCGTCCGTGGGTGGGTGCGTCTCATGTGGGGGCGTCCCGCCAGGAGAGGGGGTGATCTTTCATGATTGAATGTAACCAGCTAACCAAGATGTATGGGTCAGTCGTGGCGGTGAATGCCGCCACCTTCAAGTCCCGGGGAGATACTGTTCTTCTCGGGCCATCAGGGAGCGGGAAGACGACACTTCTGCGCTTAATTGCCGGACTCGAGGTTCCTGATTCCGGAACGATTCTGCTGGATGGCACGCAGGTGAGTGGT
>Ga0307378_10010910_pt1 | contig 11757 bp, 8 predicted proteins | sample UN1MG_FD_202238 | JGI IMG/M metagenome (GOLD analysis project Ga0307378, IMG submission 202238) | Soil microbial communities from Risofladan, Vaasa, Finland - UN-1 | ecosystem: Environmental > Terrestrial > Soil > Coastal area > Acid sulfate soil | place: Finland: Risofladan, Vaasa | collected...
GGAACGCGACGGCGTGACCAGAGAGGAAGGGCTCTCGTCGCGCCCTGACCAGCTTGACTTCCTCGAACAGCGTCGTCTGCTCCAGCGCGAAGACAAACTTGGAGACCGACGCCTGCGCTTGGCCGTAGCCGGCCAGACGCAGGATGAAGCGACCCTCGCCTTGATCGGGCCGCTTCGAGGAACCATCCCGAGCGGGCTGGGAGGACTCACCGTTCAGCCGACACTGCCTCAAGATCACATCGGGACCGGTGCACTTGGAGAGGAGTCGCAGCAGCAAGCTCCAGTCGGGCTGCTTTCCGACCGACTCATTGGCCTTGAGCGTCGCTTCGGCAGCCGCGAGTTCACGCTGCAGGTTGCTCGCCGCAGACCGACTCTGCCCGATACGCCGGCTCGCATCCTGGAGTTCCTCTGTCAACGCGTCGGGGTTGCCGGCCCACAGGCTGCAGCAGAGGACATAGCCCCCGAGCACCAGAGCAGCGTAGATCGAACCGCCGGCCAGCCACAGCCGCAGCCGGTTCCGCCGTTGCCTGGCGTCCAGCCGGTGTCGAGGCATGAGGTTTGCGCTCTGCATGGGATTCACCACTCTGTGAACTCGGCCAAGCCGATCGGCAAGATCAACGACGGGTCTCGAGACAGCTTCGACAGGGACGGAGAGCACGACAGCAGGTCCGCCGGCACAGCGGTGCGGACGTCGACCTCCAGCCGAGAGTGAAGGGCGTCCGCAAGGCCCGGCACGGACGCTCCCTGACCGGTCAGCAGAAGCGCCTCCATTCGGGCCCCGGGGTACTGGTGCATGGCATAGGACAGGGGCGATGTGAGGCCCTCAAGAACCTCCTCAACGTGGCGGCGGATGAGGGCCTTCGCCGGTTCAAGCGAGGCTGTCACTTCCGGGTCGCTCCCGGACCCCAGTCCGATGTCGTAGAGGACGAAATCGACGGCGTCCTTGTCCAACGCGAATCGCTCCGACACAGACTGAACGAGTTGACCAAGGCCGCCTTCGGCGATGTCGCGCTGGTACACGATTGTGTCCTGGTGGATCAGCAGCAGTGTGACGACATCCCACGACACATCCAGGATGGTGGCCATGCCGCTTCGAGACAACGCGGGTTCGGCAGCGCGGGCCAGAGCCGTCAGGCGACTGTCCAGCGCTTCGACGCAAAGCCCCGCGCTCTCGAATGCATCCAGCAGGGCATCGGCGGCATCGTGTCGACAGGCGAGGGCCATGACCTGTGTCATGTCCTTCGTGCGGCTGGACGGAGGCAGATGCCAGCAGATCGTCTCGGCCGACTCGGGGGCGAACCCGTGCATGCGGGCCAGCTCGTTCGTGGCGATCTGTTCAAGCGGCGCTCCCGAGGAGCGGGGTGGCAGCTCAAGCACGGCGGTGTGCAACCGATCCGTCGGCACGGCCAGGACGACGCGACGGCCCACCATGCCATTGCGCTGAAGCATGCGGCGGATCTGGACCAGCTCGTCGTGATCTGGAACGGCCCCGGACCCCTGCCGCGGCAGGCGCGCCGCCACCGCCAGACTCCAAGCGCCGGACGAACGCGTCAGTTGGGCCGCGCGAAAGCCGCCGCCGTCGAACGCGATGCCGATGGCCGATCGCCTCCGTCCCAGAATCCCGACCATCACGTCCCTCCTCGGACCATGCTCGTCAGGTCGAACAGCGGCATGAACATGCTCAGCGCCACAAACCCCACAAGCAGACCCATCGCAAGCAATACGACCGGCTCGAGGAGGCTGGTCAGGGACCGCACGGTGACCTCGTTCTCTTCGTCGAGGAAGTCCGCGACATTCAGCAGCAGCGCGCCGACCTGTCCGCTTCGCTCTCCGCTTCGGACGGTTTCGCACACCGAGGGGCTGATCAGACGGTCATCCCCGAATGCCGAGCTGATCGGCTCCCCGCGGGTGACGGCCTCGTGCGCCCGGCCCAGCAGGGCCGCATAGTTCGTGTTTCGCACCGACTGCGTGGTCAGGTCCAGGGCCTTCTGGATCGGAACTCGACCCTCCAGCAGTACGCCCAATACACGGGCGATCCGGGCAGTGTTGAAGCTCTTGATGATGCTGCCGAATCGGGGCAAGCGCAGAATCCACGAATCCATCGTCCGCCGGCCGCCGGGACTGACCAGCCACATTCTCAGCCCCACGGCCGCAGCCCCCACCCCCGCCAACACGGCCCACCAGTACGATGCCAGAGCCTTGCTGAAGGCAATCAGCATCTTGGTCGTCGGAGGCAGCGGCGCATCCAGGGTCTTGAACAGCTGGCCGAACCGCGGCACGACGAACAACAGCAGCAACACGAGCACCGTTAGCGTGACGACCATCAACAGGGCGGGGTATAGCATCGCGCCCACCACCGCCTTGCGCACCGCTAGCCGCTTGCGCGTCATCGTGGCGAGGCGATCGAGCATCTCGCTCAGGTACCCGGAAGATTCACCGGCGGCCACCAAGCTCCGGCAGACCGCGTCGAAATACTCGTCGTGGACTGCCATGGCCTCTGACAGCGACATCCCCTCCTCGACGCGCGTCCGGACGTCGGCGATGGCGTCGCGCCACGGGCCCTCCTTGCTCTGCCGAACCAGGGCGCTGAGCGCCTCGACCATCGGTGTGCCGGACGATACCACCACGTGAAGCTGGCGCATGAAGACGGCCAGATGCCTCATCCGTCGGGCCGCGCCCACACGCCGTCGCACCGACGACACGGTGGACTCGGAGCCCAGGACGCCGTCCGACGCGATTCGCGTGACGTACAACCCCTGTCGCTGTAATGCTGCGGTCGCCTCGGCGGCGCTGGACGCATCGATCGTGTCCGACATGCGCCGGCCTGATCTGTCAAACGCTTCGTACGCCAGTTTCATGCGGCGTCCTTCTGCTCCGGCGATTCGTTGCGGCCTATCTCGTCGCTATGAGTGACCGCCAACACCTCTTCCAGACTCGTCTTGCCGTCCAAGGCAATCAGCACGCCTTCTTGCCGAAGGGCCAACACCCCGTCCTGGCGCATCCTCTCTCGCAGCTCATGTGAGGCCGCCGCCCGGTGGATCATCCTTCGCAGGGCGTCGTTGACCTCCATGACTTCGTAGATGCCGATCCGGCCGTGGTAGCCGCTGTTGTGGCATCGCTGGCAGCCGGCGCCCTTGTGGAACACGTGATTGGGCTGGCCTAACAGGTCGGCGTCGCGCAGCACGTTCTCTGCCGGGTAGTACTTCGTCACACAGCCGGGGCACACGGTCCGGGCCAATCGCTGCGCCACCACCCCGTTGATGGCGCTGGATAGCAGGTACGGTTCGATACTCATGTCGAGCAGGCGCGCCACGGCCCCCGGCGCGTCGTTTGTGTGCAGCGTGGCGAGGACCAGGTGGCCCGTCAGGGCGGCCTGAACGGCAACTCGGGCGGTCTCCTCGTCGCGAATCTCGCCCACCATGATCACGTCCGGGTCCTGGCGAAGCATGCTCCGCAAGACTCGGGCGAAGGTCATGCCGATCGAGTCATGGACCTGCACCTGGTTGATCAGTTCCAGTTGGTACTCTACAGGATCTTCCACGGTCACAATGTTCAGCTCCGGGCTGCGCAGCAGGTCCAGCGCAGAGTACAGCGTGGTGGTTTTGCCGCTGCCCGTCGGGCCGGTGACGAGCACCAGCCCGTGCGGCTGGTGAAGCATCCGGAGGAACACGTCCAGCGTTTCGGGGCGGAACCCAAGGTGCTCCATGCGGACATCGAGGTTGGCCTTGTCCAGGATGCGCACCACCAGCTTCTCCCCCAGCAGGGTGGGCATGCTGGAGACGCGCAGGTCGATCTCGCGGCCCTCGGCCACAATCCGCACGCGCCCCTCCTGCGGCAGGCGCTTCTCGGCGATGTCCATCTTGCCAATCACCTTGACGCGCGAGACAATCGCAGCATGCATCCCCGCCGGGGGCTTCATAAGATCCCGCAGCAGGCCGTCGATGCGGTAGCGGATGCGTGTGCGGCTCTTCTCGGGCTCGATGTGGATGTCGCTTGCCCCGTCCTTGATGGCTGTCAGCATCGCCATGTTGACCAGATTGACGACGGGGCTGCCCGCGACCATCTTGTCCAGATCGGTCTCCGGCCCCTCGTCGACGATCTCTCGCTCCACGATCTCTACGTCCGACTCGGCCAAGGAGGCCAGGAAGGCGTTGACGTCGCAGCTGCCCGCCGCGCACTTGCGGATGAACTCCTGGATGTTGGCTTCCAGGGCAAGCACCGGGTTGATCTTGCAGCCGGTCATTTGCCGCAGCCGGTCGATTCGCGGCAGCGATTGCGGCTCGGACATGGCGACGGTGAGTGTGTCGTGCACCTTGAACATCGGCAGGCACTTCAGCCGTTCCGCCTCTTCCCGGCCGATCAGGTCCAGCATCGCAGGGTCGACCAGGCCGTGCCGAAGCAGACAACCCTCGATGCCCAGACGGTCGGCCAGGACGCGCACGAGAACCCCTGGACCGATGACCCCCTGCTCGACGAGCATCTCGCCCAGCATACGCCCTGAGGCCTTCTGCTCCGCCAAGGCGCGTTCCAGTTGCTCCTTCGACAGCAGCCCCTCGCTCACGAGGGACTCGCCGATCGGACCTCGTGACCCCGGTGCACTCACAGGTAACTCCGGACTGCGGTGTTCACGTCGGCGAAGTACTCGAATCGCGATGCCAGCTTCGTGAGGTCCAGCACGCGGCGTACGGTCTCGGTCACCCCGCAGAGCTTCAGGACCTGCCCGTTGGCGTTGACCTCGTCATTGGCCTCGACCAATGACTCGAGCCCCTTGCTGTCCACAAACGGCACCTCGGAGGCGTCAATGATGCACCGGCCGAGGCTGCCGGCCATACGGTCCAGCAGCCGCTGCCTGAAGGAGTCGACGTCCTCGCCGGCGATGGGGCCTTCCGGGCGGACCACCCACACCGCGCCGTGCTGCTCCTCCTTAACCTTCATGTCAGGCGGCCTCCTTCGTCAGCGGAAGCACAAATGTGAACGTGCTCCCCGTGTTGGGCTCGGACTGAACGGTGATGTCTCCGCCGTGCAGGCGGGTAACCTCGCGTGCGATGGCCAGGCCCAGGCCCGATCCGGTGGTGTCGGCAACGCGTTTGTCCCTGGCTCGGTAGAACTTATCGAAGATGCGCTCGCAGTCGTCCGGGGCGATGCCGATGCCCGTGTCGGTCACGTCAACCTTCAACTGGCCGCGATCGGCGGTTACGCGAACCGTGACGCTGCCCCCGGACAGCGTGTACTTCAAGGCGTTGCCAATGAGATTGTGCAGGCCCAGGGCCACCTTGTCGCGGTCTGCCTGAATGACAGGAAACTTGGGCGGCAGGTCGAATCGCAACGAGATCTGCTTGTCGCTGGCCTGTGCGGCGTAGTCCTTCTCCAACGTCTCGAACAGCACGTCCAGATGGACGTCGTCTCTCTTGAGCTTGAGCGAGCCGGCCTCGATCTCCGCCACGGAGAGGATGTCCCCGACCATGCGATCCAGGCGGACGACCTCCTGGCTGATGACATTCAGGCCGTTGGCGCGAACGGCCGGGGCGTTCTCCCCTTCATCCAGGATCGTCTCCAGGTACAGGCGGATGTTCGTCAGGGGGGTCCGCAGCTCGTGCGTTGCCTGTGCCACGAACGCACCGCGGGCCTTCTCGGCCACGCGACGTTGTGTGACGTCCTCCAGGACGATCATGGCCAGTCCCCGATCCCCGCGTCGAACCGGACGGACGATACACCGCAGCACCACCTGGCCGCTCGCGTTGGATCGCTCAAGTTCCACGATGGTCCGCTTGCAGAGGCCGCCGTCCGTGGCCGTCCGGATTGCCTCCCGCACACGCTCGTCGTCCAGAACGCCCACGATGTCGCTGGACAGCACGTCCTCGTGCTTCATCTGGAGCAGTACCGTGGCGGCGTTGTTGACGTACTTCGGACCACCGTTCTCGTCCACGAGGATCAGGCCCTGTGACAGCAGGTCGCATGCTTCGTTCAGCTCGCTGCGACCGGACGCCCGGGCGTGAAAGGCTTGGCGCGTCTTCTCGCAGGCCACCTGCTTGCGCTGCTGGCTCATCTGATCGAGAATGCCGTTCCAGGCCTGCGCCTCAGGACCCCATTCGGGGTTCACGCTCAGTTCGCTCGCCGGGTCGGGCCGGCCGTTGTACTCCAGCAGCGACTGGCGAATCGCGGAGATGCCTTGGAGTCGAACGCGTGCAAACCGGTAGAGCACCATGAGGGCCAGGAGCGTGACCACGCTGATCGCTCCGATGCCGACCTCGTTGGCCCCATGCAGTGGGTTCGATGCATCCGCCCGCGCGGCGATCTCCAGCCGGGCGCTGCCGCGACCGGGAACCACCAGCGGGATCACCCGGGAGAGTTCCTCATCGTTCCGCACCTGCATCTGGGATTCCGCCGCCGCCCCGGTCCAGGTCTCAGGCAGGTGGCTCAGGGTGATGCCCTTGATGTCCGCATCGGCCACAACCGCCCCGTTGGGAAGGCTCACACAGCAGTCGCTGAGCTCGTAGCTCCTGGCCGCGTCCGACACGATCCGCCGAAGGGCCGAAAGATCGCCGCTGGCCAGCATGACCTCCGCGCTCTGGGCCAGGATGTCGCCGACGGCCACGATCTGCTTGGCCCGGGCGGCTCGTGCGGCCTGCACCCGACTGCGCATGCTCAACCAGGCGCACGCTGCCATCGACGCCAGAAACAGCGCCGCGATCGTCGCAGGAATGTGTGCCTTGCGAACCCGGTCGATGAAGCGAGGGCGCACCCGAGAAGCCGCGGTCTCGCCGACCGCTTGACGGTCCATGGATCATCCTCCTGCTATGTCGCTGGAATTCCCTGAGTTGTATCGGCCACCCGCCGAAAGACTTTAGCAGCCGACAGTTGCCCCCAGGTGCGAGGCCCCAGCCATCGTGGGGTGCCTCAGCACTGCCACGCGGCCAAGGATAGCGCCGCCGGTCCGCCGGCACAACGGTCGGCTGAACGGCTTTCGGCTCGGGGTTGTGAAGGACGGCCCCCGCATCACGGGAACGCCTCCTTCAGACCGGCCTTGACCCCATCGATCAGCGTCTGCTCGGCCCGGCCGTCGAACAGGACGGCGTTTGGGCCGTAGCCGCCCGCGGCCAATTCGTCAGCCGTCGGGATGTAGCTCAGGTAACCGTTGGCCTCCTCGCAGACGATCAGCGACTCGCCGATCGTCTCGTCACGCAGCCGCGAACTGATCCGGCCGAACGGCTCACCCGGCAGGCCGGCCAGCACCGCCGGCCCGATCCGCATCACGAAAAGCGGGTGCGGCAACGGCAAACCGGCCTGGCCCGTCAGGTCCAGCCCCGTCCAGTCTTGGTGATTGCCCTGCGTGACGTACAGGTACATCTCCCACTGGTCCGAGATTCGCTTCAGCTCGGCGAGGGGTCGCCCGGCGGCCACCGCATCGCGGAATCGCGCCTCCAATGCCTCGCGAAAGCGGCCGGCCGTTTCGCGACAGCAGGGGTAGTCCTCGCGGATATGGAGCCGAACGGTCGGGGATGCGGCGCGGACGGGCGCGGCGCCGACCCACTGCGCCCGCGGCAGGGCCGCCAGCGCCGCGTCGGCCACCTGCCGGCCGACCTTCTCGGCCAGCGCCAGGGACTTGCGTTCCACACCGGTCGCCTGATCGCCACACGGGCCGGTCAGGAAAATCGCCCCCCCGCCGAACACGCCCTGCAGCCGACGGCGGACGTACACCGGGTAATCGCCGGAGTGCCAGCCGGCGCTGCCGACGTTGGCGGTGTTCGGGTGGGCGGCGATTCGCACGAGCGAGCCGATCGGCCGGCCCCCCGGCGTGCGGAAGAACAGCCCCTGCACCCGGTCGTCCAGGGCCGGCGGCAGCCACAGCGGATGAGGCACGGGGATCGGCGCGTCCGGCACGTCGTACGCCCCATCACCCTCGCCGGCCGGCTCAAAGAACCGCCGCTGATACATCCGGCCTTCCGACAACTGCTTCAAGGCCAGCTTGAGGATGTGGCTCACGTCGGCCCGTCCGTCGGCCTCCAGCCGGTAGCCGAACCAGAAAGACATTGCACCGAACGGTTCCAGGTGGACCCGCCGGCAATAAACGAGGCCCGGACCGGCCGGCACCGACACCGCGGCGACCTGCGCTGGGGCAATGGCCGCGTCAGCAGCCCGCGCCGCCGACACGAACGCCCGCTCCAGCGCGCCGGCGTCCAAGGCCTTGCAGTCGTTGCTCAACACGCCGTGGTTCTGCGTGGTGAAGATCCCGAGGCACTCGGCCGGCACGTCCAGCGCCTCGGCCACCGCCTGGCGCAGGCGCGCGCACATCGCCGGCCAGAGCAGGCCGAAGTCGGCGACGGCCAGCGCGGCCGCAGCACCGTCGTCCCGCGCCACTAGGACGCGGACGTCAATCTCGTCGGCCACTGGCGTGTCGGTCTTGTACGTCCCCGCGAGCGACGCCCGGCCGAAACCGACCTGCGCCAAGCCACTATCGCCCAAGGTTCGTCTCCACGTTTCCGGCAACCTGTCCCTCCCAAGAACCGCGTCCTTGTTGAATGGTAAGCACTTACGTCCCTTGGCCACAAGGCCGCTCTCCGGCGAGATCTCCCGCGCCATCACAGCACGGAGGCGGCTTGGGGAAGGCTTCCGACCCCCAAGCTCCGTTCGGGTCCCCGGTGTCGAACCGCCGAGGGGATTTGCGCACGAGGGACCCTTGTTGGGGCGATCTGGCGACGGCTCGCGGCGCGACCAAGAAGAGCCAAGCATCCGAGGTGATACTCAGACCGACGGCTCCTAACGATCAGCCGGATTGCCTAGTTCGGCAAACGTAGTCTCGACATAGACTCATTCCGGCGCGACGCGACCGCCGTGGCCAGATCCGCCCGGACCGCCGCCGAATTGCACGGAACACCCACCGAAGCAGAAGGTTATATTATTCAAGCGGCCTCAGTGTGGCGCCGTCCGCCATGGTCCCGATGAACGGAGACCCCCGATGATCGTCCGCCTGCTCCTGGCGGCCTGCCTCTTGGCGGCCGTGTCCTTCTCCCCGGCACCAGCCGCCGCCGCCCCGGCCGCGAACGCCCCCGTCGTCGTACTCGACACGGCAGGAGTATGGCGGATGTACCATACCCTCACCCCCCCGGTTATTCAGCAACCCGACGGTGGGACCAAGCCGCTGCTGATCAATGTGAAATGGCTTGACTGGGAGACGCCTTCTCCCCCTGCCGACTGGACGACACCGGAGATGAACGATCGCACTTGGATGCGTGGGCCTGCTCGCCGTTCTGCCATGACGCCGTATCTGGCGCGGCTCAGCATGCGCGGCAAATTCGAAGTCACCAACCCGTCTGCGGTGAGGGAACTCACTCTCGCCCTTGAGTACTACGGGGGAGCCGTCGTGTATCTGAATGGCAAGGAATTCGGCAGGGGGAACTTACCATCAGGAAAGGACGCCAGCCAGGCATTGGCGGAAGCTTACCCGATGGAAGCCTTTGTGGATGGTCAGGGCAACTTGTTTGGTGATTGGAGACGAGGCCCGCCGCCGGCTGGTCTTTGCACGCGACGCCTGAATCTCTCGGTTCCGAAGGGGCTTCTGCGTAAGGGCATCAATGTTCTGGCGATCGAAATCATACGCGCTCCTTACCCCGCGACACTCATGGAGAAACGCCCCCGAGGGGTGGGAGGAAGGAGCAAGGACCCTGGTCTGCTCTGGAACACCTGCGAGATTCGTACGGTCAAGCTGTCCGCGAATGGCCTGGATGGCGTGGTGCCAAACACCACGCGCCCGGAGGGTTTTCAGGTCTGGAACGCCGATCCCCTTGCAGGCGATGTGGACGTGGATTATGGCGACCGGACTGAGTCGCTGAATCCACTTGCGATGAGCGGTCCACGCAATGGCACCGTATACGGCAAGGTCATCATGGGCAGTGACAAGCCCATCAAGAATCTCAAGGTGATTGCGAGCGACTTGAAGTCGAACGCTACCGTCATTCCGTCGTCTCAGATTTCGTTCTTGTACGGTGTTCCGGGCGGAAGAGAAACGTTATACAGAGATGATGGGGGGCGTCCTTATCCTGACGGTGCCGGCTTCCTCAACGCCTTGCTTGCTGAGCCGCTGGATGAATTCCCCGTGTCCGCAAGGTCCAGGGATCGCGGCCGCGTCAACGGCGCCGTGGTCCCGCTCTGGGTGCGGGTGAAGGTTCCCAAGAATTCCCAGCCCCGCACATATACAGGCACAGTGACCGTTGCCACGGCGGATGGATCGCCGGTCAAAGTGCGTGTGGATCTCACAGTGCTGCCGTGGACGATGCCTGACCCGCAGGATTTCAAGACATGGGTGGAGCTGATCCAGTCACCGGACACCCTGGCCGTGGAGTACAATGTGCCACTCTGGTCGGACAAGCACTTCGCCCTGATTGCGCGCTCCTTCAAGCTGATAAGCAATACCGGCGCCCGCAGTCTCTACATTCCGGTCATCGCACATACCAACATTGGAAATGAGCAGTCGATGATCCGTTGGATCAAGAAGCCCAACGGCAAGTATGACTGGGACTTTTCCGTGATGGACAGGTACTTGGATACGGCCCAGAAGCACCTCGGTACGCCCAAGCTCCTGGTGTTGCAGGTCTGGGAAGTCTACATGAATACCAAGGACAGCACCGGCAGACGGTTCGGTCTTGGATAAGAACCAGATGAACACCGGCGGCGCTCCTCTGGTGACGTTCGTCGACGCCGCCGGGAATACCGAGAATGGCACCATACCCAAGCTGGGCGATCCTGCCAGTAAGCCGATCTGGCGGGAGCTGCTGACAAAGGTACGGGACCGGCTGAAGAAGCGCGGTCTTGCCAAGACGCTTCAACTGGGGATGTTCACAGACTCTTACCCGAACAAGGAAGACACAAGGTTCTTCCTTGATATCGCGCCGGATATGGCTTGGGTGCAGCAGGGGCACAACACATTCAGGAACCTGAACGGAATAGCCAAGGTCGGTTATACCGCAACCTGGTGGAGCCAGCGCTTTGCAGATGATCTTATCAATAGAAGGAGCGAGGCGGTACGCGCAACACGTAATAAGGAATCGAGCCAATTGAGGGCGATGACCAGCCTGCTCGGCTGGAATCGGCCACGGTTGGACGCCTACTACCCCCGCATGGCCAGGGAAACCTTTCCTGCAAGCTACTGGCGTTTTCTGTGTGAAACAGCCATTACCGGAGACTTTTATGGGGGCATCGGCAGGGTTGGCGCTGATCATTGGCCGGCAATCAAGAACAAGGCGGGCGGACGGGCAGGTTGGGTGAGTGAGCGTTTCTCGGAAGTAAGCGGGTATCTGCATAAATTGCGCAGCTATCTCTTGGAGCCTCAAGCCGCTGGGCCAGTGGCGATGACTCGTTTGGTGGCTTTGGAGGAGGGCATCCAGGAGTGCGAAGCTCGCATTTACATTGAAGACGCCCTTGTGAATAAGGGATTGGCGAAGCGTGCGCCGGAACTGGCAAAGCGTTGTCAGGGGGCACTTGACGAAAGGTTGTTGTACATGTGGAAGGGGTTGGACGATATGCGGTTTGGGGGCTGGGGTGTCACCGCTTGGCGGTTTCAGGCAGGCGTGTCCGGTCATGCTTGGTTGCTAAACACCGCTCACCAGGAACGTACGAAGAAGCTATATACACTAGCCGGTGAAGTGGAAAAGATAATTGGCATATGACCCGCCCCCGTTTTATGTACCAACCTGAGTGCGAGTCGTGCCTACGTCTTCCGGCGTGTGCTGCGGAGGGCGAGGCGAAGCCGTGCCCTGAGCA
>Ga0307378_10010911_pt1 | contig 11756 bp, 14 predicted proteins | sample UN1MG_FD_202238 | JGI IMG/M metagenome (GOLD analysis project Ga0307378, IMG submission 202238) | Soil microbial communities from Risofladan, Vaasa, Finland - UN-1 | ecosystem: Environmental > Terrestrial > Soil > Coastal area > Acid sulfate soil | place: Finland: Risofladan, Vaasa | collected...
CGCATCGAACGGAGCCGAGAGCCCGGCAACGGTCAGTAGTCCTGAACCGTTCACGAACCCGCCAACCGCACCGTCAGTCACATGCGTCAAGCTCGATCCGTCAATATCCAGAAGGACGGCATTCGCTCCGGTGTGCGTCCCGCCGTCTTCAATCTTCAGTTGCCTGAACGGCGTCGAACCATCCGCACCCACCTTCGGATACAGCACGTTGCTGTCGGTCATGGTTTTGATCATCGGTGTGACCCCGCCGAGTCCAGACGTACCAGCCAGGGTCTCTGTCTTCTTGTATGAAAGGATGTCGAACAGTTCGCACCCGTCACGCTTGTGAAGTCGACCGCGGTAGATATACCCGTTCAGGATCTCCCGCCACGCGTTAGGCGGAGAGATCCACGGTTCTTTCGTGGTGATGACACCGCTCGAAAGATCGAACAGCGGGAAGGGCGACAGTCCGGGTCGCTGGGGAGCAGAGCCGCCCATCACATCACACCCATGCTCGTACCCGAACCTTCCACTTTGCTACAAGGATCCCGATGCTGTCATGATCCGATTTTCTAAGAATGGTCGCACCATCACTGCCTACAAGAATGCTCATGTTAGTTGCATCCCAAGCAATTATTATGCCTTCACTGGAACCAAAAGGCATGCCATATCCGAGTACTATCTGATCACCAACGGCCCATTGAGCGTCTATAGCTACACATTCTAGTACTGCATGTACAAGAACTGGGAGACCTGTCATTCCATGTGGATAGCTAGTGTAACTATCTTCTGTGATTGACTTCAGTCCAGAGTCGTATGATGGTACAAAGACAGAGGTGCCGGGCAGCGCCTCGCACGCTGTACCAGCAGCATTTACAACAATCACTTTTCCTGCGTCACCAACGACCAATTCCGTGTCGATGCACAGCACCTGCTTCAGCGACGACCCGATGTTGATGAACAGATCCCAGTCGCCGGGTGCAGCCGCACCCTGCACCAACTCCATGATCTGGTCCGTCTTCGCATCGTCGACCCAGAATCGATGCGTGTCTGTGTCGAGTCCGCTGATGATCGTGTCGATTGCGCTGAGCACGATGCGACCGACCATGGTGCGCTCGGCCTCAGTGGCAGCGCCAGTGCGCCCCAGGCCGAGCGGGCCGAAGTCGGAAATGTAATCCCAACTCGATCCGTTCCATCTCGAAAGCATCATGGGTATCTGGTCCGTTGCGATGTAGATCATGCCCGTAGCTTCTGGTGGCGACAGACCGGCATCGCGGTCGACGAGCGTACCAGCGCGAGGCAGCAGGTACCCGGTGTGGCCTGATCCAGCGAACATGTCGAGAGACTTGCCGGAGTTGGATTCCGCGATTCCTGTTGCCTCTGCGATGTAGGAGAAGTTGGCGCGGATGGCGTCGTCGCCAACCGCAATTGCGAGGTCACCATCAGGAAGTGTCTTGTCCCAGGACATCTAGAAATCCGATCCAGGCAGTCGCGTGTCTGCCTGAGCATGAGAGAGTGGTGATGAAGAACCGCTGTACGATTTGACGAACAACATGCCGATTGCCTTCTCGTGCATCGCGACCGCACGTTCCAAAGACTTGTCGCGACCCAGTGATATCGCCAGGTTCACAGCAGCACCCGCCACGGTCGCCATCGCTTCGATCGTGTTCGACACACCGTCCGAAGTCAGGGCGGCGCGATATAGATTCGCGTAGAAGCGCATGTTGTAAACGCCGTCTGGGATCGGTCGCAGCGTTAGCGTGCGACCCAAGAGCAGGGCGGAGTATGGTGACCTCTCCTGCGTTGTATCGCCGATGTCGTGCCAGTCCCAGAAGATCCGCGGCTGATCCGTGAAGCGGAGCGTGCGCGGCATGTCCTTCTCTGTGATCGGCTCGACGAGGCTCTTCAGGATCTTGGAACCATCCGCAGCAGCCAGCGTGTCGATGTCGTAGTCCTGTTGGCTTGCGACGGTGGCGAAGTCCACGAACCCGGAATGCGTTGTGCTCCCGAGTCGCGTGGGGATCTCGTACTGGTAGACCCAGTTCATCTCTTCGTCGAGACGGGTCGCGCCAATCTGCCCGGCGAGACCGAGGATTTCTTCGCAGCGATTTTCCATCGTCAACAAGTCCATCCTCGGTCTCCCCTGTCAGTCGTACTACGAGCGATCGTAGTCGGTGCGAACGAATTCGATCCCGACCCACAGAACGCCGTCGCCGCCGCCTGCCGTCGCCGCCGCAGTGCGGCACTGGATCGTGACGAACTTCTCGTTCGCCAACGGTACGAGCAGCACGCCGACTGAAGCGGCAAGCAGCGGGTCAACATCCGCTGCGGTCTCCATGGCGATATTTCCCGTGAGGGACGTTTTCGCCGACAGAGTGTCCGCTTCGATGAGCGCATCCACCGACGTGCCGCTGTCGATGGTTCCAACCCGCGTTGCCAGATTCACAACCCGGCAGTTCTCGGGCACGTCGAACATCTCCACGATGTCCGCTGCGGTTCCCGAAGGCGTGACCTCGTGCCACACCCACGTACCCCAGGACTTGATCTGGGGGACGTTACCCTTTCGCTGCGTAATTGAAGTCGCCACGTTGGGCTACCTCCTCTGGTCGCCCGCCACATTGGGCAGGCGACCTGTTATGCCACGTACTAGATGTGGCTGTCTGCGATCACGTCGAGTCGAATCATGCCGAACCGCTTCGAGTCGAAGATCGCAGGCTTCATTCCAAACACCGAACCTGCTGCGACGCCCATCTCGTTCCCGTAGTCGTCCGACCGTTCGGCCCACGACATGAAGGATCCGCCCCCGTTCGAGGACTGCCGGACCTTCGGGTACGCGTTGCCGAATGCGACGACGCCAGCCTGCGCTCCGAGGAACAAGCAGGTGGCTGTGTCGTTTGCGGCACCGGCGAGCAAGAGCGGGATGTAGCGGCTCGCCAGGATCGTCGTGTCCGCATGGACTCCGACGACGTACTTCATGAACGGACTTTCCGTTCCCTTGCCCATGAACGCGTACTTGTTCACTTCCTGCCACTGCCCCGCAGTGGTGTTGGTGCGCAGATCGTACACGCACCGAGGATGCACGATCAGGCAGTACGACGTGCCGAACATGTTCTTCGCAGGACGAAGAAGCGGGTCGATGTCGTTGGCCTTTTCGAGCAGCCGCTCGATGTGGGTGAGCGACAGCGTCTCTTCCGAGGACGCTCCGTCACCGTAGTCGAGGTAGTGGTCCGCGTCGGCAGACGCGTCCACCAGGGTGTTCCCGCCGTGCGCAGCTACGGCTGCGGGCAATGCCGCCGGTGCCGTGTGGTCGCCAGTAACACCGGCGAGTTGCGCGAACAGGATCTGGTCGATGATCGCGGCCCAGCGATCGGCGAGGTTCTCACGAGCATCGCCGCGGAGATCATGGATCGTCCGCTGCTGGGACATGCGCCGGAACGCGTGCGCGATTCGACGCTGGTCGATCGACACGGAGTCCTGCGCGTAGGTCATCGCCTCCTCGAACCCGGCAATCGGGTTGTCTCCCTCGACGCCGGTTTGCGACATCTGGTAGAGGAGGTCGTACTTGATGAGATCGCCAGCGGATTTCTCCAGCTCCGTGAGGCGCTGAACGCAAGCGGTGGGTCCGGTCCCGATGAGGGACTGGAAGAACGTGCGCGAGATCGCCTCGCGCATTGTCGTCCGCGACCAATGCTGAATGGTCTGCGGGTCGCTGCTTCCGAATTCTGTAACTGCCATGGTGGCACTCCTGACCTGGAAGGTTGATGAGGTTTCGTTCGCGTGTAGGCCGCGATTGATTCCTACAGGTCAAGAGATTGCGCTCTCGCGCCCACCCAGCGGTGGTGGGGTACTACGCTCCGCTGTTTTCCCAGTTCGACCACTGGTGGCATCGGCAGACCGTTACCACAGCTACGACCGCCGCTCAAGAGCCGCGACGCTGCGCCGCTCGTATTCCTTGTAAGTGTCGTCGTCCATGTCGAAGATCGACTCGGGGTCGACGGACTGCAGCGTGGCGCCTTCATCCACGCGCCTGGACGATCCGCGTCGCGCCATTGAGCGCGGACGAGACTTCTGCTGCGGCTTAACGTTGCCCGAGACCGCAGCCTGCGCAGGCTTGCTACCACCAGACACTCTCCGCTTCACATGCCTGCGCAAGGACGCGCGCATCAAGTTCGCCGATGTCGGTGCAGTCACGAGTTCGGCGATCGGGATGTCCGGGTACTTCGACTCGAAGTCGTCGCGTATGCCGGTCTCATCGAGCATGGCGAGTAGGTTCGGCAGTCCGCCGATCTCCGCGGGCTCGATGTCCGCCTCGTTACAGAACTCCAGCACCTGCTCATCGAGCCACTGGTACGACTCGCGCAATTCATCTACGTGCGATTCCGCAACCCCGCGCTCGTCATCTCTGAATTCGCCGATCACTTCGGCGCGCAGTTGGTCGTATGTCGGCGGGGCCTGCGAGACCACCTGCCGTCGCTTGATCGCTTCCTGAACACGGGCGTCGACCTTCGACTTGTCGACGATGAAACGTCCGTCCTCGTAGTATCCGATCTCGTCCGCGTCGACTTCCTCGGTGCCTCCCGACGTGTCCTCCTTCAGTTGCTCCAGGCGCTCACGCTCCGACCGAATCCGCTTCTCTTCGCGGAGGCCGAACATCTTCCTGCGCAGCCCAAGGTTCTGCCGCTCCTGATCCTCCAGCCTGGACTGCAGCGTGTCCATCGACTTCGCCTCGGGCTCGTCGTCAGTTGCTGCGAACGACTCTCCTTCTGGCTCTACATCGGGATCCGCTGCTGGCTTCGCATCGACACGCTCCTCACCCTCTTCGGCGGGGTCTTCGATGTCGTCATCGGACAGTAACGCTGCGAACGGGTCCAACTGCTCTTCGACTTCCGTCATGCCGGTGCTCCTGTGATTGCGGACTGGACTTCGCCAGCCACCTTGTCTGCTTTGAACTTCCCGAGTTCGACCGCCATGCCTGCTGTGTCAAATCCGAGCTTCGCCATCTCCGTGACGAGTTTCAGCATGCGATCCTTCTCTGCCTTGTCGGCCTTGATGTAGAGATCCATGAATCGCGTGAAGAATTCCATCGACGCCTTCGTCTGATCTCCGCGCTCGTTTGCCATGTTCGAGCGAGCACCCTCTTCAACCTCTGCGGCCTTGATGCGCCGGTCCATGGATTCGAGTTGCATCATGGTGTCGAGTTGGCGGCGCATGTTCTCCATGTTCTCTTCCTCTGCCTTCGCAGAGTTTGCCTTCATCGATTCCGCGAACACCTTGAGGCGATCCGTCTTCGACTGGTCGAGACCCATCATCTCGAACATCACGTTCGGGTCCACCGCGATGCCGCTCTGCCCCATCATCTGCAGTCCCTGCAAATCCATGATCCGCTGCGTATTGTTCGACTCCGCAGGGCGCAGGTGTACGTTTGTCCGCAGCGTGCGCATCGACTGGATCGACGCGGTGGCGCCCGTCTGCTTGTCTGTGATCTGGCCGGACTTCACGACGAATCGCTCGTGGTTCCCGATCATCTCTGCGATCTGCTGGTCCGACATCCAACGTACAACGGACTGCATGAGCGCGATGAACACGTCACGCCGAAAGTAGTGGAACTCGCGCAGCACCGGCTTCATCGACAGCAACGAACGTCGATGCTTGAGTTGCGTCGTCGCCGCGGCTTCGGGGATTCCACGAGGCTCCGTCATGTCGTCGATGTGCACGTTGCTGATCAGGTCGAGCATCGCCAGCGCGTTCTGCTGGAGTTTCGCAACGGAGTCTGGAAACTGCGGGATGCTGCGCTCCTGAATCCGTCCGTTGGCGAGAGCGCCCTTGTTCAGCCATGTGATGTCGCCCGCCTTCTTCAGGGACTCCTTCGCCTGCTGCGGGTCCACCACTGCTTCGATTTCCGCAAGCAGGCCAGGCGCCGACTGCGTTGTGATCCAGTGCAGCACCTGCGAGTACCGCTTGTTCACTTCGCGCTGCGCGTCCTTCAAGAGCCGGACCAGACCGTACGGGCGGTTGTCTTCATCGCTCTTGTAAGCGAATGAGCGCACAGAGAACCCATCGAACGGTTGCGGCGACACGTCCTCGAACAACATCTCTTCGCCGACAAACTCGTACCAGTAGACCTCCTCCTCCCATCGCTCGGAAAACGTGTACCGCTCGCCGTCTTCGCCGGATGACAGAACGGTGCGCATACGCGCGTCGATCGTGCGCGAGTTTCCCATCGAGTCCATGGCGGTAACGATGCGTTGCGGCTTCATGCATTCGAGATGTATTACGCGGATCTCCTTGCGCTTTGAATCGAAGTACAGGTGGCTGCGCCTGGGCATGTACCCGTCATTCGACGGTGTCGATTGCAGTGACGTGTCGTTGGTTCCACCGCGGTGCCAGTCGTCACTTCCGCGCGTGTACCGCGCGAAGATCTCGTCGGCTCGGTCGGCGAAGTCCGGGTACTCTACCTTGAACTCGCTCTTCCCCATCCAGCGAGACCATGACAGGTACTTCGCGTCCCCCTTGTCCCTGCGACCAGATGCTGGATCCCACATGATTTCGAGCGGGTGCACCCGGTCGTACGTGATCTTCAGGCGGGTCGGGTCGGAGGGGTCCGGCATCGCGTCGATCGAGACGCTTCCGATACCAGCCACCACAGCGTCCTCGAATACCTGGCCGTCGATACGGTCGACCTCGATGCTGTCGTACAGTTGATCCTTGATCTGGTTGATCACGTCGGCGAGAAACTGATCGTCCGCGCCGACCGGCATTGCAATCGGGTCGACTGCGTTGTCTTCCTGTGAGCCGAGCAGGTGGTTCACTTTCGACTGCAGCACGTTGTACGTGAGGACGGGTCGCTTCTGCTCAATCAGCCGCTGCGTGTCCTCGTAGTCCCACTGGTCGCCATGGTAGAACTCAAGGTCTTCTTCGGCGTCGCTCTGCCAATCCGTCCAGAAGTCCTGCGCTTCCTCGAAAAGCTTACGCGCTTCGCTCAGTCGCTCACTCTTAGTGTCGCCGGTGATCATTCACTCCCCCATGAACGACCCGCTGGGTCGTCCCGATCGGTATTCCGATGGCGTGATGATCCGGCGCGCTCGCTCAGCCAACGGGGCGATAGTAGCCGCAAGCACGGCATACGCGAATGCGTGACGCAGGTGGTCGTCCTTCCGGCCGCCGCGGATGATCCACTTCGTCTTCGGCATCCCGGTCTTCTCGTCTCGGATCGTGATACGTGCCAGGTTGGTCATCTGCTTGATGAACATGTCCCACCGATCCCCTGGCCTCGGGAAGGTCACCGTCTTATGTAACACCATGCGGTGGCTTTGATCGAGGATCTCTGTGCGGTTGGCGGTAACCCGGTACTCGCGCTCGTTCCAGTCGTAGTCGGTGCGCTGAGCCTCGGAGTACCAGCACCCGTACGCACCGTTGTGAGCCTCTACGAACTCCTTCACCATGCGCGTCTCCGCCATCTCGTCGAGCACGCCGACCGTGACGTTGAACCGAGTCCAGATGTCGTGGAGGTCGGAGAAGTCCGGCACCTGCCCGTAGCTCAGGATCTCGAATCCAGACTCGGATGTACGCTGCCCGACAAAGTAGTGGTGCACCTTCTTTCCAACGTCGGCGCCCAGGAAGCACGGTCCCTGCGCGGCGCGCATCATCGGCGACTCTCCGCAGCATTCCCGCAGCATCTTCTCTGTCATCACGTCCTCGATGTCGGCATGCGCGAGGCCGAGTCGAGAGTTCTTGAATTCCTTCAGCCGGTCGCCCGAGGAAACGTCCGGGTCTTCCCACTCGTCGAGGATCGTCTTCGGGGAGATCGTCGGACTGCACATCTGCGACACGTAGTACCCGCGGCGGCGAGCACCCTCATTCGCAGCAACCCACTGCCCGTCTGCGACGAAGATCTCCTTCTCGCACTTTACGCATGCACGGATCACGGACCCATCATCCAGACGCTTCAGGCTCTTCGGGAACTCGTGCTCCATGCATGTCCACGCACCGCAGCTTCGGCACTTGATGTGCCATGTGCGCTCGTCGCTGCGCTTGTACTCGTAGTCGACCCCGTAGTCTGGGATCGTCGGCGTGGACAGCGTGATGTGGTGTCGGAACTTCGACCCGTCGAGACGCTTCTCAGCCAGGTCGACCATGCCGGGTTCCATCTCGTCGCGTTCGTCCGTGACGAGCAGATCGACAGGGATCGACTTCAACTGGCTGCGTGACTTCGCGCCGCGGAAGTATACGAATGCGGATCCAATCTTTTTAATGCCCATCGAGTCGGTGCCGCTACCAGCCGAGCGCACATGCTTTCCGATCGCGTCGTAGTTGTCCTTCAGCATGCGATCGAATCGTGAGCGCGAGAAGTCGTACACGTCGTCGCGGGTGGGCATCAGGTAGAGAATGCCGCGCGGGTACGTGAAGCGCGCCATGTCGATCACTGCGAGCACGAGCGAAACCGTGAACCCCATCTGCGCGCCCTTGCGAATCACGATGTGCTCGTGCTCGCCCATCGCGTCGAAGAGGTCGATCAGGTACGGGTATTGCTTGAGGTCGAACGGGACGCCGTCGACGATGAGCCCTGCGCGCTGCAATCTGAGCGCGCGGCTCGCGGCTTGAAGATCAATGTCGACAGCTTCTGCCATGGCTCTCATCGATCGGGCGCGCCGGGCACGCGCCCGTCCGATGTCGTTACTTCTTGCTCGTGGGCGGAGCCTTGACCTTGCCGTTGCCGTGGTTGCCGTTGAGCGGTCGACTCAGGTCGACCTGATGCATGTCCTTGCCGTACTTCATGGTGGTACCTCCTCCGAGATTCACTTCTTCTTTCGTTTCGCGCTCTTCATCACGTCGGGGATGGACTTCCCCATGGACCGAGTCGCCCATGTGTCCTTCGGTGTCGGTTCATACCGGGAGTCGGGGCCCTCGCCTTGAAGCTCGACGTGGGTGTAGTCCTTGCCCTTCTTCGTCTTCTTCTTCGTGAACTTCGCTTTCGCCACGACTACTTCTTCTTCCCGAGCTTCTTCGCCATCTGCTTCCCGATCGGCGTCTTCGCCAGCGGGCCCTTCTGCGAGAGTTTCTCCATCAGCTTCTTCATATCAATGCACCAATCGATCCGTCAGGATCTCATCATGTGCGCTCGCGCGCAGTTCGTCTCTCTCCTTGCCGGAGAGTTGCTGTGCGCGTTTGCGCACGTCGCGGTCGACCGTATCGACGACAGAGTCGTCCGTTCTGCGCCACTCGGGATCGGCATTCTTCAGCCAAAGCTCCTGGGCTCGCGTGTCGTATCGACCGTTCCTGTCACAGGTGGTTGCTGCGGTGTACAGCGAATTTTCGACGACGAACTGCGCGGACCCTCGCGCGCGTTGTACTGCAGATGCGAATCGCGGGTCGCGCTCGATGCGGTCTCGCATCGCAGACACGTCGACGTTTGCAGCAGCCGCAGCAGCCTTCAACGTCGCGCCCATGCGGAGTGCGGACAGGTACTTTCGCACCTGGCCCATCGAGTGCTTTCGCAGATCCGGCATCGCTCCCTCGCAAGGGCTGGCCCAGCCGCCCGATGGAGGCACCTACGCGAGAAGGAGTCACAACGCGCGAGGCATATCAGGCGGCGTGGGTCAGCCGTTGGGCGCGATCTTACGAAAGAGTTCTGCGAAGCGCAAAGCGTCGTCAAGGCGCAGTGTCAGCAACCACTCGCCGCGGCTGCGCCTGGATGCGACCACAGGCACTTCACCTGTTGCCGCATCCTCGGTAGCCTGCGCAATCGCCTTGTGTATCTGGAGCACCTCGACTCGTTTGCATTCCCAGTGCAGACCGGGGATCTCTGGAACCACAACGTCCTTGCCTTCGAGGCCGGAGTACTGCACACCGCGGCGTGCGTCACTCGAATTCAGGATCGTCCTCAGTGCCTGCGCAAGCTCCCTCTCCCCGCGCTTCCCCTTGTCCCTGCTCATCTTCCCCATCGTCCCCCCGCACCGGTGCGAGGCTGAGACCGCAGTCGTTGCAAATGCGGTGCTCACGCACCCAGGTGTCCTTGTCCCACTCGGGCAGGTAGCACTTCGTGCCGCCCTCTACCGGGTCCGCACAGATCGAGCACGCCTTCGTCTTGATCGGCTTCTTCAGCGAGAAGGTCACGGTGTGGCCGCCGGTGCCGGGGAGCGCGCCGATGATCGTCTCGGGTACATCCTTGTCCCGGTGCCACGCGGCGCCGATCAACCTCGGATCCGCGCGGTGCGACATCGGCTTCGACCCGATGCGATCCTCGATCGCTTCGATGCGCACGAGCATGGACGCAATCGCACGCCTCAGTTCGCTGGGCGACCAGTCCGCCATAACGAACAACATCTTGTCGACCCTCGCCTCTTTGTTCGCAGTCAGTACGCCTGCCATCACAGCACCTCGTTGATCGCTTGAAAGATTTCATCCTTGCACGGATAGAAGTCTCCACCCGTACCCTGCACCAGCCAGTCGCCTGGATTCAACAACGTGCTGCCGCCCTTCGTGTGCACCCACAGGTCGTGCAGCACCATCACACGCCGCCTGACATTCTCGTCGCCAGGATCGACGACACGCTCCACCGCAGGGGCCAGGCATACGTTGTTGCCACCCGCTGCGAGAACCTCCGCCCGGTTGCGTCCATGCTCGTGGTACTGAATCGCACGGATCGTCAGAGCGATGCGGCGGTATTCCTGCATCTCGGTCATCCAACGCATCACTCGGACTCCGCGACAATGTCGGACACCGGGGAGTCGAACCCCACCGGGGAGGCTGAATACTCGACCAGATTCGCAAGTGCCCAACCAAGCACACGGACGATCGAGCCCGCCTTGCTGACGAAGTCGACCGACGTGACCATCTCGACACCCTGCTCTTCGGGTGTCCGATCTTCGAGTTTCAATGCCTGCCTTCCAGCGATGTACTCGATGTACGAATCGACCAACTTGGACAACGAATTGAGGCACACATCGAATGCTTCTGGTGCCGCCATCTCCACGATGATAATCGACGCGTGTCTCGTTGCTTCGGACTCCTTCAGGCTCACAGCTTCCAGTACGGCAGATCCCAATTCGCCCAACACGGGCAGTGCGTCGCCTGTCTCCTTCTTGCTCATTCCGTCTCCTCCTCTCGCTCGTAATCCTTGCGACGATGGAACTCCCAGTCGCCGTGCTCATCCGGGTCGGGCTCGTGCAACACCAACTCGTCCAAGATCTCCGCGTCGGCGTGCTTGCCGTAGCGGTCGTACTCCTCGTACTCGAACATCACCGGATGCCCGCCAATCTCCAGACATGCAGGGCACTCGCCGTTCGCGTACAACACGCGGTTGTGTTGAAAGCATAGGACGATCCAATCCATGGCTGACTCCCTCCTCGTCTCGTTGGCCTACCAATTCCACTTATTGTCTTCTATGCAAAAGTCGCACGGGCTGCGATACGACTCTGTATCGCCGCAGTATTCGCATCCACCGGGTCTGTTGCGTCTGCTGTGAGAACCAAACCTAGGCGACAGCCGGATCGGTCGGAAACCTCGAACCCGAGACGCCAGTTCCGCGATCGGCTCGTATTCCGGTCCTGGTGCGCGCGAATAATCCGCCCCCAATCCACGCCGCAATGATTCCGTCCACGACAACGCGAGGTATTCTGAAATCTTGTGGGACTTCGGCGCGCTGCGGCAGAAGTCGTCCTCCGGGCTAGGTGCGCGCGGCGCCGAACCATTGGGAGCAGTCCACCGTCCCACCGCTACGACTCCTCGATGTCGCGGATGCGCCGGAAGCATTCACAACCGCATGGCTCTTCGAGACA
>Ga0307378_10010913_pt1 | contig 11755 bp, 14 predicted proteins | sample UN1MG_FD_202238 | JGI IMG/M metagenome (GOLD analysis project Ga0307378, IMG submission 202238) | Soil microbial communities from Risofladan, Vaasa, Finland - UN-1 | ecosystem: Environmental > Terrestrial > Soil > Coastal area > Acid sulfate soil | place: Finland: Risofladan, Vaasa | collected...
ATACGGCTATCTGGGCGCCTTTATTATCAGTATTCTGGGTGGCGCCACTATTATCATCCCGGTGCCCATGCTGGCAGTAGTCTTTGCTCTGGGCGGGGTAATGAAGTACACCTGGCTGGTAGGTCTTGCCGCCGGTATGGGCGAGACTCTGGGCGCACTGACCATCTATATGACCGGCTATGGTGGTGGGGCGGCACTCTATAATAGCAAGCACGGTAAGATTAACGCCGCCTACCAGCGGATGATGAAGTTGATGGAGCAGAGAGGCTCGCTAACGCTATTTTTACTATCATCGGTAATCAATCCCTTCTTCTACCCGGCAGCTTTGGCCGCCGGGGCACTGCGCTTCGGGGTAAAAAGGTATTTCCTTATCTGCTGGGTAGGCAAGACAATTAAAGGTATGACCGTAGTTTATGTCGGCTACTACGGGCTAAGAGGACTGCTCAGAATGCTGGGCATGCCGGTATAGAATCAGCCTTCCTCAACCAGAGTTATTCTATTATCATTTCTATTCGGATTATTTTGTCGCCCTCAAACTGCGGATTCTGATTCGGGTCCCTGGGTGTAAGGCTTTCCAGGACATCCATCCCCTCTACTAACTGACCGAAAACCGTGTGCATGCCATCAAGCCCATGCTGTGGTGCAAAGGTAATGAAAAACTGGCTGCCGTTCGTATCGGGTCCCTTATTAGCCATTGACAGCGCCCCGGCGTCATGTTCATGGTCGGTAAATTCGTCCTCAAATTCATAACCGGGACCACCCCTGCCGGTACCAGTGGGGTCTCCTCCCTGCGCCATAAAGCCAGGTATTACCCGGTGGAATGTAGAGCCATTATAGAAACCTTCAGTAGCCAGAAAAACAAAGTTGTTAACCGTCACCGGCACATCCTTGGCGAATAGTTCCAGCACCATGCTACCCTTTTCCATTACTATAATGGCAGTGTATTTCTTGCTGGTATCAATCGTCACTGGTGGTGGAGAGGAGTAAGTCTTGGGCTCTGGAACAGGTACTGGTTCCGGAGCCGGTGCCGGGGCTGGGGCTGGTGATGGGGCCGGGGTTGGTGCAGGTGATGGGGCCGGGGCTGGTGCGGGTGATGGGGCCGGGGCTGGTGCGGGTGCCGGGGCTGGTGCGGGTGCTGGGGCCGGGGCTGGTGCGGGTGATGGGGCTGGGGCCGACTCACCACACGCCACGACAGAAAGGGTAACCAAAATCAAAGAAAAGACAACTAACCAAGAAAGCACTTTAGCCAACATAGCCTCTCCCTTCATAAACAGGTTAATAGATATTTTCGCTCCGATTGTAGCCCATTTGTTAACAATAAGCAATCACCCGGACTTGCCTTCCCGCTCGTTTTCTGCTAGATTAAATAATGCAGTAATGGTGCCTGTGGGGCTGTAGTTCAGTTGGGAGAACGTTTGACTGGCAGTCAAAAGGTCGAGAGTTCGAGCCTCTCCAGCTCCACCAGAACTGCTAGAAGTTTCCCCGCCTTAATATCCCTTCAAATTCAAAAAGGCTGAAGCTCATCTCCTCAGCCTTATTTTTTATCCCGAGGTAACTATTCAAGCCATCATGACGCCGGTAATTACTCAGCTTGCTTCTCTACCTGCCTCAAAGTTTCCTTTACTATAGCCCTTATCTCATCCGTGGTGAATGGTTTAGGCAGGAAAGGCCGGCCAGTTTGCTCCAGAAGACCCTGAGTATCTCCACCCATCATGTCCCCAGTAGTAAATATCACACCACCCGCCAGCCGCGGGTGCTTTTCTCCCAGCCATCGGTAGAGCTCATTACCATTCATCGCCGGTGTCTTGATGTCAATCAGGCAAAGGTCATATCGCTTCCCCTTTATCATATCCTGAGCCACCTTACCATTAACCGCAACATCCACCTCAAATCCCTCACCAGTGAGGACTCTCTGACAAACCAGACAAATTGCCGGTTCGTCCTCAACCACCAGGATTTTCTTGATATTGGCATCTGGCTCTTTCATTTCACTGCTACTTCTTTATTACTTGTATTGATAGGTAGTTCCACAATAAAGGTGGCCCCTTTACCCAACTCGCTCTCAACATATATCCTGCCGCCATGTTCAGTTATTATTCCGTGACAGATGCTCAGGCCAAGCCCAGTCCCCTTGCCAACTTCCTTGGTAGTGAAGAACGGATAAAATAAATGCCCAAGATTCCCTTTGGCAATGCCGGGGCCATCATCGGCAAAAGACACCCGGATAATATCATCTACTCGTTCCGTAATGATAGTCAGGGTACCTCTTCCATGCGCCTCAATCATAAAATACTCAGCATTGATGATGATGTTGATAAAGACCTGCTGTAGTTCAAAACCATCAGCCGAGATTTCAGGCAGGTCAGGGGCAACCTGGGTATTGACCTGGATATTATTTACCTTATGCTCGTAGGCACGGAACTCCAGTGCTTTTTCAATAATCTGGTTTATATCCACCGACTGCTTTTCTTCTGGATGCTTCCGGGCAAAAGTGAGAAGATTCTTCACCACACCGGCAGTACGCTTGGCCTCCCTGTTTATAATTTCTAAATCTTCTTTGATATCATCAGGGAGGTCTCTATCTAACAGCAGGTCAGAAAAACCAATAACACCGGTTAACGGGTTATTGAGTTCATGGGCAACGCCCGATGCCAGCTCACCAATGGAAGCTAAACGGTCGGTGACGATGAGCTGCCCCTCCATTTTCTTGCGCTCGGTAATGTCACGCACAATATGGACGGTGGCATTAACCCCACCCCTCTCATCAAATACAGGTGAACAGGCAACTTCCATGTGAATTCCAAGGTGAGGTTCAAAGAATTCCCTCCAGGACGGCTCCCCAGTCGCCAGTGTTTGCCTGTGTGGGCAATCCGGCCGTGGCTCCTTCGTCCCGTGCACCAACTCGTAGCAGGTCCTGCCCAGAATTTCTTGCGGCTTCATCCCAAAGGCGCTGGCAAAAGCCTTGTTCACCCTGATAATCTTGAAGTCTTTATCACAAATGGAAATCCAATCAGAAATGGCGTCAAAAGTTGACCGCCACTCCTGTGCTGCCTGTTCTATCTGCTGCCGTACCCGCCTGCGCTCGGTGATGTCACGAAAAACTCCCCTACTCCCAGAGTAGTTACCCTCACTATCGTATATTGCATTAACGACTAGCTCACCAACAATTTTCTTACCATCCTTGGTTAACCACATGTTCTCCGTGGTAATTTTCCCTGTTGCAACTAATTCCTTTACTCTAGGTATGAAATTAGTCCTGGACTCTTCACTCAGGAGTTCAGAAATATTCATTCCAAGCAATTCTTCCTTAGAATATCCCAGCGTCCTCACCATCGCTTCGTTCACGTAAATAATGTTTTCATTCCTGCCTGCGATAACAAAGAGATCAGTGACACTATCCATAAAAGTCCGTGTCTTCTGTTCACTCTCTATCAGCGCTTCCTCCGCCTTCTTGCGCTCGGTGATGTCACGGACTATTCCCATGTCAGCAGGTCTTCCCTCATATTCAATCACACTGGCACTTATTTCAAGGGGTATCTTCCTGCCATCCTTGGCGATGGCCTCTATTTCGTACCTATTAGTGATTCCCTCTCCAGACATTCTCCTTTTATACCTATTGGCCACTAACTCCCTGTACTGCGGGGAAACAAGATCAATAAATGGCCTGCCCGGCATCTCCTCCAGAGAGAAACCAATAGTTTCGGCCATCTTTAAGTTGGCAAATTTTATCAAACTATCCTGAATAATAACGATGCCATCGTTTCCCTGCTCCACAAGAGCTGAGTACTTTTGCTCTGATTTCCGCAGCGTTTCCTCCGCCTGCCTGCGCTCGGTGATGTCACGGGCAATCGCCAATATCTCAACGGGTTGCCCATCAGGCCCACGCAGGAAACTATACTTGATCTCAACTGGGACTATAGAACCATCCTTACGTTTCAACTCAAACTCCATGGTTCGTGACCTGGACGGGTCCTTCTGTCCCGCCTTTTCTATGGCCAGTTCTTCGGCAAGGACCTTCGCGGCAAGCTCAAAAGAGTCAGGGGTAAAGACCTCTTCCATTGTCCTGACCATAGCTTCCTCAACGCTGTAGCCCAGTAGTCGGGCAATAGAAGGACTGAAGTAGGTAGGCTGCATGTTTATGCCCACTGTCCAAATGGCATCTGCCGCATTCTCAGCAACCAGACGGTAGCGGTTCTCACTCCCCCGCAGTCTTTCCTCTGTTCTCTTGCACTCACTGAGAGCCAATAAAGGTGAATTATCGGTCACTTCTACTGTCTTAGTCATTATTACCTCCCTGCGTGCCGCCCATGAACTCCTGTCCATGCCTCAAAGCACCCTGAATTCTCAGATAAATTTCCCGTCTCATCTACTTTACGCTCAGACCACTTTCCAGATGTTATATATATGCCAATTGTATTATGATGTCCAAAAATTTGTCAATAGACATTAACGACATCTAACCAGTTCGCCCCTTCGTGTGCTTCCGATTTTAATAAAATTTTAACATCATTTTTACGGCAAATTTACACCAACTCCCCAAAAATGGAAATGTATAAAGCAAAAAGTTAAATAAAAAGGGTAAAAAGAAATGAGGATTGTGTGTGCGTGGTGCGGGAAAGACTTGGGCGAAAAAGAGGGTGCAGGTAAAGAAAAAGTCACTCACGGCATATGCCAGGAGTGCCTGGCTAAGTTAGAAGCGCAAAAAGAGAGCAAGACCGAAAAAGAAACAGAGTCGGATGAATGCTAAATAAAGGCGCTGTCCTTACTATCTCCCCTTCAGGTATTTTTGAACAGCTCTCTCCAGGAAGAAAACGGCAATATCAGCCCGCCGAAATCTCCTCTCCCCTCTTGGGCCGATGCGGTACGCCTTGATTATTTCGTGGTCATTCCACCATCTCACGGTACCGGGATGTACCTTAAGAAGGCAAGCCACCTGACCTGTAGTCAGCATATTGCTCATCTGCTCATAATGCACCATTTTTACGGCTACCATCCCTCTCTTAATATCATATCCGGTTCAGCGTTACCATTGAACCAGCAGGCAAACACCGCCTCTGGTGGAGCATCGCTCAGAATATCTTCCCTCATCCTCTCATATTGTCCCTGATACTCAGGCATCTGCTCACCCTCGCCATCAAACACCATGACCATACCATTTTGAAGTATAATAACAGTTCTTATCACGCTTATTCCCTCCCTTTATTAACGCGCTTCCGCCTGGTACTCCTCTGGACTATCAACGGAACGATCAGGATAGCCAAGCCATAAAACAGCCATATGAAGATGAGTTCAAATATGAATTCAGAGGTCAAACCCCATCTAAATATCACCCGGCTCAGCTCTATCGGTGCATATATGGTCAGAAAGCAGACTAACAGCACCAGTAGCCCCCACATTTTTATTTTCCTTTCCTCCTCGTTTGTTTCAGCTACTCTCATGCTAAGCTACCAGTATTAATTGCCCATAAAGTCAGCATTTAAATTCTGTTAAAATCCCTCGCCCTTAGCCATGGAGTTTTTATCAGCAATTTAACTTTGTGCTATACTAAATCAAAGACAATTAAGACCAGATATCTAGTCTTTGATTCACGGTGAACGAATGAGCAAGCTGATAGACAAGCTAAATCAGGCAACCAAAGCCGTACCTCAGCCAATGGGATTCAGGGCAGTCCAGCCATCCCCAGCGAGGCTGAAACCACTACTCATTGCCAGCCTGACTCAGCCAAGCAGTGTTACCGGTGCCGATGCAGTGCTAATTACCAAATTCAGTGGAACCCAGCAGAAAATTGCCCAAGCCTTTTCCAGCATTCCCTGGGGCTTGTGGTTGGAGAATATCAGCAGGAGAGGAATTGAACCAATGGTGAAGGCTGGCTGCGATTTTGTGGTCTTCCCGGCTAATGCCACACTAGCCATAACTCAGGGTGCTGATAAAATAGGTAAAATTCTGCAGGTAGAAGCATCACTAAATGAAGGACTGCTGAAGACGGGCAATGAACTGCCCATAGATGCGGTATTTATTATTGGTGAACCGGGAGAAAAACCTTCCCTTACCTGGCACCGCCTCATGCTCTATCAGCGCTTTGCCAATTTACTGAACAAACCCTTATTGGCCACCATACCAACAAAGGTGAGCGCTAATGAACTTCAACTTCTCTGGAAATCGGGGATAGACGGTGTGGTGGTAGAGATAGGAGCAAGGGAGCCTGCGGCAAGACTTGTAGAGCTACGCCAGCAAATTGATAAACTGACCTTCCCGGCACGCAAGCCGGGGAAGGTAGAGGCTCTGCTACCTCATATCACTGAGGAAACGAGCACGGTAATTGAAGAAGAGGAAGAAGAGGAAGAAGAGTAACTTTACAGACCAGATGAACCCGGGGTTACTTATATCAACATCAGCGTGAAGACCGCGCCATTTGCCACGACTTACCCTCAGTCGTAATCGTCGGCGCAATCACCATCTCTGCCTGGTGCATTTCCCGAATGGTAGACGCCCCACAGACACCCATCGCCGTGCGGATAGCCCCGACAAGGTTCTGACTGCCATCAGTAACCGAAGTAGGCCCAAAAAGAATCTGCTCCAGTGTACCAGCGCTGCCAACCTTTATCCGGGTGCCTCTGGGTAGTGCCGGGTGTGGGTTGGCCATACCCCAGTGATAACCCAGCCCCGGTGCCTCTTTGGCCTGAGCCAAAATGGAGCCCAGCATCACGGCATCAGCCCCGGCAGCAAGTGTTTTGCAGATGTCTCCACCTTTACGAAAACCACCGTCAGTAATAATCGGCACGTATCTGCCCGACTCGCGGAGGTATTCGTCTCTAGCCGCCGCACAGTCAATGGTAGCCGTTATCTGGGGAACACCCACACCAAGAACCTCCCTGGTGGTGCAGGCTGCACCCGGCCCCACCCCCACCAAAACACCGGAGATTCCCGCTTTCATCAGTTCCAGACAGGCACCATAGCTCACGCAGTTGCCCACCACCACCGGCACGGACATTGACTTACAGAGCTCGGAGAAAATAAGCCCCCGGTAGCTCTTGGATATATGCCGGGCGGTGGTAACCGTGGACTGCACCACAAAAATATCAGCCCCAGCCTCAGTAGCTACGGGAGCGAAGAGCTTGGTATTGGCTGGCGTCGCTGCCACCGCACAAACACCTCCCCCTTTTTTAATCGCTTGTACTCGCTCCCCGATGAGATTCTCTTTAATCGGCTGGGAGTAAATTTTCTGCAACAGGGCAGTAACTTCAGCATCCGTTGCCTGAGCAATTGCCGACAATGCTTCAGCGGGATTATCGTACCGTGCCTGTACTCCCTCCAGATATAGAACAGCAAGTCCCCCCATCTTGCTCATCATGATAGAGAAATTAACATCGGTCACCGCATCCATTGCTGAAGCTATAATTGGAATAGAAAAGACAAAATTCTCTATCTTGAAATCAAGATTTGTCTGGTCTGGATTAATGGTTACATCTCCGGGCACTATGGCCACTTCGTCAAACCCGTAAGCACGCCGCAATTGTTTAAACTGATGATTAGTCATTCCATTCACCGCTCTTTTGAGTAAGAAATATAGCAGAATCCAGGGGATAAAGTCAAGAAATTTTAGTTCGATCGCTTGTTGACTTCACTCCATTCAGGTTTTTATTTGGGAGGGAGCAACCTCACCCCCTTAATCCCCCTCTCCTTGGCAAGGAGAGGGGGAACAGTATGTAAGAGAGGCTTCGCCTCTCTTTGACTCTCCATCATTACTTTCTTTGTGAAAACAAGAAGAGAGAGATTTTAGAGAGGGGCAAAGCCCCTCTCTTACCTACACTCCCCCTTCCCTTGATAAGGGAAGGGGGATAAAGGGGGATAGGCTGTTAAACAACTTCAAAGCTAGACAGGTGATGAAGTGTAGGCTATAATGATTAAGTTGAGGAAGATAAACGACGATGCCGGTTCTTTATGTTGTGGCTACCCCCATTGGTAACCTGGGTGATATTTCCCAGCGTGCGCTTTGCGTCCTGAGCGAGGTAAAGCTCATCGCTGCCGAAGATACGCGCAAGACAAAACGACTTCTTGCTACCTATGATATTAAAACCCCGATGACAAGCTATCACGAGCACAATAAGCAGAGTAAACTGGATTATCTTTTAAGCTGCCTTGAGGAAGAAGATATGGCTCTTGTCTCTGAGGCCGGTATGCCGGGAATGTCAGACCCCGGCTATGAACTGATTATGGCAGCCAGCCAGCAAGGTATCCCGGTTGTTCCTGTTCCCGGACCTTCTGCCATTATCACGGCACTTGTCATTTCTGGACTGCCTACGGACAGATTTCTATACATTGGCTTTCTGCCTCGCAAGACTGGCGCCAGACAGCGTCTCTTGGAGTCGGTGGCTCATGAATACGGCACCATTATCGCTCTGGAATCACCCCATCGGCTGCCGGCGACGCTGAATGATATACTGATTACTCTCGGTGACAGAAAAATAGCTGTCTGCCGCGAACTTACCAAGATTCACGAAGAGGTCTTTCGGGGAACACTAAGCCAGGCCATAAAGCACTTCACCCAGCCGAGAGGAGAGTTCACCCTGGTTATTGAGGGTAACAGAGAGAAAGAAAAGCCGCAGTTGACAGCGGACATCGAAAAACGGCTAAACTATATGTATCTATCCGGTGTAACCGCCAAGGAGGCGACAGCCAGAGTAGCTGGAGAGACAGGCTTGTCACGGAAGGAGTTATACCAAGCCTGGCTCAGGTTAGATAAGACCTGGAACACAAAAAAAGAATCATGTCAAAGCTTTGAGAGGAGTTAATAAATGCGCCGTGGGTGTGTATCTTCAGGGGAAATCACCTGTGATGAATGTCACCGCACTATACCGCATCCCGAACGCTACTTAGCCATTGCGGAAAAGGACGGAGTTGAGGACGAAGAAGGCGAGACTTCACGCTACTGCGTTGAGTGTTGCTTGGAAAAGGGTTATGCTCACTATAAAATAGAGAAGGGTGAGCAGATACTAACCTTCTTCTAGGAACAGGTATCAGCCCTGATTGTCTTCACTGAAACACGTTAAACAGCTGGAAAGTAGATAGAGTATGAGCGAAAGAATTCTTGTTGCCGTTGCCTGGCCCTATGCCAACGGCTCCCTGCACTTGGGACAGATCGCCGGCGCCTATTTACCTGCCGACATCTTTGCCCGCTACCATCGTATTAAAGGCAATGAAGTACTGATGGTATCAGGTTCAGACCAGCACGGCACGCCAATAACCATCAAGGCAGAGCAGGAAGGTAAAAAGCCCAGTGAAATAGCCGCCCGGTACCATCAAGAGTTTCTGGAAGCATGGGAGAAGCTGGGTATTTCCTTTGATTTATTCACCACTACCGGCACCGCCAACCATGCCGAGGTAACACAGGATATCTTCCTCACTCTCAAAAAAAATGGTTATATCTACAAGGATACCGTAACTCAACCCTTCTGTCCCCAATGTCAGCGTTGCTTGCCTGACCGCTATATTGAGGGCACCTGCCCTTACTGCAATGCCTCTGGAGCACGCGGGGACCAGTGCGATGAGTGCGGTAAGCCGATAAACTCCATAGAACTGATTGAACCTCACTGCCGGATATGCGGCACCACTCCCGTCTTCAAGGACTCGGAACACTTTTTTCTGAAACTCACCGCCTTCAACGACCGGCTCTTAGACTGGGTAAAAAAGAAGACCCACTGGCGACCGAATGTCCTCAACTTTAGCACACGCTATCTGGAGGAAGGACTTAAAGACAGGGCGATAACCCGTGACATAGGGTGGGGAATACCGGTGCCAGTTGCCGGCTACGAGGCTAAACGCATCTACGTGTGGTTTGAGGCGGTAATCGGTTACCTCTCCGCCACCAAAGAGTGGGCCAAGTCCAGCGGCGACGCGGAAAAGTGGCGCTCTTTCTGGCAGGGCGACGGGGTAAAGAGCTATTACTTCATTGGCAAAGATAATATTCCCTTTCATACCTTAATCTGGCCGGCAATGCTGATGGGTTACGGCGGTCTTAACCTTCCTTATGACGTGCCTGCTAACGAGTTCCTAACCATTGAAGGCAAAAAGCTCTCCACCAGCCATAACTGGGCAGTCTGGTTACCCGACTATCTTTCGCGCTACGACCCCGACCCGCTGCGCTATTTGCTCTCCATAAACATGCCGGAAACCAGTGACACCGATTTTTCCTGGCGAGAGTTCTTCCGCCGCAACAATAATGAACTGGTAGCTACCTACGGCAACCTGGTGAACCGGGTGCTCACCTTCGTCTACCGCAATTTTAATGGCTGTGTGCCCGAGCATGGAGAACTTGATACGAGTGTTGTGAAAGATGTAGAACACCATCTTGACGTTGCCAGTGATTGGCTATCCAAATGTGAATTTAGGCAGGCAATAATGCGCGCCATGCTTTTAGCCCAGGAGACAAATCGCTATCTTGATGGAAAATCGCCCTGGAAGGCAATCAAGGAAGACAGACAATCTGCGGCTAACTCACTGTACACGGCTCTCTCCATAATTTCTCAGCTAAAGACAATGCTGTATCCCTTCTTACCCTTTAGCTCACAGAAGGTGCATGAGTTCCTCGGTTTTGAGGGTGATATAGAAGATTATGGCTGGCAGTGGCAACATCTGCCACCGGGTCAAAGGTTACTGGAGCCTAAACCTCTGTTTACTAAACTGGATGAAAAACTAGCCGAGGAGGAGACCCAGCGACTGGGGCAGGCTTATAGCTAACAGAGTATCTGCCCGTACTGATCTAGCTCATAATTGGAAGGGGGAGGTTCATGGAGCTCAGTACAATTTACGAATGTGTTCAGGCAGACCTGGACCTGGTAAAGGACAACTTAAGGTCAATCAGCAAAGTTGATTTCCCCTGGCTAGCTGAACAGCTGGGCTACGTGGTAAGGAGTGGCGGCAAAAGAATCCGACCGGTACTTACTCTGCTGTCAGGCAAGTTTTATAATTACAATTTAAAATACCTTTTGCCGATGGCCGCCGCTGTTGAACTCATGCACACCGCAACGCTGGTCCATGATGATGCCATCGATAAGTCCGCAGTCCGGCGCGGCAACCCCACGATTAACAAGCTGTGGGGTGAGGAAACCTCCGTCCTGCTAGGCGACTACCTGTTTGCCAGAGCCGGCGTATTTGTTTCCGATACTCAAAATCCACGAGTAATAAAACTTTTTTCTCAAACCCTGGCGACCATCACCAGCGGAGAACTGAGTCAACTCCTCAGCGCCTTCAATCCGGAGCAGACCCGGCAGGAGTACTTCAACAGGATTTCAGGTAAAACTGCTTCACTATTTTCCCTGGCTACTGAGTCCGGTGCCATTCTGAGTGAGGCTCCGGAAAAGTCAGTTAAAACGCTGAAAGAGTATGGTTATAACCTGGGAATAGCCTTTCAAATTGTGGATGACATTTTGGACTTCACTGGCAATGAAGAGAAATTAGGTAAACCGATAGGCTCAGATCTGGCACAGGGCACCATTACTTTACCAGCAATACTCGTCCTGGAACGCTATCCCACGGACAACCCGATAAAGATGTTGTTTGCCAATAAGGATAAGGAGAAAAACCTGAAACTGGCGATAGAAATGGCGCGCAGTTCATCAATCACTCAAGATTGCTACGGGATTGCCTCAGAGTATCGCGACAAAGCCTGCCACTGTCTCAAGCTACTACCAGAAAATATCAGCCGCCAGGCACTAACCGCATTGGCCGATTACGTCATAAATCGAAAAAAGTAGGC
>Ga0307378_10010914_pt1 | contig 11754 bp, 9 predicted proteins | sample UN1MG_FD_202238 | JGI IMG/M metagenome (GOLD analysis project Ga0307378, IMG submission 202238) | Soil microbial communities from Risofladan, Vaasa, Finland - UN-1 | ecosystem: Environmental > Terrestrial > Soil > Coastal area > Acid sulfate soil | place: Finland: Risofladan, Vaasa | collected...
GTGCACCCCGCCCCCCCACCCACCCCGCCCGCCCCCCCCCCCCCCCCCCCCCCCCCCACTCCAAAGCGGCAAGCCGCAGTCCAAGACCGAGGCTGAAATGCCCTGGGAACGCCGGCCATGTGGGCGCCGCGGCGTTTTATTTAATGATCCCAACATCCCTGAGAGTCCGATCCTTGCCTTTTTGTTCTGTTACGCATTTTTCAAGCATGAACAGAATTATTCTCCTGCAGACATCAAACATCAACTCGATTTCCCATTCCTCGATATTTAGAGTCTGATCATCGTAGGCAAAGCCGTGCATGATCTGGCTGCGGGCTTTATAGTACTTCTTTTTTATCAGCTTTTTAGCTTTACTTTTTACGTCCTCCGGGCCTGGCAACAAGATATCAATTCCTCTGGCCAATTGATTGCCCTTTCCTCTGGAACCATTAGGCTTTAAGCATAAAAGCTCAAGTATCAAGCAGGAAAAAGCGATCTTATGATCCGGATACTTCGAGTCTTGTGCGATCACATACCAGTTTATTGCAAACCTTAGATAGCTGAAATTCTGATTGTCTCTTTCATCGTCGAATAATGTCCTGATCTGTTTCTCCAACTTTAAAAATCCATCCTCCGTGCTATTTCTCCAGTAAAATCTCATGTACTGACTATTACGCCATTCTCTCAGTTCCAGGGTCTCTTCTGGCAATTGCTCAAACGTAATCTCTCCTCTTTTGAACCTTTTGTATTCTTGGAGCGCTGTTCTAAGATTGGCTGGAGCATCAATATCAGGGATGTCTTCCCACTGGTGCAGGGGTTGGTGGGGATAGCATTTTGCCAATGAACCTTGTGCATAATCCTCACTAAAAGTTCTGGTAGCGATGGCGGGAAATTTATATAATAGCCTCAGGGCATAACCCACGAATGTGAAGTGCTTATCATGGAGTTCCTTCGCGTTAAAACAAAGAAAATATTTATCCCTCAGAAACTTTTCTTTTTCAAACATAGTGGGGATCAATGTGCCAGTGCTCATAGTGTGATTTCCTGAATCTCCTTGTTTCCGTTCAAACCAATCATTTATCTGTTCTGGCGTCAGCTTGATGAAAGAACAATAAGGAAGTATTATTCCCGATTCAGAAAACTCATCTGGAGCGTTAAAGCAGCCCAATGGCGTTATTGACCAGAAGTCCATTTCATTGTCCATCGGTTCGGCCACCCGTCTTTTTCCTCTCCACTATAAATATAAGGGCGCAAGCTTTGGAGTGCGCGCGGCTTGCCGCCGCTTTCGCTCGGCCAGCTTGCTGGCCGGTTCCGGAATAAGTTCTTCAATCCGCCAGAAAAAAGCTTGAAGCACTCCCCAGCTTTGGTTGCACCAGGGAAGTCCGCCGGGAGCAAGCTCCCGGCTCGCGAAAGCGGCGGCAAGCCGCGCGCACTCCAAAGCGCAAGCCGCGCACTCCACATCAAAACGGCCTTGCCAGAGCCTTCTCCGCCACCTTCCCCGTCTCCGGGTTCCAAGGATACACATCCATACCAATCACCTTCAACCCCGTCTCCCGCTCCTCCTGCTCCAAAAGTCTCTCCGGGTCGCCATTCCTGACCTTCAGGCAGAAAGGCTCGAAGCTCTAATACCAGACCCGAAAAGGTCCGCTCTGCCGTCTAAATGCTTGCTAATGTCCATGATGCCGTTCCCGTCGGCCACCCGCTGAACTTAAAGCCAAAGTATCATAAGTGCGGCGCTCCGCCGTCAATGATAATAAGCCCTCAGCCAATGAGGCTAAGCGGCTTGATCTCGAATTCTTCGAGTCTCAATCCGATTTCCTTCTGGGCGCCTTCAAAAAGCTCCTCCGCGCCCGTCTGGAGAAGATCGTGAGGCACCGGCCAGATTTTCACTAAACGGTCATGGCTCGCGGATACGATCTGATTGCCGTCCGGAGAGAACACCACTGCGCTTACAGACTCGGTATGTTGGGTGAGGGTGAGCAGGCATTTCCCTTCCGGGAGGCTCCAGAGCTTTATGGTTTTATCATCACCCGCGGAAGCGAGATATTTGCCGTCGGGGGAAAAAGCCGCGGAACGAACCCAGTAGGAATGGCCGACCAGGTCCATTAAACATTCACCGTTTCCAGCGTCCCAGATTTTGATGATCTCGTTGCCGGTGGAAAAGATGAAACGGCCGTCCCTGGAATAACCGATGCACAAGACCTCATTAGCGATCCCGGCGAAAATTTTTTCGCACTCCCCGGTTTCCACGGCCCACAGACGCAAGTCGCCTTGGACGGATTCAAATCCCTGCCTTTCGAGAGCGCCTCCGGAAATAAAATGTTTCCCGTCCGGGGAAAAGGCCACGGACGTTACTGGGTTGCGATGTCCGGTGAAAGTCCGCACACACTCACCGGACTGGAGATGCCATAGTTTGATCGAGCGGTCATATCCGCCGGATAAAATAGATTTGCCGTCAGGAGAGAATGCCACGGTCAGCACATCATCGTCGTGCCCGGTCAGGGTTCGTTGCAGTTTTCCATCCTGTGGGGCCCATACTTTGATGGTATCATCATAACTGGCCGTGGCTATTAATTTGCTGTCCGGTGAGAATGCCACGGCGGAGACCCTGGCTTCGTGCCCGGCAAAGCCGCGGAGATATTCTCTCCTGCTCGCCGACCAGATAATTACCTTTCTGCCGTCATCGGCGGAAGCGATGAACCTCCCGTCCGGCGAATATGCCACGGCTACAACTTCGCTCTCGTGTTCGTCCAAGGTAACGATCACCTCGTTTTCACGGAGTTCCCAGATTTTAATAGTGCGGTCCCAGCTCCCTGAAGCCGCATACATCCCGGCTGGTGAAAAGGCCAGGGTGCTTACCCTTGCCTCGTGAGCGACGAAGCTTCTGAGGACTCGCGTATGTTCGGCCGACCACAACCGTAAAGTGTTATCATTTCCGCCGGAGAGGAATAGGTCTCCCTGGGCGTGAAAATCCGCCGCGAATATCTGGTCCTGATGCCCGGTATAGGTTGCCAAGCATTCGCCTGTTTCAATATTCCAGAGCTTGAGAGTGTTGTCCTTGGAGGCCGATAAAATATAGCGTGAATCCGGATCAAAGCCGGCCCAGTTTATTTCCTCCTCATGGCCCGAAAAGGTCCGCATGCATTCTCCGGAGTCCAGGGTCCATAATCGGAGAGTCTTATCCCAGCTGGCGGAAAGAATGTATCTTCCGTCGGGCGAAAAATCCACCGCCGTTATCCAGTCGGAATGCCCGGCAAAGGTTTTTATACACTCGCCGCGGCCAGTGTCCCACAGCTTCATCGTCTGGTCAACGCTCCCTGAAAGGACTCGGTTGCCGAGGGGAGAGACGGCAATGCAGGTAACTTGGGCATCATGCTTGGCAAGGATGCGGGAAATTTGCCCGCTCTTCGCGTCCCAGACTTTCACGCTGTCACCGCTGGCGGAAAAGATGAGCTGGCCGTCGGACGCATAGGCAATGGAGGTCACCCAGTCATCTTGGCCGACAAAGGTGCGGACGCATTCCCCGGTTTCCAATGCCCACAGTTTCATGGAACCGTCCCAACTCCCGGATAACAGAAAATTGCCTTCCGGGGAAAAGCACAGGGCGGAAATGCGATCCTGATGTCCAATCAAGGTCCGGCGGAGACTGATCCGGATCGGCTGAGCGGACTCGCGATAGAGGGCGGAACGCACATCCTGCCTGCCGGAGAGGACCAATGCCTTCGCGCAATAAATCGCTGAGTCATTCCAGCGCCCCTCCTTCTCTGAGTGGATGCCATATTGATAATAGGCCTCGGCCAGGTTCCGTTTGGCCTCTGCTTCCCTTAGACTTGCCAGGGCCCGCTGTTCTTCCGCGATCTTCCTCTGTTGTTCAATGATCCTTCTCTGCTCCACCGCAAGGTTACGTTCCGTCCGCACCCGGATGAATGATGCGGTGCCAAATAAGCCAAGCACCACTCCCTCAACGGCCTCAACCAGCGCGCCGGCGTCGGCATACCTTTGCTCCCGCTTCTTTTCAAGACATTTCTGCGCGATTGAGCAAAGTTCGGGCGGCGCCTCCGGCTCCTTTTCGGTTACCGGGACCACCGAATCGCACACTACATTGGTGATTACCTCATAAAGGCTCGATCCCCAAAACGGCGGCTTGCCGGTGAGGATTTCGTAGAGGATCGCTCCCAGGGACCAGACGTCGCTCCTCTCGTCAATATCCTCGATATTGCCTTTGGCCTGCTCCGGACTCATATATGCGGGGGTCCCCATGGGTTGTCCGGGAACGGTCTCGAGCAATAGATTCCCTTTAATAAGTTGCATCGCTTCCATTGCGGCAAGAGAGTCGGTCTCGTCAACGGCGCCGCACATCTTGGCCAGGCCCCAGTCCAGAACCATGGTATCGCTGAATTCTCCCACCACGATGTTTTGAGGCTTCAGATCGCGGTGAATGACCCTCTTCGAGTGCGCATACGCCATGGCGTGGCAGACATCAAGATAGAACGGCAATAATTGGAGACGATCGAACAGGTCATGGCATTCTTCTAACATCTCCATCAATGTTTTTCCACGCACCAGGCGCATGGTGTAATAAATGGTCCCATCCGAACGACGCGCGATCTCATATACCGGAACGATGCTGGGGTGCTCGAGCTGGCCCGTGATGCGCGCCTCGCGCAGGAAGCGTTTGGTAGCATCCACGGTTATGCGTTGCGGGCTGTGGGCAGGGTCGTTTGGTCCGTGCTTCTCCGGCAGGAGTTCCTTGAGAGCAATTTCGCGCCCGATATGAAGGTCCCGTGCCAATATGATACGGCCGATCCCGCCCCGGGCGTACTCTTTCTTCAAGATATAACGGCCGGGATGCTCGATCGTGATACCGTCCGTATCGCCGAAATCATATGGCGAGGATGCCGGGTCATTTTCCGTTATCCCGTCCGCATGTTTACCTCCAAACGGGCGCGAAGAAAGGGCCACGCCCTCGGAGCCCAAAACGATCGAACCCGAAAACGATTTATGCACCATCGGCTCGCCGCCGAAAGAATGCAGCGTCTCCGAGGCGTCTCCCCCATGCGCCTGGATCTGGCGATCCAGGAGGCCGTTCATCAACACCCGGTCCTCTTCTTTAATGAGGCCGAGCGAAACCAGTATTTCTCCCAGATTCTTGGTCGGATCAGTAGCAAAAACAGCGGCGGCTTTAGCCATATCAATGGCTTCGATGAAATGTAACTGGACCGCGATGACCCCGAAGAGCAGGTTCCGGTCACGCAAGGCTTTCTGGTTCATGTCCTTCGCCATTGGCGGAACTCCTCGCATATCGGCCCGCAATCAGCGCCGGCTGAAAACGGCATTCAAGCCCTAGCTCCATCTCTTTATCCCGCCCATCCTGTCCATCCCTGTTAAATGCCTCTTCCCCTTCCCCCTTCAATCAAAAAACAACAGCGTCTCCGCCACCTGGAAGGTGATTGACGCGATGCTGGCCATCACGTAGTCGCACAGGAAAATGGCGATCGAGCTGGTGACCAGGCACGAGTTCACGGCCTTTCCCACTCCCTCGGTCCCGCCCTCCGTGCTCATGCCCTTGTAGCAGGAGATGGTCGAGAGCAGGAGCCCGAAGAACAGGCCCTTGGCCATCCCGTTGAACAGCGCCCACGCCGCGGCCAGGCTCCGCACGTTCGCGAAATAATACGACAGCCCCATGTCCCGGAGCAGGTACACCGCCACCGCCCCGCCCACGCTCGCCACCACCAGGCCCGCCACCGTCAGCACGAAGATCATCAGCGTCACCGCGATGAACCGCGGCACCACCAGAAACTGCATCGGGTCCGCGCCCAGGCAACGCACCGCGTCAATCTGCTCCGTCACCTTCATCGTCCCCAGCTCCGCCGTGATATAAGCCCCGATCCGGCCCGCGATCATGATCGAGACCAGCACCGGCCCCACCTCTCGAAGCAGCCCCGACGTCGTGATCCCGCCCAGGTACTGCGTCGCCCCGAACAGCGAGAGCGCGTACTCGAACTGGATCGCCACGATCGCCCCCACGAATACCCCGGCGATAATAACGATCGGAAGCGACTTCACCCCCACCTGGTAAAGCTGGATGATCAGCTCGCGCCACTCGAACGGACGCCGGAACATGTGCCTCCACACCTGCACGAAAAAAATCGCCATCCCGCCCAGGTCCTGCAAAAAGGGACCGAACCACGTGAACAAGAACCCGATCACCAGGAACGGGAACTGCCACAGCCGCGCGATCCTCTTCCACGCCCCGCTCATCGCCCCCTCCGCGCCAGACCCTTCTTGAACTCGTTCACCCCGGGGTCGCCGCTCGCCATGAACTCGTCCACCGTGCCCACGAACCGGAACCGCCCGTCCCACAACAACCCCACCCGGTCCGCGATCTGCACCATGCTCTCCATGTCGTGGCTGACAACGATGGAGGTGGTGTTGAGGTCGCGGTTCAACTGCCTGATCAGCCGGCTGATCCGGTTCGCCGTGAACGGGTCAAGACCCGTGGTCGGCTCGTCATAAAGCAGGTAGCGCGGCTCCAGCGCCAGCGTCCGCGCCAGGCCCACCCGCTTCTGCTCCCCGAAGCTCAGCTCGTCCGGCATCCGCTCCCCCACCGCCGGGTCAATCTCAACCCTCCGGAGCCCGCTCTCCACCCGCCGCTTGATCTCGTCCTCCGAATACTGCCCCGCGCGCCTGAGCCCGAACGCAACGTTCTCGTACACCGGCAGCGAATCGAACAGCGTCGGCAACTGGAAAACCATCCCGCACTTCAGCCGCACCTTCTGGAACCCGTCCTCCGTAAGCCCCGACACATCCTCCCCGTCGATCCGGATCGAGCCCTGCTCCGACTTCACCAGGCCCACCAGCAAACGGATCATCACCGTCTTGCCCGCGCCCGTCTTCCCCAAAACGAAAAACGTCTCCCCCTCCCGCACCGTGAGCTCAATCCCCCGCAGCACGGCCTTGTCCCCGAACGACTTCCAAACTCCCTGGTATTCAATCATGGTTGCTCTCATTGAAGCAGGGATTAACCGCCAAGACGCCAAGAACGCCAAGAGAAAAAGAATAAAAATTATTCCTTGGCGTTCTTGGCGTCTTGGCGGTTAATTTTGTCTTCATCATCCCTCCCCGTTCGAGTCCAGGAACTCCCTCAGCTCCGTCCGCTCGCTCGTGAAGATGTCCGCCGGCGCCCCCAGCCGGATGATCCGGCCCTGGTGCAGAAGCAGCACCCGGTCCGCCGTCGCCATGATCAGCGGCAGATAGTTGCTCACCATCAGCACCGCCCGGTCCGTCCGCTGCCCCAGCTCCGCGATCAGCTCCCCGATCGCCTCCGACGTGATCGGGTCAAGACCCGCCGTCGGGTCATCATAAATCACGATCCTGGGTTCGTGCGCCACCGCCCTGGCGATCCCCACCCGCTTCTTCATGCCGCCGCTCAACTCCGACGGATACATCCGCTCGATCGGACCCAGGTGCAATCGCTCCAAAAGCTCCGTGACCCGCGCCCCGATCTCCGCGTCCGAAAGACCCATCACCTCCCGGAGCACGAACCCGATGTTCTCCTTGACCGTCATCGAGTCGAACAGCGCGTTCTGCTGGAACAGCATCCCCACCTTGCGCCTGATCTCCCGGAGCCGCGCCGCCCCCGACCCCGTCACCTCCTCACCGTCCAGCCAAACCTGGCCCCCGTCCGGCTTCACCAGACCCACCACCGCCCGCGCCAGAATGCTCTTCCCGCTCCCCGAAGCACCCATCAGCGCAACCGTCTCCCCGGCCGCGACCTCCAGGCCCACGTCCCGGAGCACCTGCCGCCTCCCCAACTCCAAACTTAGTCCCTTGACCTTGATCATCCCATCATTCCCGTCGGCGAAATCTTACCCGGTTGAGACGCGAGCGTCAAAACAGAGGGAGGAATCCTGCTGTAGTGGAAGCTCGCAACAGAGTATTTGACTGGTTTTGTGGCCGAAAAAATAACCGTCAAGGAACGCGGATTACGGTGAGGCCGCCGCGCTTCAGGACTTCGCCGGTAACGCCTTCCTTGTCACATGAAGGCGAGCCGCCTTTGAGGTAGGCCCGCTTCGCCCCGATAATTCGGGCGATCTCCAGGGTGTAATGCGCGCCGGCGACGTGGAAGTGCGTAACGTCCTGCCCGGTCTCCGGGGCGATGATCCGCAGGCCTTCATCCAGCACCTGCGCTCCCGTTCCTTCAAGGTATTCCCCGGTCCGGGGCGTGGGCATTCCGCCCAGTTGCTCCGGGCAGACCGGGACCAGCACGTATTTTCCTTCAAGCTTCTCGATCAGCTTGTCCCTCTTCTTCGCCCTCCGCCCGTGCCACCGGCAGGGAACCCCCAGAAAGCACGCGCTGATCAGGACGGGCTCTTTATAGACCGAAGCTTGCGGCTCCGGGAAGAGCGGCAAGCTCCTCCGGTCTTGCTTTATACCCATGAACCGTATCCTCAACAATGACGCGCCGCCAGAAGCGATGACGCCATCCCATACCCGGCGGTAAATTAATCGTGGCAACTGATATGGCGATTACGCATCCGCCCAATTCTCCAGTTGGAGTTCGGGCATCAGCTCCTTAATCCTTTTCATTCCTGGATCACGAGAAACAAGAATCAGATTCCGTTCCAATGCTTGTGCCGCAATCCAGATGTCATTCTCCTGGATTTGCAATGTCTGACTTGTTAGGGGGTCAACGAGCTGCTCGGGCCTCAATTTTTTCTTTTCCTTTTTAGGAGCATATTTTTCAAATAATCTTGCCCTTATGTTGCCATAGTGAATTGCCGTTGATGACGTTATATTAATGGGATAGGGGAAGTGATTGGCAGTAAAATGCTTGTATTGAATTTGTATGGGAAGCTGATATTTTGGAGATTCCACCTTATGTCCAAATTCCATTTCGCCTAATGTAATAACAGAAATGTTAATTGGAGTTTCGTAAGGCAACCTCGATATTCTCTCGTGAACACCATTTTCTTTCCGAAAGAAATAACTCAATACATTTGTATCTAGCAGGTAACCCTTCATGATGACTTTACCTAAAATGCCTCTGATGCTTTCTTTAAAGCACTTAAGATAGCAGCGGGCACTTCTTCAGTTTGTTTTTCGATTAGCTTGCCTGACGTAGATTTTCCGAATTCATCGGATAGGTATTCATGAAGGTGAAAATAGGATTCGAGGTCTGCAGGGAAATACCTGTTGGGGAATGATATCACACCAGGGCGCTTCTCGCCGCTAAACAAATCTAGAAGCTCCCTTTCCATTTTGGGAGGAAGATCGTAAAGGCGGAGCACCTCGGCATCGATGCGAAGCAAAATATTTTCTGAATCTTTGAGCTTGTTCGTGTCGTGGGAGGAAGCAAGGGTAACATATTTCGTGACTAAGCCTGCAATTAATTCCCGGTCCGTGGAATCGGCCCTTGGTATGGGGATAGATTTTACGGTACCCGCTAGAATGTGGCGCTTCATCGAGTGTGAGTAGGCAAACGCATTAGCAAGCGGAGAATTTATCAAGGCCCATAGGTATTCCAGAGGAATGTCTTTGCTCTTGGGGCGAAGCGCGTTGTAATTGGTAGTGAAAGTATGCCCATCCCCATCAATGAAAGCTTTTATGCGCCAAGATCCGCGACTGACCCGTGCATGGTTCATTAGGACCTGAGGAAGTCCAATTGCAGTTCCTTTCCTTGGTGACATCAAAACTTTTGGATCAAGGTTTAGCCATGATTCTTGAGGTTTGCCATGGAGCTGAAGGTCTTTCCCAATTTTGGCAAAACCTTTCCTGAATCCCTCAATAGGTCTATCAGAAATGGTGGTCCCGCTCGTCGCCACCCCCTTTTTTTTAAACGACAATCCTTGTCCAATTTCAGCAATGTCATCCATTCTTTGATTGTCGTTAAGCCAACTCCAGATATGTTCCAATTCGGGTACTCTCAAATCGTAATTATTTGACTGGGCGAACCGTGCCTGCATTGTCAAAATCTTATCAGACTTGAAATAATTTCTAAAGTCCTGTAACCCTTTTTCTCTGACATGCCGGCAAATTATCTCAATACCTTTACTGCCGGTCGACTTTAATCTCCTTGCCAAAATTATTGCGGACTCCATGTCGCTTAGTTTGAATACCTTATCAGGTAAAAGTGAAATTTCCTTGATTTCAAAACCTTCAACCAATAATTTTCGCACTTTGGAGGCGTCTTTGCTGTTTAAAAAACCTTGTGGAACCACTATCCCGATAAGGGCTCCAGCAGGGAGTTCAGGCAATGCCCTTCGGAGCATCTCCGCGGTTTTATTCCTGAGGTATCCACCCTTCTCTCTGTTAGGCATGGCCCATTTTTCTTCAGTGGTAAAATTTTCAAACGGCGCATTTGAGAAAAAAATTCTGCAGTTCCTTGATAACTGTTCTAGCCTGTCGCCCGAGAACATATCTCCCTGCTCGAGCCTCCATCCGTTTGGATTAGGAATGTCGGCCAGGGTCAATGAAAGCCTTGCGATCTCCAAGGCGAATTCATCAATCTCTATCCCGAATAGGTGCTGCCTCAAGTAATTACCAAGCTCTGAATGAGAGGTATTTTCTGGTGCTAATTCCCGGAGGAGTCGCATGGCCGATACCAGAAAGGCCGCATGTCCGCAGGCCGGCTCGAATATCACTCGATCATCAAATGGAATTTCTTTGATCCAGGGTTCCATTTGCCAAACCATATAGTCAACCAGAAAAGAAGGCGTGCTATGAATTCCAAACCTCTTGCGGTTTTCTTTGGTGATGAGCGCATTCTCGTATACTTCGGCCAGAGCCTCTGTTGTTACATGGGACAAGGGCGCGTAACGTTCCACTTGTTCGGCCAATCTAATTAATGGCTGCCTCCAGGAAGTTTTTATTAGTGGAGGATTTCTCGATCCATAGTGCTTCGCTACGCGGTTGAAAACAGTATCAGGATCCAAGAGGTCAATGGTCTTGAAATTAGGAACCTGCTTATCATGGAGTATCTTGGCTGCCAGTATCCAGAATGTTGATTGAATGAGCCAGCGGCCTTGTAGGGCATTGGGTTGCTCCCAGCCCAGTCCATCCTTCAAATCCGGGAAGATTCGCACTACTAATCTGGTCAGCTCTTGGCCGATCTCTTCCTCGACCAGCGGCATAAGTCCAAAATCAACAAATTTAAGCTGGAACGACTTTGACAATCTGCCTTTGGTCTTGGCCCTGTAAATAGACTCAGGCGAGAAATCCTTGTGAGACTTGAAGAATTTTTCAAGACTTGCAATCGATACCTCTTCCTGGCGAACGGGGGCGTCGCTTTTCTGGTTCCACCATTGCAGGCTCCCATTTTGCCTGATTAGCACTATGGGAGCGCCAAGCTCCCGATATGACCGAACTTGGCCGGCGATATCATGCTCAGCCTCATTGAAAGCGATACAGGATGACCTCGCATCCATCGGCTCATGCGCGAAGGCCACTAATGCCGCCCTCTTTTCTTTGCTCATGGAGCTAAAGGCATAGTTCTCCTTCATCAGGTGCGGTTTATACCCGCACTGATCCTTCAAGAGCCTCTTAATCGTTTCGGTGTTTATGGCGCTCATGTCGGCCCCCGCATTATAAGCAAAAAGCAAACTAAAGGAAAATCCCTAAAACAACGTCTTCCTCTCCACCACCCGCCCCACGATCTCCAGCTTCGACGGGTCCGTCACCACGATGTCTTCGTAACGCGCGTTGAGCGGCCGCAGGATCACCAGGCGCTTGGACCCCTTGGGCCCCCCCGTGTGCCCGGGGGGGGTGGGGGGGGTG
>Ga0307378_10010917_pt1 | contig 11753 bp, 1 predicted proteins | sample UN1MG_FD_202238 | JGI IMG/M metagenome (GOLD analysis project Ga0307378, IMG submission 202238) | Soil microbial communities from Risofladan, Vaasa, Finland - UN-1 | ecosystem: Environmental > Terrestrial > Soil > Coastal area > Acid sulfate soil | place: Finland: Risofladan, Vaasa | collected...
TACGTCAAAATCATGGCCTATTAAATCAATAAGTTCAGCAGGTAACATTATATTAGACCCTTTAAAAGTAGGTAAAAAATCTACCGCTCTCAATACAACAGCTGAGTGTTTGTCTGTAGAAGGAATACGTAATCCTAACATATCTAAATACTCATCTGGGATTGTACCATCTTTTCTAACAAGTTCTTTAAAATGATGAGCTATTTTAACCTCTGCATAAGTAACACCATCTACCTCTTTAACTTCTAAAGCTCTTGTTGTAATTTCTCCCGCATTATACCGAGCTCTGTACCAAACAGGATTGCTCATATATTGTTCTTGTGTAATTATCTCCCCTTCAACTCCTTGAGTTGTGTCTTTAGCCCATACTAATATAGGACTATTAGCATCTGATTCTAAGGTCATTTTAAACCCTGGAATTTTATGTTTTAGAGCATTATTATAATGTGCTTGTATATGCTGATGTAATTTAACTACTATATTAGGCATATCTAGCTCAAATCTCAACTCTCCGTCTGGACCTGGCTCAAAGAAATTAATAAGTGAATCACTACCTCCAGTGCTTTTCAATACACTAACCATCCTTCTTTGGAATTTAGCGAAATGAATTGCCCCAGATTTATAATCTTTAATAACATTATCTACAAGTTCAAATGTTCTTTCTGTTCTAGCACTAACAAGATCTTGTAAATCTACAGAATGATGTTGTAAACTTTTAGGTAATTCTATGTCAATAAGCTGTTGTTGAGTTGTAGGATGTTGTATATGAATTTTACCAGAAGGATTTTCCATTTGTAATCTTAGGAAATTAGAATCCATCTCGTTTATCTGATAGCTATTAATTGCAAAATTTGGTGTAGAGGCATCTATTAAATTAGGTAAATTCTTTTTAAAGGCCGTTGTAGGCCCTGCAATATGTACATTCTTTTTTTCCATTTCGTTTAAAAGGTTATGCCTCCAATCGAAATCAATTTTAGCCTTCCATTGACCAGTTGTTTTATCATATTCTGAAACTTCTTCTTTAGTTAAAAAACTAACAGATGTTTTTATATAATTTCCTTTACTATCATACCCAGCTATTTTTTGAGAATTTAACATTACTCCATTTCTCTCTAACGTGCGCATATCTATAGCATTGGTAGGCAAACCAAGTTCTATTTTATCAAATATATCAAATACTTCCTTAGGAGCAGTTCTATGTAAAATTCTAGCAAATGCTACAGTAGCCCATGTTTGTCCATCTGCTATTTTAGTATCATTCCCTTTAATAGATTTTAGAAACTCTTCAAAAACTGAGAATCTAATTATTGGAGTAACCTCACTACGGAAAGAAGATCCTGAGTTATTTTTACCCTTTGCTCTTTTAAACCAATCTTGATAAGTTTTTAATCCTTTACTAGAGTCTCCTTGAGTTAACTGATTAAATGCATAAGTACTTATAAAATGATTTAAAAAGAAATCTTTTATATTTACACCTATATTCTTAGACATGACTACCTCTTTAGAGCCTTTAGGAGTTACACCCCCATATCTTGCATCTAATTTATTATTAACATATTCTTTTGTATCAAGTCTTTGTTGAATTAATCTAGAATCCGATAACTCCTGCAAATATTTTTCCATAGAGTCTTCAAAGAATCTATCTATAGTTTGAAAGAGTTCAGATTTTACATCCTCTAAAGTATTCTTTTCAAAAGCATCTCTAATACCTTTAGAAGAAAAATGTTCAGAGTTTATAATAGGGGCTATTACTTCATTAGCTCTTAACCCCCTTAATTTTTCATCAGAGGATAAAGGCTTAATAGAATGGTTATACCCATCGAGTATATCTAATCTTTTACCATTCATCATAGGAATTAAAGTATTATCAGCTTGTACATCAATTAAGAATTGCTCTATAATCTTTACTTCCTCTTTAACCCTAGCTACTTTACTAGCCTCTCTCTGTATTTCATTATATACAGCTTCTTTAAAAGAATCCTTGATTCCACCTTCCTCATCATAAAAAGAATGTACTTCTAACCATTGCATGTCAGATGTAGATGAAGATTCCATAATATCTAGTACAAATGGAGCAGCTGTAGTAACTGTTTTATCAGCATGTTCAATTTTTTGTCTATTTAAAAAGGCATTAAGAATGAACATATTAAAGTCTCTCTTTTTAAAGTCTTTAAATACAACTCCCTCTTTCTTTTGAGAACTAGCTTCTAAGAGCTCTCCAGATACCTTATCTTGGTATAAAGCACCTTCTCTCATACCTTCAATACGAAGTACCTTTAATCGCTCTATAATAGCCCTAAAACCAGGTGTATCAGCTAAGAAGTTATTCTGTTTGTACACATCCTCTGCTACCCAAGTATCTAACTCAGTTTTTAAGAGTAAAGGCATTAATATGTCAAAAGTAGGTTTTTGTAAACCATATCTTATTTTACCATCTGCTGTTTCAAAAGAAGGTGGAGCTACTGTTTCATCCCAAATAGAGTTATCTCTAGCTAGTTTTTTAATCCTATGCTCAGCATCTGTCTCTTCAACTACTACCCCATCTTTTTCTGCTTTTTCTCTGTCTCGTCTTTTAAAGAGTTCTGGAGTTACTTTCTTACCTAATAGAGTACTTATAGCATCTAAAGTCTCTATCATACCTGCATAATCTAACTCCATAGAGTTTTTAAATGGAAGTACAAAAGCTGCATCTGCTTTAGATTGTCTATTTGTATTAGTAAATATAATGTATTTAATATATTTTTTATCTAATGTAATACCAATACCTTTAAAAGCTTTCTGTACAAAATCAATTCTGGTATTTAGAACTTGCTCATTAGCATATGACTTAATACCTAATTTTGTCTTAGCATTAAGTAAATTTACTCTAGCGTTCTCTAACAGTTTAGGTTTCTTTGCCCATTGTCTTTGCCTCTCAAAATACTCTTGTTCCCAACGAGTCATTTGATGCTCTTCTACATTAGCATTATTAGCTAAAATAGGTAGAGATATTTTACTTTTAAGACTTATAAGCTGAAATAAATAATCAACAGAATATAAGTTTAACTCTTTAACTACTGAATCAAAGACACCAGTATTTTCTACAGTATAATTACTTAACCCATCTTCAACTTCTTGAACTTCTAAACCAACATCTGTAAAAAAGGCTGATATAAACCTACTAGTTTCTGTATCACCAGTATTAAGCTGAATCATACGATTTACTAACTCCTGCTCAGTTAAACTATTCTGTAATCCTTTAACAAGAGAATTATAAACTATTTTAGGGTCTATAGATCTTGTTCGTTCTATACCATACTCATCAGTATACTTCATTAGAAGTAAAGACATATACTGTCGTAAAACTTTAGGTAGACTATCAAATCCACCTATCTCTTCTACAGTACTATCATAACCCTTTTCTATAGAATTACTATTTGCGCTTTCTTGTTCATCAAAGAGTAATCCAGAGAGAGAAGAATTTTGAAACTTCCTAACATTTTCTAATACTAATTTAGTTAATATTTCCCTACCTACGCCTTCTAAAGCTTGTCTTTTCTCAGAATTAAAGTCACCTAATGTTGTACCATCAGGCCTTGTTTGTGATAGATCTCGTCCATTAGCGGTATATTCCTCTCTTATCTCATCAGCAAAAGCTTGAGTTAATAGATTTTCCATAGTCACATTAGGAATAGTCTTTATCTTATTCATAAGTCTAACTGATAATTTAGCAACAGTATCTAGACTTTCACTATGACTTAAATATTTACGAATTATTTTAGGCTTACCAGTTACTACATTTGTTTCGCCAATTATTATACCACTAGGAATAAGAGAGAATACTTCTTCTCCGCTCCTACCAGCAAATCTATTTTGAGCTACAGCGGCTTCTTTAAACTTACCCTGCTCTATTTTATAGAATAATCTCTCTAATCTACTAGAATTTGTTAACATTCTAATAAAATCAAAAATCTTTCTAAATAATTTAGATAAAATTCCTTTAGGTTTAGTTTTAGATGATTTCCATTTAGCAAATCTTCTAGCCATATGCTCTTCATAAAACAAGTCTTTAGCTTGTTCTAAACTAAGATTTTTTCTAGCGGGATTTGTTTCCAAGAACTTTTTAAATTCTGTAGCAAATGTAGTCCCATTTCTTCTAAAATTAGCAATAGATTCTGCTCTAGCTGCACGTAGATAAATATTTATATCATTCTCTGAGAATAAGTTTCTAAAAATATAGTGAAATGATTCTTCATACTCTGTACCAGCAGGAGCAATTTTATTAAGCTCTACAACTGTACCTAATAAACGTCCATAAATTACTGAACCATTACTTAGTTTAGACAATAAAGGCTCTAATTCACGTACTGTAAGCTTACCAGGGCCTAATATAGCATCTATATTGGCTTGAGAATCTTCTATACTAATAGCTTCTAATTCTAATCTAAAACCATCAGTAAGTTCTTGCTTTTCATTCTCTAAACTAAAAGCATCATTATCTCTATCTTTAGTTTCTATATCTTCAGATACAATTTTTATAAGTAAATTTAAATACGCTCGTTCCTCAGTTGCAAGTGAACCAGCTTTATCTTGTAATTGTAGTTCTCTTATTAAACCAAAAAATACAGAATTATCTTTTTGATATGCTTCTATAGCTTGTGCTTCAGTAAGGATATTTAGACTAGATTTAGCGGCAGTTTGTTGTGCTGGTTTACCTTCTAAAGCGGCTAGTTCTTTACCTCTTTTATACCTTTTATCTAAGTAAAAATCAGGATTCTCTCTTTGAGAAGAATTTAACCCCTTATAGAATTTTAAAGCTTCTGCATCTTCTTTAGCCTTTAATTTAGCAATTTTTTGTGGGTCATCTAATGCTGTATTTAATTCAGCTACACCAGGGGCATCCATAAATGCAGAAGTTGCATTACTTACAGCGTCTTCTTGAGCACGTGCACTGTCGTCAGGATTTTCCTCATTTTGTACAATTTTAACTACAGGGTCAGTATGTGATGGAGCATAAGTACCTGGAAATGAAAAAGAAAGATGTTGTTTCTTTTTAATAGGGTTTTTTACAATAGATTGTAAAGACTCAATTAATAATGACGTATTTCCTACTTCGGATTTAGGAATAGATAGTTTAACCTGTGAGTCCAGTGTGCCAAATCTAGGTATACCGTGAAGAATACTTTTAGGCTTCTTCTCTTCAATATCCCATAAAGTATTTAAAGCTGTAACCAACTCATCAAAAGAGGTAATTAAAGCCTCTCCTTTTTTATTAAAGGATTCTGGACCATCTAAATATAGTGTTACTCTCTCGTTAGTATCTTTATTAAAGATAACTACACCAAGGTGTCCTGTTGTATTAACAGTAAAGTCAACTGATATTCCAGGCTTAGAAGATATAAAATATTTATTATTAAACTCTGTATTTAAAGCATGAACTGTAGCTATTCTCGCATTTTTTTCAGAAGGACCTTGTAAAGCATCATTCCTAAGTTTCATTAAATCCCCAAAGAATACATCTTTATCCGCAATATTTTTAGGGTGTAAGAAAATCCAACTATAGTTACTACCGCCTATTCGTATAGGTATAACCCCATTTCCATATGCATGGTTTGAAGAATCTTTAACTAAAACTGCATACCTAGAAGATATGTTTCCATCCTTTTCTATTTTATCTTGTATCTTTTTTAAAAGTTCTTTTGCAGCTAAAAATTCAGCTGAAGATTCTAAAGCATCCGTTATCTCTGAAATAATTATAGGTTCTGGATCACCCTGCTTTCTATCAACTATAACTTGAGATACTTCTCCATTACTATCAACAACATCTAATAACCCTTTACCTGCAAAAGCAGATAAATTAGTTAAGGATTCATCAATCTTGATATTATTAAAGAAACCATTGCTTATTTTTATAGCATCATTAGCTCTTAATTCTTCATTAGAGATGAACAGTTCAGTCTTTCCCTGCATTCTCGATTCAATGTACCCCCAAAAAGTTTTAGATGTTGTAAATGAACGTTTAGCAGTTTCATAGGAATTTAATGCATTTTTCTCGCCTGGGAAAAGCTCACCATACTCTTCTAAAGTAAGTTGGTCTATCTCTACAACTTCACCATCTTCTCTAGCAAATTTATCCCAATTATTTACTGCACCTATAATTTCTCCATCTAATAATACATCTATTCTATATTTAGACTTTTTAAGCTGTAGATTATGGCTGCCCTTAAGCGTTAAAAAAGAATCGTCCCCATGATCATAGGGAGTTACTTTAAGAGATAATCTATTGGCTATATCAGGGATAGCAGCAAGTAAATCAGATATTTCATCCTTTTCCTTCTTTATCCCATAAACTTTATTTAAACTAGGTATTAATCCCAAAGCAGAACCACTTTGATTATTAGATTGACTTGATGAAAATTCTGCTGCAGCATCTGCTCCATCTCTATCATTATCCTCTGAAGGTAATATTATACCTAACTCCTGCGCTATAACCTTTTTTAAATCATTAAAATCATGTTGATTTTGGAAAGCATGTAACAAAGGGTATTTAGGATCATTGAGTATATCTGCTAATCTAGTTAGTGAAGTCTCATCATCATTAAATTGTTGTTTAAGTAGGTTTAATTCTTTTTTAATCTGTAATATAAACTCATCTATTTTAGCTTTATTAGGTTTCTTTTTAGAATCAAGCAGTGGTTCACTTGTCCAAGATTCAAAAACTTTCTTTAAGTTTAAATCATCTAGTTTAGTACCAGTAAGTAAGTGTTTTGACGACTCATCTTCTACTTCTTTTTTAGCATCACTTAATGCTTTCTCACGTATTTTTTCATTTGCAACAAAATCTTTAAAGGCAGACTGTACATGCTCTTTATTTTTAAGATCAGAAGATCGTCTAATAGACGTATCCTTCATTTTAATAAAAGGTTCTGCAATCTTCTTAGTTTCATCTAATTTAGCCATAAGGCTAGTTCTCTCAGTTTCAGTAAACTTACCTTCTAAATAGGCTTCTTGTGTCTCAATCTGATGTTCAAATTCGTTTATAATCTTTGAGTACAAATCCTCATAAGAATATTCTAAAGCAAGTTTACGAGCTAATACCTCTTTAAATCTACTTACTTTACGATTTTGAGAGTCCTGAATTACTATTCCTGCAACTTGTCTTCGTGCTAACCCTAATTTAGATTTAAGATTTCTTGCTACATTATAAGTTCTTTCTACTAAAACTGCCTCATCTTGTACATCTATAGTATGTTCATCTGTAGTAGCAACTTGTGCATCTATTAATTTATCTAAGGACTCTTCCTGACTTTCTATTTTCGCGGTTATATCAGCTACCTCTTCCTCACTCATTTCTTCAGTTATAGAAGATTTAAGAGCTTCAAGATTTGCGCTAGCAGTCTCTATTTTTTGGCTGTATGGATCATGAATTAGATTATATAATTCTATATACCGCTCAGAATATTTTTCTAGATCCTCTTTTAAATATTTATCACCATTCTCTAAACTGTGATAACTTAAACCAAATCTAGTAGTGGCCATATCAAATAATAATTGGGCAGTTACACGATCTCCAGCTAACATAAATGCATTAATCATTTCATCTATAGTTCTCTCTTGAGCTAATGCAATAAGATGTGCTGCCTGACCCTCATAATTAAACCCGTCTTTAGTAAAGACTGCATTCATCTCCTCACCATACCCTAAGAAGTTATCTTGCATCATTTTAGCAAGTTCTGTACGTGCTTCATGTTTATCACGTCTACCTTTACCTGCACCTATACCACCAGCCATAGTGCCCATTACTGCACCAAGAAAGATACTTTTTTGCATATCTACTAGTGGTAAAGAGTTAATATAAGTTTTAGCTAAGTGGCCTACATAGGACATCAGATTATTATGAAATAAACCATCTTCTGAAAAAGGATCTTCAATTTGTCCTAATGCCACCTGTCTATTAAGTTCACTAGCAGTAAATTGTATACCCTCTTCCCAAAACCCCTCTGTACCAGTAAACATTGCTACATCTGCACTAGTATTTAATACCTTTCTACCGAAAGTTAAAGCTCTAGGAGCTACCCATTCACCGCCCTTAGTTCTAATTTTAGTAGTACTAGGTTTAATCAATCCTAATCTTTTAAACATAAAACTATTGAGGATAGTATTACTAACAGTAAGAACTGCCATATTTGTACTAAAAACATTTGATGCACCTGCATCCATTCTAGCAATACCATCTGCATATAGTTGGTTATATTTTTCTTGGTCTATTTGTCCAGTTTCAGGATCTCTAGCGGCCTCCTCAGCTTGAGCTTTAACTTCAGGCTCCGTAGCTTTTAAATACTCATGTGTTTCCATAGAAGACTCTGCATAAGCCTGTACTAAACCAGCTGTTCCCAGATCAGCAATTCTAGTCCCTTTCATAAGGGTTTCACCTGCAGTAGTTAATCTCACAGAACCAGCTCCTAAGCCTCTAGCAGCCGCTATAGACATTCCAGCAGAAGCTGTCCTTGTAAAAGGTGCTACAATAGCCATCCCACTACCTAATACAGCAAATTGAGCCAATGTACTAAGACCATCTATACCTTCAGTAGTCCAAAAAGATGTTGATTTAATATTATCCCATAATGATCCATCTCGAACTGCTTCAGGGGTATATGTTTTATGTTTATCTGTAACCCCCTCATTAAGTTTATCTAACGATTCAATGTATTCAGAAGCTGTTTTAGTGCCCCCTAAATATCCAAAAACATTTTTTTCAGAATTCTTTAAAGTTTCTATAAAAGTTTTATCATTAGTCATCCACTCACCAGCTATTACCATATCCATTGGTAACTTAGCTAAACCTGTTGAAAAACTAGCAGCAAAGCGAGGAATAGCATTAAGCCATTTCGCTGTTCTGCCTTGCGTTTCTTCTCTCCATGCATCTCTAGATGTTAGATAAGGTTTATTATTAAAACCCGATGGTGTAGGTAAATCAAGAGAAGGGTCGGTATTAGGTTGAGAACTTACTAACGACCCTAAATCAGTATATTGTCCAGGTTTATAAGTACCTATATCAATATGTCCAACGCGCACGGGATTATTATTTGCGTCTAATATAACTTTATTAGCCTCTTGAGGCGTAGTAATTTTTTGATCTGCCATTATTTTTCTATCATTGGAAAGTTACTGTCGTATTCTAAATCTAAATCGGTAAGACCTATTTTACTATTTTGATTATTGATAAAATCCATAAAAATAGATAAAGGATTTCCAGTTTCTGAATCAGATTTAAAGTTAACTCCAGGGCCAGTAATCATAAGCGTTCCCATCATATCTCCATCATTACCAAGTTCTAAATTTGGGAATACTTTATTCCTACCTATACTATGAGCAATCATCTCTAAATCAGTTACTTTTGGTATAAATTTCATTTTAAATTGGGTATTTTTAATAGAAAGAGACCCATCTTTATTTTTTACAACTACAGGAATAGTTAAATTACCTGAGAAATCAACACTATTATGTATATTATGATAATATTCATTAACAATCTGAGCATTTAATACCTCTCCCTGTGGTCTTCTTCGTGTTTTAGATTTTAATTCAGGAATAATATAAGATTTAATATTTCCATTATTATCTGTATATTCTAAAATATCCCCAAATGGTATACCATATGCATTATTAGGGGTTAACTGTGTAATTCTAGTAGAAGTTTTATCCTCTAAATGATTCCATTCATTAAGTACATCTACCCCAGATACAGGTATCTGTGTATTTGTATCATTAGTTCGTAAAAAGATCCCTGGATTATTAGCAATAGGTTGATTATATGTGCTAGGATTTAAATTATTCTTTTTCCACGCGTCTGCCTCGTCCCCACTTAATACATAAACAGGGGATTCACTTGTCATAGTATTTCTCCACTCAACTAAATATTCATATAGATCACCTTGTCTATCAATATCTGATGAACTATAACCAAAAATATTTTTTACAGCATCTAGTACCCTCGCCTTTTCAAAATAAGGCTCTGGTTGATCAGGTGTTCCAAATTTACTCCAACTAAATGTTCTTTTAAATTTACCCAAAGGAGACTCTTCCCTTTGATAGCGTTTAGTAAAGTCTGTAGGAGATGTACGTGGGCCTCCATACCCAACATCTTGGGTAAAATCTTCTACTTTATCTGCTTCAGGTACTTCTACAGCTATTGATTGGGAATCAGCAGTTTTCTTTAGACCATATTGTTTAGCGCCTATATCTCGTAAATAACGAAAAGTCGAGTTATTAGCGAACTCATTAAATCCTTCAGGACTTGGGCTATACATTAATTCATCATCTTGATAATATGGTGAACCATCTTCCATTTCCCGCTTCTCCTCAAAATACAGTCTTTTTACAAATGATCTACCAGCATCCTCTAAATGAAATGGTCCTACAGTTCTTGCTGCGATCTCATCTATAAATTCTTGATCGACACCTCTCCATTGACCATTTACAAATTTCATAACAGTATTTTCTTTTAAAGCAGGTTGGGGTAAAACTATATTACCCTTTTTATCTTTATAATACTCATTTTTATAGTATCCACTTGATCCATCTTTAAGTAATTGTTCAGCCATCCCAGCCATCATTTTAGATGCCATATCTTGAGGATTAATATGTGATTCTGTTCCTGGATAAGTAAATCTAACTAGGCCACCACCTTGAGCTTCTCTCTGTTCTAGGAACGGGTATAGTGGTCGGTTATACTCCTTTAAAGTACCAGCTTTTTGCATAGCTGCCTCACTAGTAAGCATTTTATTCTCCTCTGCAAGATTATTAGTTAATAAAAATAATCTTGGGTCAGATTGCCTATCACTTTTTAATTGATTCAATTCTTGTAAAGCAGCTTTATCTTTAGGGTCACGAGCTAATGCTTCAGCTACTCCTGTAGCCCTACTCTGATATTCATTACTTATATCTAGATAATTCTGCTGATCAAATGTAGCAAATCCCTGCCCTTTTAAAAAGGAGCCATCTAGTGCGTCTGCTAAATTAGCATCTTGATCTCTTTTATCCAGTTCAGCTAAAGTCATTAACTCTTCCCACGGAGCCTTCTCGTAAGAAGACACTGGCTTATGATCAAATATTTTATTATATTGATTAGGCATAAATTTTATGTATTATTATATCGTTTAGCAAATAATTTGGCAAGCTCAAGATCATACCAACTTAATTGCTCATCCTTACCAAATTGCTGAATATTATCTCCAACTCCTTTAATTCCACTTCTCACTATATCTTCTGCGTTAGCCTTTGATTTTGCATTAGCATCTTGTTGATGCACATCAAGTTGACTATTAAACATTGCTATTTTATTCTCTATTTCTGCATTTGCATTATCATACTTTGCATAAGTATCTGATATAGCTCTACCTGTACCAGAATTAATAGCTGCTAAAGTATTACCTAAGTTTCTTCCTCCAGGTAATCTATTAGCACCATATCTTGCTCCAGCTGATTGATGTCTTATTTCTTCAATAGCTCTAGAAGGATCTAAGGTTTTAGCGCCTACTGGATCAAATCTAAAGTGCTGTCTTCCTCTACTACCAAATATTATATCTGATATAGGGCCAGCTAATCCAGCTACAGTTCCTGCGTATCGTGCACCGTTAGGTGGCGGTGTAAAACTAAAAGGTTCATTACCTCTTCCACCACCAAATAGTTGATCAGCAGTCATTGGACTAGATCCAACACCTCCAGTTGGTCTATAATCAAATAATGGGTTATCTGTATTTAAACCACCTTTA
>Ga0307378_10010919_pt1 | contig 11752 bp, 13 predicted proteins | sample UN1MG_FD_202238 | JGI IMG/M metagenome (GOLD analysis project Ga0307378, IMG submission 202238) | Soil microbial communities from Risofladan, Vaasa, Finland - UN-1 | ecosystem: Environmental > Terrestrial > Soil > Coastal area > Acid sulfate soil | place: Finland: Risofladan, Vaasa | collected...
AGCCTAATCCTTTCCTTTTTAATCTTCCAATTTTATTGACATTCCTTTAATTCTCCTGTATTATCATAGTTAATAGGCAGGAGAGTTATGTCCCAAAAAAAAGTAAAAACAAAAAAGAGTAAAAAATCAATCAAAATCGAACAAAATGTTTTGAAGATGATTATGAACGGAAAAGATCTTGACGAAATCATGAAAATACTGGATATAGATCTGTTCACAGTTACAAAAATTCTTGTGAAAATCCAAAAAGAAGCAGAATATATAAAAAAGATAATGTGAAATTGTATTTTATATATAGGAGATAAAAAAAGGATAAGAAATGACTTCCAATTATAGTTTGTTTATTATAATCATCGAAAAAAACTGGTTCTCACAAACTCTAGAGAAATTTAATGATTATCAAAAAAAGGTTATATTATCAAATAATATATCCTATCACGAAAATTTCAACGGAACCTCAGTCTGTATCATACAAGGGGATAACCTGGATATTTCACTAAATTGTGTTTTCCATGAAGAGAAATGCATGGAAGATCTCGATATTTTAGAGCAACGTGACAGGGTTTTGGCAGATTTTGAACAAGAGCTTTTTAAAGATCCTTCAAAAATTATTTGTGAAACGTTCGACAACTAAATGTTTAAGTTTAGCCTGTCTAGGACAAAATATTCTACTATTGTGTACTTTCCTTTGAAGCACACACATATGTATGTCTTTCATTCAAATCCTGAAGATCCCTTTTTTGCATTAATTGGTCCAGCTAACGATGATCCAGAAATGGACGAGCATGACTTAGAGGAACTTTTTAGGGAAAATGAAAAAAATGAAGAAAATGAAGAAATTAATTGACAATCGTGAAAAATTGTGAGAATATTCTTAGTTGAGCAAATTATAAGGGATAAAAACAAATGTCAAAACTAAATTGGGGAAAACAAAATCGAAAACAAAAAATATACGAAAATGGATCAATTTCTATAAAAAAGCGAAAAAAACCACGATATACAAAGAAACTAAAAATAAGTAAAATGAAAGCCAAAATAATAGGAACTACAAAACAACACAAATTAATATCCAAACTAATACTAGAAAAAACACAATTTAAAAAAATGGAAGTTGCATTAGCACATTATAGCTTTACAACAGTTGAACAAATAATAGAAAAAAAAGAATGGTCAATTGAAGAAGCAAATTTTTTCATAGAATGCTTAAATTATGGCATTCGTAGAAATTTAAACAATTTTAAATCAGAAGAAGAACAAAATTGGAAACCAACTGTAATAAAAAGAACTAAAACTTTATAAAAACTAACAAATGTATACTATACTGAATGTGTTTTTTGAAAATTCAATATGCTAACAGGGCGGAACAAAGTGACCGAGTCTGGTGGGTCGAACTGCTCGGAGTAACTTGCCAGTAATGGCAATACTGTTTTAACGACGCCTAGAAATAGGTAGACAGGATGACTGCCCCTAAAATAAAGGCACTGGTACAACTCCACAGTTTAAGTGGGAACTATAGGTGAGATTTCTATAGGGGAGCCAGGTCGAAAGCATTAAATAGTCTTGAAAGTCGTTACAGATAGGTTTATTTAAAATTTTTTAAATTACCTGGGGATTATTGCATTCATTTTACAAAATCAATTCTATTTCGAAAGAACATCCAAGAAAATTGAATACTAAAAAAGGTTTAAAATTAAGAATTGAAAATCAATCTGTTTGAAGCTCACTTAGAGCGAAAACAGATTCAAAAAACAATTTGATTATTAAACTTTTTAATTATAAATATTAAAAATAATTTTATATTATTATACATTAATATGTATAACTATGTGTAATTATGTTTATGTATAAATTTCTTAAAATATTTTGTTTTAGATATAGAATTTATATATAGAGCCAGTCTTCGCTACGCTCAGACAGGTCAAAAACTTCGTTTTTGACAAAAAATTAGACTTCTTTTTTTGATCTCTAAAATTTACAACTAAAGGTAACTCTTTACCCTATGGTATAATTAGTATAGGATTTTTACTTTTTTTTAAGGATATTCAAAATGACTACAAAATTTGAAACTCAATTAGATGATTTAACAGAAGCTTTAAAAGATCATGAAAAGCATATTTGTAATCAAACTAATACATTTGGTCTTTTAAACAATCAGATCAAGTCTAATAAGTCAGATATATCATCTAACGATAAATCTATAAAAAGATTATATATGTGGCAAGCAACTGTAGGAATTTCTCTTTTGGCATTCTTTTTAACTGTAGGAGTAGCGTCTCTTAGATATGTAGATAAAATTGATTTTACAGTTCAAAGTAATTCAAAAGAAATTATAAAAATAGAAAAAGTATTAGAAACCAAAATAAATTTACAAGAAAGCCAAGCTCCTTTAACTAGAAAAGAAATGAAAAAGCTCATTATGGATTCTTTAAAAGAAAGCCTTTAGGTAAATTGTATCTTAATAATATGTCTATTAATAAAAAAATCAATCCAACTTTAGCCGCACAATGCAAACTGTGCAAATTGTTACAAACACACCCAGACCTATGGACAGAAATCCACGAACAAGTATTAGTTCAAGAAATGTCTAAAGCACAGGTAGGTCGCTGGCTAAACTCCAGGGTAAAGATCCTAAATGTTGATCTGGATGAAAAAGAGAAATTACCTATTTTTTCAGATCAAAACTTTTCAAGACATTTTAGTCACCATATTACAGATTATGACAAGATGAATTTGAAATTGAAAAATATAGTAACTGCTGCTCCTGGGGGTAATACGTTTAGAGATGAAGATCTTGCAGTTGCTGGTGAGTTTTTGCAAGATTATCAACAGGATTTGACTGAATATACCTATCTGTCTAAAATGGTAGATATTTTGGATTCTAGGATAAATTCTTATCATTCATATATGAAGCAATATGATAGAGAACATCCAAATAGAAAACCAAATTTGTTAGATTTAAAAAATGTTATGGAAATGTCTAAAGCTCTAATGGATATGAAACTGAAGTTGACAACTCTAAGAAATAGTTCTAAGGTAGCAGGTTTTGCTATTGAAAGTGCAGTAAGTCATACAGTGGATATTTTCTTGGAAAAACTCCTAGCAGTGTCAGAAGAGTCACAAGCCTTTATGGTGGCTGAACTACCTGGAAGCTCTATACCTATAGAAGGTATCAAAATAATAAGAGAGCACGTCAGGGACGGTATGGTAGAGACTGCTACGGCAATAGTCAATGAAGTTCGCCGGGAATACAATATTAAATAATGCCTGTCAAATATTCGCCCAAAACTTTCGCCAAAGATTTCATCGCTCGCGATGATAGGGGGCGACCTCTTGGGAAAGTTATTTTACCAAGTGATTTTGATTATTCTGAAGGAATAGATAAGATTCCTGTTCTTCTTTTAAGGCTTCCTAAAGTCCTTATTAAATCTCCTTTAGGAAATATCCTATATATTGATGGTTGGGAATATAAAGTTCCTACTGATATTCCAAAATTTAGAGTTAATCTTAGGGTTAATGACTGGATAGTTGCTTCTTTTTATTTACAAAGGTCAGACAATGCGAAGGCATAATACTGACTTTAAAAATAATCTATCAAAATTAGTAGATAATAAATTTGATAACGACTCTTTAAACAAAGAAGAACGGTATCTATCTACACAAGCTCCAAATATAGTTGAGTGGGTAACTGGGATTGAGTATTGGAATGTTCCATCTACCTACAGATATTCTAGACAATACCAAATTATTAGAGATCTTTTTAATCTTAGATGTGTTAATTGTAATCCCCAAGATGCAGATTCTATAGATTGTTGGAATAAAGGTAGGGAATATTTAGAATCTGAGTGTCTTTTAAAATGGGAATCTGATTACAATGATTTTATCTGTCCAAAGTGTAGAAATACTAGGTCTGATTTTCTAGATGATGGATTAATAAAGAATTATAATGAATTAATATGCATAGCCGGGATGCGCTCAGGTAAGAGTTATCTAGGTGCACATATAGGTGGGTACGTAGAACATGTTCTAAGGACTGCCGCTATAAATGGTAAGGGTGCGATACAAAGACTCCTTAAACAGGAAAAGTCTGAATGGTTTGAGGTTACCTTTGCTGCATCTACTGCAACACAAGCTCGGGATACAATATATGCTAAATACAGAGAAATGAGGAATAATTCTCCTTGGATTAATAGGCATGTTGGATGGATCCAGGAGAAAGAGCGTCAACAACTTAGTACAGCAAAAGACAAATGGAAGTATAAAGCTCTGGATGATTCCATAACAGACGGCTTTATGCAAGTTCGATTTAATCGGGTATCTAGCAACTCTGCGGGTATTGCTGGTAAAACTCGTGTATTCTCTGCTATTGATGAGCTGTCTAGATTAACTGGTTCTGATTCTAAAATGTCTGCCCAAGAACTGTACAGGGTCTTAAATCAATCTATGAAAACGGTTAGAGGTGCTGTCCGTAAATATCAATTATTTCCATTTTTTGGTATGATGTTGAACGTGACTTCTCCTATCTCGTATAATGACTTTGCTATGCAGATTTATGCACAAGCTAAAGAAGGTGAAAGATCTAGAACTTCTTATTGGAAATATCCAACTTGGGAATTCAACCCAGAATTGACTTTTGAAGACTTTAAGGACGAATTCGAAAAAGATCCTATAGCTGCACAACGAGATTTTGGAGCAGATCCCCCAGCAGCTCAGACTCCACTTGTAAATGACGTTCTAAGATTTTGGAAGTCTGTGGATCAGGAAAGAGCCCCAATTGCTAAATTTTCCCCCACTTATCTGACTGATAAGACAGGTAAAAAATATATTGGGGCTAAAATATCTGAATTGAAGTATAATTTTATTGACCAACACTATATTTTCTGTGATGCTGCAGAAACTTTTGATAGTTTCGCCATGGTTTGCGCACATCCTGTCGTTATTCCAACAGGGGCTTATCGAGAAGACGTCGTAAACGACGATAACTACTCAAAGGTTCCTAAGGGTATGCGACATATTAGCGAGCTTCAGGCGCATCCTGAGAGTCCTCTAGCTTTAGGGATTGGAAAAATTCCTATGAGTTCTTTGTTGCGTAATCCTGCAAATATTGGTAGAATGGTTACGGTGATAGATTTTTGCATGAGAATAGTCCCAACAAGGGAGAGAGACATTTGGTTTCAGGCTATTCTCAATATTGTTGAGGAGCTACGAAAGAAGATAAAAATAGCGGCAATATGTTTTGACTCCTGGCAATCTGTCTCATCGATGCAAGCCATCAGAGAGATGGGAGTTCAGTCTTATAAAGTCAGATTAAAGAGTGAGAACTTTTTGGAGTTTATTGCCCAAGTTTATAATGATCAGGTAAGTTTACTTCCTCCTCAATCGGATGACCATTTTTCTATTTCTGAGACAGGTGGGATGTTACTTGGTAGGAAAGATGAAGAGTTATCAGGAGAAGGCGTTGGATTATTGGAATTGTTAAAACTAGAGAGATCTCCGGACCTTAGAAAGGTTGTTGCTCCTGCAAAGGGGAGTGTTCGGGGTAGAGATTCAGATGACGTTGCCCGGTGTATTGTTGGTGTTAATACAATAATTAAAGATTCTGTAGTATTACAAAGTGCAACTGGAAGAAAACGAGATCTTCTTAAGAGACAAACAGCTATTGGTATGGAGTCTATTGGAAGATTATACACTCCTGGAAAGAAGTGGTAAGTTAGTGTTTATTCAAGTTCTCTCAGACATCCATGTAGATTTAGAGCATACTAAGCTTCCCAAAATATCTGCCAAAGCAGATGTCCTAGCTTTCGCTGGGGACGTTGGCGGAAATTTGGACAAGGTTTTGGCATACTTTTTGGGAGTTCGTGAACAGACTTCTGCTCCTATTGTATATATTTTGGGGAATAGAGAATATTATGATAAAGTGTTTCATGGTTGTTATAGGGAGTATTTAAACTATTTATCCAAAATTCCTAATTTTCATGTTTTAGACAAATCTTCTGTAAATATAGGCGGTATTTACTTTTTAGGATCTACATTATGGGTAGATTTTGACGATTCTAGAAATTTATACATGTCTTCTGATGCTTATAATGATTTTTCAAGAATGAAGAATTTGAATAAATTTTGTGGTGTTACTACTATAACTTTGAATGATATTATGATAGAACATAATGAGTGTAAAGATGCGCTAATACGTGAGTTTAAGTCTTTTAAAGGGAAAGATTCGGTTGTTTTAACACACCATTGCCCCTCTTATTTCTGTGCTCCTGAGCGCGATTTGGGAAATCTTTTTTTAAGTTTTTATTATGTTGAGCTGAGTAACCTTATAATAACCTATCGACCAAAGGCGTGGCTTTTTGGGCATACGCATAGAAGTTGTAAAAAGATGATAGGCGGAACATTAATGGCAAGTAATCCTTGGGGTTACCCACATGAGGGATATGGCGAATATGAGGAAGAATATCTAATTGAGGTGTAAGTATGGCAAAAAAGAGAAAAGAGGTAAATAAGATTAATATTATTATAGAGACAAAAGAGGAAGAGGAAAAGCCTAAGTGTTTCGGAAATAAGGAATCTTATTGTAAAGAAAAATTATGTGGAAAAAAATGGTTTTGTATATGTGAGGAAAAGTAGTACATGTATTCTTCAAGTATGGTAAATCCTGTAATTTCTAATAATTTGTTTAAGGTTAGAATTTTTGGTGAAGAATACCAAGAATGTGTAAAGTGTTCTAAGGGAAATAACTTCTGGGGAAATTCAAAGAAGGGAACATACGGTCAAGGACTGTGTAAGACTGAAAAAGATCCGTTTAGACCGGCTAGAATTGGTAAATTAGGGGAGATGGGTTTTTCAAAGATATTTGGATTACCTTTTGATAATGAATATAGGAAAAAAGGGGATAAGTACGACTTTATTATAAAAGGATATTCCATAGATATAAAAACTGCTAATCCTTGGAGGAAAGACGGTCCTGGACTTATTATGAGATATAACGAGAGAGGAGATTCAATTCCTTTGAGCAAGGATATTTATGTTTTTTCTTATTGTAATTATGATATTCTTGAAAAAGAATTGTCAGAAGTTGTGTATGTTGGGTATTGTCTGAAAGATAATTTACAAAATTATCCAGTTAAGTTGGGATATAGGGGTGGAAAGCACAAGAACATTGAGGTAGCATTTAAATCTTTAGTTCCAATGTCTAATCTATATGCTTGGCTTGGTCTTAATAATATCAATAATTTTTGAGTTATACTTTATAGTGGATCTTAATAGGTTTTAAAGGGAAAAAATAATGCCGATTACACTACAAGACGCCATTGAGCGAGCAAAGCTTGCTTCTGATACTGAGGGGCTTTTATCTGCTTATACTTATGATCAGCTAGTAGATGCTCTTAAGTATGAGGATAAATATGCATTTACCATGGCTTTAGTGGACATTGGTATTGTACCTAAATACGGTGGTCGGGAAAATGTAGCACATATGAAAAAGGTTTTGGCATATGATGAAGATGCTGCCCAAACACCTGTAGAAGTTGTTAGTACACTTGTCGAAGATTTGTCAAGGATTGCCCAACAATTCGTCCAATCTCCTGGAGGAGTCTGGCAACCCTCTACATTTACAGAAGATCCTGCTCCTGAACCTGAACCTGAACAACCTGAAGAGATGATTGGAGATCCAGATCAATATGCAGTAGATGTTGATTTTGAGAACAAACCCGTAAAGCCGGATGAATTTGTGGATACAGATGAGGCTGATTATATAATCAATACTCTAGAAAATGCTGGAGTTTCTGTTTCTCCAGATGGATCTGTTACTCTATATTCTCAGAATATTCCTGGGTTGTATATGAATGAGGTTCCGCTTAAGGCTATTCCTTTAGAAAAAGCTATCCAAAGTTTTAATTCTGATGCTAATAAGATTGATAAAGAGCAACAGCGCATTAGTGCTTTTCAGGATGCTTTATCGGCTTTGAACAGTAATTTAGCAGGTTTAGAAAATTCTACAAATGAGTTTAATTCGAATCTTTTAACAGGTTTAGAGACTTTGGAGTCTTTTAAGTACACACCTAAATCAAAAGATGACAATCTTAAAGCTATTGGAGAAAATTTACTAAATTTGAGGAGTTATCTTTCAGATAATTCTGAGGAAATTGAAAACTTAACTCAGACCCTTAATGTATATAATAATCCTGTAGAAGAAATTATACAGGATTTGCAGAGCAGACTTGACAATTATTATCAGACACAATATGATAAGTATGACGAGAAATTGAGAGTTGTGGATGCTCTTGAGAGACTTTCAGATATTCGGTTTAAGGATCCTAAACTTTTTGAGGGGATTGTACAGAGCATTGGTGGGATAGTAGGCATGTTTAGACAGGTAGGGCAAATGTTTAACGAGGGTTATAGTTCTGAATTTATGGAAAGTGCTCCACAAAATGGGTCACTTGAGATTGCTATTGGGGTTGATTATCTTCAGGATATGATCATGGATCATCCTGCTTACGATCATTATGGCGAGAATTTGATTTATTTGTTCTTTTCTAACCTAGTTGGGGAAGATGATATTCTGAATCAGGACGAATTTGGACAGGTGTATGACAAACTCTCTGACTCTTTTGGTCTAGTTTTTGCAGGTCAAAGGGCACCTGAAGTTAAAATAGAGGTAGTTTCTGGAAATAGTTTAGAAGCGTTCATAGGTAAATGGACTTGGGATCCTGGAGATTCAGAATTGAACGAGTCTGGTTATTATGAGATTGAAGAATATGAATCGGTTAACGATATGTCTGGAATAGCATCTGAATTACGAGAGGGGATACTTGAGGTAATAGATGAATCTTTGCTGCCGGAAATGGAGGAATAAGTGGCTTTAGAAGAGGTTGAATTTTTTCCTGTAGAGTCTACAAATGTAGACCAGATTGGGTATGATGATGACGACATGTCTCTTTATATTCGTTTTATAAATGGAGCTTTATACGTGTACGAGGGTGTACCTCCAGATGTATGGGAGCAATTACTGTATACTCCAAGTAAGGGGAAGTTTATCCATACTGATCTTAAAAATATATACCCTTATGCTCGTGTTGAATAGTCTTTTAATCTATTTTTTTGTCTAAAAATCTAATTCTTTTATAATTTCTTCCCTTTAAAATTAGGCTGCTCGCTTAAAGGTAGTCTACGTCCTTCATGTTAAAATCTAAAAAGGAATTTGTGTACATTTAGTAATTTTGATGTTTTTAATTAAATTTCTGATTTTGGAGTAATTCATGACTACAAATTGGGGACCAATAGTATATCCGGTAGCGTTAGACTCGTTTACGCCCGCATTAATTGACAGTGTTGATGAAGTTATAGCCAATCATCCTAATTCTTTAGCAGATGCTATTACTGCCCTTGAAGTTAAATTGGGCATAACAGGAGGTTTAGCTACAGGATTTGGTGGAGTAGGGTTCTCGGGGGTTGCTGCTAGTCCTGCTGTTACTTCTGTCTGGGTGGATAGCTCTGGAGGTGCAGGAACATATGATTTGACATATACTGACGATCTTGGGGTAGATTATGTTATAGCCGGTCCAGGCGTTAGTTTTGGGGATAATACTCTAGATGATGCATATAATGAGGGAGGGGTAGGATTAGGCAGGTCTATTGGGGCAGATGATGGAGCCGTTGAGATTACGGTCAGTACTGGTAATAATGTAGCTTTAAGTCTTATACAGAATTATACTGTAACTAATCCAAATGTTCTAGATATATCTAATTTAGGAACTGGTGCTGCTATAAATCTTACTGGAGCGGGTAATAGAGAGATCATTTCTACTAGTGGGCATTTGTATTTAACTACTGCGGTTTCTGGGTCTTTATACATTGATTCTGCTCAATTTCTATTTGTAACTTCAGTAAGTGATATGTCTTTAACCTCTTCGGGTGATACTTATGTTGAAGCTGACTCTATATCACTGTTAGCTTCTGGAGGATTTGCTCCAAATTTAGGTATTACTTCTTATGGAGCTATGCAAATTAATGCAGATACGAATCTTAGTATTTCAGGAACTGATGTATATATTGTTCCTGGTACAGATGTTACTGGGAATTTTTTCAGGGTGGATCATAATAATGCTGGTAATTTAATTGGGGCTAGTGGTGTTGGTATTTGGGCAGACATTGATGCAGATATTGCCCAAACATCAACTGCTGGATATACAGTTCTACGAGTCAATGCAAAAATTACAACAGTAGGATCTGGAACAAAGAATTTAATAGATGCTCAGGTTAATGATGCTTCTGTATTTAGCGTTGCTTCCGATGGTGACTTAGCTGTTAGTGGAGATATAACAACAATAGAAGCAATTGGTAGAGATACGGACAATGAAATTGCATGGACATCAGATGACCAGCTTGACATAACAATAGGCGGCGCTACAACTGCAATAGTCTCAATCACAACTGGCGGCGCTGCAGATAATGATAAATTAGTAACTCAAGGATATGTAGACACTGCCGTTGCTACTGTAGACACTTGGGCTGAAGTTCTAGCTTTGGGAAATACTTCTGGTGGTACAAATCCAACCATCAGCAAAAATGATACCGTAGACTTTTTAGGAGCTACTTCAGGGACTATTTCTCTTGCCCCACTTGCAATTGCAGGAACAAATACTCTTACTCTACCAGCGGCTACAGATACCTTAGTAGGAAAAGCAACAGGGGATGTATTCACAAACAAAAGTATCAGTCTAACAACGAATACTCTAACAGGTACTTCGTTGGAATTAGCGACAGCTATTTCAGACGAAACAGGAACTGGGGTTCTAGTATTTGGAACCGCTCCTACTTTTACTACGAGTATTACTGTAACAGGTGGAGGGGTGATAGACGCTGACGGTATAGATCTAGTAACTGCTAATTTTTATGCAATAAATAATGTTAGTGTATTAACGGCGGATACTTTAGGAACTTTAGTAGTAGCTTCATCTCTAACCTCTGTAGGAACTCTTAGTTCACTTACAATGGGTGGAGACATTACATCAGTACATGCCATCGGTAGAGATACGGACAATGAAATTGCATGGACATCAGATGACCAACTCGACATAAGAATTGGCGGAGTTACATCTGCAATAGTCTCAATCACAACTGGTACTGGAAACAATGATAAGCTAGTAACTCAAGGTTATGTAGATGACAGAAGTATAGATTTGCAAGTTCATGGATTTGTAGATAATACAGAGACTACTATTGGATTTAATGATGGCACTTATGTATTTACATTAACTGATGCTGGAGCTGGCTGGAGTTACTATAGAGATGGTATCAAATATACAATTTCTGGTAATAAAACAACTACACTTGCTGGCGCCCCTCCATCTGCGGATACCTATTACATCTATATAGATGCTACTGATGGTACTTTAACCAACAGTACAACCATTTGGAATTTTACGGATTCAAAAGTTCCAGTGGCAACCGTTAACTGGAACAATGCGCTTACTCCAAAATATGTTTTAGCAGATGAAAGACACACTTCTGCTATGGTAAAAGGTGTTCATCATTATGAACACGATACTTTTGGTACACGTTTATCTACTAGTGGAGCTATTTCTGGATATACTCTTGGTTCTGACGTAGATGCAAACAAGCAATTTGATATTGCTCAAAGTGATGTTTGGGACGAAGATTTAGAAATTACATTAGCTTCAATCACTGGTGGTTCTGACAATTATCATATAGCCTACAGAACTGGTGCATCGACTTGGGTGTGGGAACA
>Ga0307378_10010922_pt1 | contig 11750 bp, 8 predicted proteins | sample UN1MG_FD_202238 | JGI IMG/M metagenome (GOLD analysis project Ga0307378, IMG submission 202238) | Soil microbial communities from Risofladan, Vaasa, Finland - UN-1 | ecosystem: Environmental > Terrestrial > Soil > Coastal area > Acid sulfate soil | place: Finland: Risofladan, Vaasa | collected...
TACATAGAACAGCATAAACACCTTGAAACGCCTTGGTCATAAATCAATCCTTTCGTTCTTGTGCAATTTTCATCTACCAAAGAATCTGGCCTACTTCCATTTACACTTGCGAACTTCCAGGCGATGGCTGCCGTGGCAGTCAGTGCAAACCATCTTTTCGATATTGGCGAAGAGAGGTTTATGCTGCTCGGTGTCGATTTTGTCTTTGGTGTGACAGCCCATACAGAACGGATTTATTTTCGACGGGGGATACATAATGTCCGGCGCTGTGCCGTTACCGCCTGAGGCCCAGGATTCATCGGCAATGTGCTCGTCGGACTCGCCGTGACAGCCTGCGCAGCCGATATCGGCCCGGGCATGGATAACAGCAATATCCTCCTGCATGTAGTTTATGTGGCAAACGAAACAGCGACTGTTGTCAGCTTCCGGTCCGTCCGATTGATCGGTCTGCGAATCGTCATCCAGTAATAACAAAGGTTCATCATCGAGCAGTAACGGGGCTTCACTTTCCTCGGCAGGTTTCACGGCGGGTTCGCCGCCGGCCTGTGGTTTATGTACACTTTCCGCCTGCTCACAGCCAACTACAACAATGCAAATTGCCGCGAGAACAAAGGCCGGTATACAGTATTTCATAGACACTTTCCTATATGTGCACCCTGATACCAAAGCACACTTCAATTTTTACAGATAATGGGAAACACCTGATACGCTGCACGTTGTCTATTAGACATACTGCCAGTTCTTAAGCCACTGATAGTTCTTCGGCAATTTCGCCAGGGCCTGCTTGTTGGCGTTGTCCAGCTCGGCAGTTTCTTTCACGTCAAGTTCGCGCCGTTCCATCACTGCCTTTGCCACGTTATCGACGTATTCGATACTGTTCAATCCGGGAATCGGAATGACGGTATTGCTGTTCAAAATGTAGCGGATCGCCAGACGCGCACGCTCGAAGTTCGTTTTGCGATCCTTCGCGAACAGTGAACCTGCGGCGAAAGGTTTGATGCCGAAAGCCCCCACATCCTGCTCCTTGAGAGCCTCGAAAACACTGTCCGTCTGGGCCCTTTTGCTCATCGTGGTAAAGGGGAAACAAATACAATCGATTTGCGGGAAATACTCGATCATAAACTTGATCCAGCGGCGGTCATGTGTGGAGAATCCAACGAACCGGGCCTTGCCCTGTTTTTTCGCCGTCTCCAGGGCCTCGACCATCTCACATGCGGTATTGAACGTGTGTCTGCCGCCCGGCTCGTAGCAGGTGACACGCCATAAATCGGTGTAATCCTCGCCGGAGGCCTGCAGCACTTCGTCCAGACTTTCCATCAACTTTTTGGCCGTGCGGAAGTCTTCGTTGCGGGTCTCTTTGCCGCAGTGGGACAGCGACAGATACATCTTGTCGCGGCGTCCTTTCAGGGCCTTGGCATCTCTTACTACCTCACCCTTCGTACAGGCATCGATGTAATTAATGCCGATGTCGATGGCGCGACTTACGATTTCATTGCGTTGCTCCTGATTGCTGCTTGAGTGCCCGCCAAGGCAGACGGCTGAAACCATCAGGTTCGTTTTGCCTTGCCGGCGGTATTCCATGTTTTGATTGTAATTGAGAATCCTGGAGGTGTTGACTGACGCACCACTGGCGGTTTTGGCGCCGAGGCCAACAGCTACACCGGCGGCAACCATCGCACCGTCGCGCATAAACTTTCGCCGGGTTACTTTCTTATCTTCCATCAAATATCTCCTTTCAAAATCACTGTAGGGTGGGCACTGCCCACCAGCCACGTTATGGTGTGCTGTGCACACCCTACCTGCTTAGTCGGCCAAATCTTCATCATCATTTTTCGCCTTTCGGTAACGGGCGATCAGACTGCAACTTGAACAGAGCCATAACCTCCTCATCCGACAAAACTCGGTCGTATATGCGAACATCGTCGATAAGGCCTTTGAATTCCAGGCCTATTCTGACATCCAGATCGCTGCCCGTTTCGATCGGCCAAAGATCCAGAAGGCCAATGTCATGTATCTCAGCTATAGTTCCGTCCTTATAGAGCACAACATCATCATGGAGATTCGGCAGTTCGGCTTCTTTGACCACTACCGCCACGTGATGCCACTTATCATCATCGACCGGATCATTCATATAATAATACCCACCATTGGGCCTAACGCCTATGCGTCCCCTGATGAAACAAAAGGTCCACATTTGACCGAAGTCATCTGTCCCCCAGGATATGATCTCTCCGCCGTCGTTTTCGGTTTTGATCCAGGCCGCCACGGTTCGTGCTCGCGTGCCGGTAACGCCTTTGTATTTGGTTATCTCGACGTATCCATCGTTGTCGTCGAACTTCAATGCTTTGCCTGTCCGCCCCTGAACCGAATTTTTATCAAATGACAATCCATCCTTTAGCGTGCCGTTACGGCCATGACCGGATGAATCCAAAGTGGTCTTGCCCGATGCCTCGTCAAACTTCCACCAGCCGGCAAGGTTAGGGTCGGTATCGAGCGTCTTTAGCTTGTTCTTGTCTGCCGCCGCAGCCTCTGTCCGTACCGCTACTGAAAAGCTGATGACCAAGCCAAACAACAGAACAACAAGTGATAAACGAAGCAATTTCTTATCCATGGCACTTCTCCAAATCTGAACTTAAACACTTTCACAAGCCCAATCTGAAACATGGCTTACCTGTTAATATGATAGTCTATTCAATCCACAGATGCAATTGTTCAAATAGTTTTTTTTCAGAACTGCTGCCGAAACTGCTGAAAGAGTACGGGCGGTTCACGAACCGCCCCTACCTTGTTCGCTTAAAATCTATAGTCCGGCGACAGAAGCTTTGATTTCTTCGAAACGCCCTTCGGCAAGCTGCCTGCCGTAGTTGCGCATGGCACTGCCGATATTACGCCAGGCCTTCCATAGATTATCTTTGCCTTTCGGCACCGAGAGCTGTTTGGCAACGAGAGCCGCCTCCGAATCGATAAAACGTTCAAGCGTCTTATCGTCCCACGCGGGCATTTTCTCTGCAAGCACAGCAAGGCGCGAGACGATTGTCTCGGTCAGTATTCGTCCATCTTCCGCCGAGGCTTCTTTTTTCGGGTCGCGCCCGCCGACGCCCTGGTGCGGAGGCTCGCCGAGCCGCGATAGATCGACCGTATCGGGATAGAGGTGCATCATGAGCGAGGTCTCGCCCCATGCCCCGTGGTCGCCCGTGTAGTCCACATCCAGCGCGAGCAGATATTCAGGCGTGCCGAGCACGGGAATCGCCAGGGCACGGCTCATGCGAACTGCCGTTTCGCGAACGACTATCTGCTGGGCGGCACCGTAGTGGCCGGTCAGAATGATGATAGCACGAAATCCATCGCGGGCCATCTCCCGGCAGAGCTGCTCCAGCCACGGCCTTAAGAGTTTGGAGAAAATATTGTTTTCCGGATCCATCACAAACGTATGCGGCTGGCTCACGCCCCCGACACCGCCGTAGAGAGTTGGTGATACCAGACCTCCACCTTTTTGTGCCGCCCGGACGCACAACGCGTGCGCCTTCAACGAATCGACGCCGACGACGTTATGCACTCCGTGCCATTCGATTGTGCCGAGCGGCTGGAAGATGGTCGGGCATGAAGCTTGCGATTCTTTAAGCTCTTTTGGGCGAAGAAATTCGAGCCGGACTTCACGTTGAGCCGGCGCGATCCCTTCTTTTTGTTCCTGCCCTTCCGAACGAGTGCCAAGCAGCGCAGCGGCCGCCGCGGTACCTAAAAATTCTCGCCGTCCAAGTTTGCCGTGCATTTCGAATCCCCTTTCTTTTTTCACATCCATCCCCAAAGCCTACGGCTTTGAGGCTACCACCCATTTTTCACTAACTCTATTGGGTGGCAGCCTCATCTCGATTGTCGTGCATCGAGATGGGGATGGTTTTTCCTCGGTTATACACATACTCCCCAAGGATAACAATAAGGCTTGGTAAGTTTTTAATTACTTAACTATCTCTTTCAGACGATCCCACTCATCAAGATATTTCTTCAGATGCACTTTGCCATTTTCGATTTCCGACAGAATCAACTCTCTAACCAACTGCTGCTCGGCTTCGTACTCGGCGCTTGTAAAGTGCCCGCCGAAATGCGCCACCCTCAGCCACACCAGGTACGTAGTCAAAGCGTCAAATTCATTGTACGCAACGATCTCATCCAGTTTGCCGTCCAGCCACAGAAACGCGACCTCTTCTCCGTTAACATCCAATTTGCCCGGTATGCCCGACAGCCTGGCAATTTCATTCAATGAAGGCGTAGCTTTGCCCCAGCCTCCGACGATATCTTTTATATCGACGCTCGCTTCGCTGTTTCGACTATCGAAATAGTCATCTCCCTCCCACGGCTTGTTCGGACGATGGCAGAACTCCCGGGCCTGTATCCCTAAGACTACGGACCTTTGAATAAATGCCTTCAGGTCCGCCGAAGCGGAATTAAAACCGACCAACTGCGGTTTGTATTGGCCGACTTTGTCCAAAAACGTGCCGATGACACTTTTTTCCGAGACCTGCCCGGGATCTTCCAAATCACGGGGCAGAGACAGCAAATGTAATTTTGCCTTTCTGCCCGACTCATATCTTTCTATAGCTGCAACGGAAACTATCCGGCAGACCACCGTCTTTAAATACGGCGTAGGATCTTCCTCCGTGGCCCCTCCTTCTTTCCACATGCGTTTCAGAACATCCAGGTCCGGCGTATTATCCGGCAGATCATACAAAAGTTTCCCCGCCACGGGATCGGGTATCCATTCCGCGTCGAACGCCCAAACTCTGTCTTTCACAGTCTTGAACATAATCTTTATCCTTTAATTCAGTCGTCATCAGCGATTCTTACTCTAACCTTCCGGCAGCAACTCCAGCACAGCGAACACCGGGCAGTGGTCCGAGGCAACTTTCTCATCTATCACCCTTACCTCGACTACCTTCCAACGGCCCTTCGGTTTGTACATGATGTAGTCGATTTTTCTCGCCGGCTTTACGGAAGGAATTGTCGGCCGCGGATCATCCTGGGCGGCGTAAGACCATTGCCGGCTCAGAAGATTGATTGGGTCGCTGCCGGGGGCCGCGTTTAAGTCGCCCGCCAAAACTATCGGAAGGTCATAATTCTCGTACAACTCCATGATACGTTTTGTCTGCATCATCCTGTTGCTCTGGTCACGCTGATGATCCAGGTGCGTACCTGCAAAAGCAATTTTCACTCCGCCCGGCAGTTCTATGTGTACTTCCAGGGCGGCCCGCGGCTCAGCTTTAGCGCTGTGCGGCAGCGGATTATTCTTCGTCTCGCGGACGGGATATCGGGAAAGAACGGCTTCCCCATAACCACCGCCGTCGTAGTCCATAGCTTTGCCGAACACTCCCTGCATGCCGGTGCGCCGGCTTAATTCTGCGGTCAGATCAAGCCCTTTGGCGCGCGCCGTCTTGTTGTCGACCTCCTGAAGCGCGACCAGGTCGGGTTTGAGCGAGTTTATTATCCCGGCAACGGCATCCAGATTCGAACCTCCGTTTGCGTCCTCGCCGTGGTAGATATTGTAAGTCAAAATCGTGACCCTTGCCGGCGGTTCTAGTTTCGCGCCGGCACAACCCCCGGCACAAACGACGACAACCAATATAATCAGCAGAACTTTATACGCAATCGAAAAAGTCTTCATATTTATCTCATCTACAAGAAAATGTCACCACTGTGCTGTCAAAATCTGAAAAATGGATTTCAGGCTGCTGCGCCCTGTGCCAGATTTTACGCTTTCTTAAAATCGATTCGTTAAAAACAGTCGGGGCGTTTAGCATAAGTTTCTAAACGCCCCGATTTTATTTTGCCTTTGTGTTTCTGAAAAACGTTACCCGGGCGTTCCGATTGCTAAATCTTTTCCGGCACGGGACACACGAACGGTTTTCGGTATTCGCGGTGCAGTATCTTATTGGCCGCGGCGCTATTCGTGAACACTTCCTTATCCGGATCGAACTGCAGCAGCGGGCCCATCGACATCGGGTACTTGTCCAAATCGACGCCGTTATCTTTGAAATGCTGAACCGTCCGGTTCAGCGTCTCGATATTGTCGTCCCGGCTCTTGACCTTTTCCAGCGCGGCTTTGGCCTGGCCGACGGAGACCTTGTTGTTTTCGCCGAGATAGTAGCTGATATTGGCCAGGTGCGCAAGTGCCGCCGAGAGGTGGCCCTGGTAAGCGTCAGCGTTGAGTTCTTCGTATTTCCTGCTGCGGACGGCCTGAACGAAGTTGTCGAAATGGTCGCCGCCGCCCTTGAATTCCTTGATCACCTCGCCTTTAAGATCGAACGCGACGCAATTCGTGTAGGACTTCTGGACCATGCGGCCTTCGGTCCCGTAGAAAATCACGCCGATCTTGTTGCCCTTGGTGCTGTCGAACATTTTATTGATCTGCTCGTCCGCCGAGTTATCGACCGAAAGTCCCCTCGTCTCGAAGACCATGCACTTGTCGCCGTAATCGTAGATGGCGATCTCGGTGTTGGCCGTGTCACCGGCATCGATGTAACTGGGATCCTTGCGTTCGGCCTGATAGCCCAGCCGGCCGCCGTACGCGATGACGCTGTTCGGATGACGGTTGATGCCGAGTCCCCAGCGGGCGATGTCGGTCTGATGCGGGCCCTGGTTGCCCGAGTCGCCGTTGCCGTACATACGCTGCCAGTGCCAGTCGTAGTGGAACCGCTCCCGTGTGAGCTTCGGCGTGGTATAAGGCGCCGGGCCGCTCCAGAGATTGAAGTCGACCTCTTCTGGGATCGTATAATCGCCCAGCGGGCCGATCGATTTACGCCGCTTGTAACACAGCCCCCGCGAGAAGTTGACCTCGCCGATACCACCATCCGCGAGGAACTTCATGGCGTTCTGGAGGGCCGGGTTCGAGCGGCATTGTGTCCCCACCTGGCACATCCTGCCGTATTTCTTCGCCGCGGCCACAAGCGCCGCGCCTTCCGGAATATCGTGACTGATGGGCTTTTCGATGTACGTGTCTTTGCCCGCCTGCATCGCCCAGACGCCGCACAGCGCGTGCCAGTGGTTCGGGGTCGCCGTCGTAACGATATCGACGGACTTGTCGTCGAACACCTCACGCATATCTTTGACCCACTTCGGCCGGCGGCTCGTGCGTTTCTCGATGGAATTGCAGCAGTTCTGGCCGACTTTCTCATCCACGTCGACGATGTAAGCGATTGCGCAATCCTTCCTGCCGGAAAAGGCGCTGATGTGACTGCCGCCCCGGCCTTTGCAGCCGACAATCGCGCATAACAGCTTTTCATTGGCGCTGCTGCTTTGCGCTCCGGCAATGCTGCTGATCATCGGAGCCGAAGATACCGCCGCTGCGGCAAGAAACGAGTCCTGCAAAAACTGTCGGCGAGTTCGATTTGTCATGATAACCTCTCCTAAAAAATTAAAAGCCTTACCGAATATCACAATTATAGATGACTTCGTATTTCCAATATTAACTTCCCGGCTACGCCGCCGGGCCATATACCCCCTCAAAATACCGGAATTTCACCCCAATTGCAACAATATGAACTCGCTTTTCAAAAATTCTGTACTACAATCATTCAACTTCTTGTTTTTGGCGTGTTTTTTCGACAAGGCTGACGTAATTGTTTATATAATAAAAAGTTATCCCGGCTTGCCATGATTCCGAGAAAAGAAAAGGTTCAGGCGTTTGATTTAGGTGTACCGGGCTTTCGCCACTGCTTTAATCTTCTGTTACCTTAGTTTTGTTTCTGCTGCTACGGCCTTGCTTATGCTGTCAATACTGCCCATATGCAGATTCTCACTTCAACCACCGATTGCCGAGGCCGTAGTGAAGTTTGATCCAACTTGCCTTCAATAACCTTCCCGGCCGCAACTTCCTTTTCGGATGCCAAATCACGTTCATCTTTGCCTGAACGCCTCCTCAATAAGCAGCGCTTTGTATCGGCCCTTTAATCTGTTTAATCGGGTGATGCTGAATAGATGTTTGGAATTCCCGTGAAAAATCCCTCGAACGTTCCTTCGACAAACTCATGACAGGCTTGACAAAAGCTTGCTCATAGATGTCCCAGATATCCCTTACCTGGCAGCAAACAGGAAGGCGATCAATCATTATTTATATTTTAAGGGCTGGCCCCTATGCCCTCGGTATTTCTAACCTTTAACCTTTAACCCTGAACCAATGCCTGTTGCCAGTGGAATATCCGCAGATTTTCCTTGACGATAATGTGGGTGATTTAGTATAATCCAGTATTTACAGGTTTATTGACATATGTGTCGGTTTTACAGTTAAATTCCCTTACACTGGAAATTAACGGCTCATATTTGTTTGATTTTGGAAGGATGGGGATAATTTTAGGTAGCAAATAGCCTTAAGCATATACGCAAATATCGATAGAGCTTGGTAAAAACATAATTGTTATAGGACCATCTTGTTAATTCTGCTTATGAAAGAAAGTCTGTTATGTTTAGAAAAATGATTTATCTAATTTCTTTTGCTTTGGTGTTGTTTTTGGCTGGTGCCGCACAAGCTGTGTCACTCCAGCCCGATGATGGCAGTATAAGCGACAATCTTAGCCTGTGGCTGAGAGAACCGGCCACTAACTTCGACCCCGATACCGGTGTATGGACCGATGTCAGTCCCAAAGGCAACGATGCCAAAGCTGTGGGCACTGTCGGTGCATGGGGCGTCACATATGTAGCGCCTATCCTTTCTTCCGGCAGCAATTCACTTGTGTTTGACAACGATTTCTCAACCGTTATGTTCGCGGCAGATACGGATGACTTGATGCTGGCCGCCAATCTTAACGGTGGCACAGGATTAAGCGAGCTAACCATTCTTGTAGTGTACAAGGTCCCCAATAGTTTGTCCGAGACTCGTCCAGTCGGTTTTGGCTCAACATCCGGTGGAGGATCCAACTCGGGGAACAAATTCAACCTGGCGGCTGACTCGAGCATCCGCAAGGATAATGGGTCTATCACCGGTGTAACTGTGCAGCACCCAGTGGATGAATTTTTCATCCGCGTGGCGAGAATGAACAGCGGCGGCGTCGACCAATGGTATAATTCGAACGGGACACTTGTGCAGGTGCTAAGAGGCGGTGGAACTGCGTTTACCACTTCCACCGACAATTTCTACCTTGGCGACGTGCGCTGCGGGGCTAGCCCAACCAGCGGGAGCACACTCGCGAAAGTAGACATCGAGATTGCCGAGGTGGTGGTGTACAACACTGCGTTAAGCAATACCCAGATTGAAGGTATCAGCGAGTGGCTCCAGGCCAACATTGGTGTTGTGGTTGGAGTGCTGGCCTCTAATCCAATTCCTGCTGACAAGACTGTAGATGTGCCGCGTGACGTGGTGCTTAGCTGGACGCCAGGAGATTTTGCCGATAAACACGATGTATATTTTGACAGCAATTTCATCGATGTCAACGATGCGAGTAGAACCAATCCCCTGAATGTATTGCTAAGTCAGGATCAAACTGCCAGCACTTACGATCCTGTCGGCCTGCTCGAATTTGGGAAGACCTACTACTGGCGTATTGATGAAGTTAATGCTCCGCCGACCAGCCATGTAGCGTTCAAAGGCGGCACATGGAGCTTCACTGTGGAACCGAAGGGTTATCCAGTCGCCGGGGACCGGATCACGGCCACAGTGTCAAGTCAGAACAGTCCGAACGAAGGTCCAGAGAAGACCGTTGACGGTTCCGGCCTCGACGAAAGCGGTGGCCATTCGCAGGATGCAGCGGACATGTGGCTCAGTGCCGAATCCGAGCCGGGCATGGCCTGGATCAAGTATGATCTGGATCAAGCCTATAAGCTGTCCGAGATGATGGTCTGGAATCACAACGGTGGATCCGAGCAAATCGTGGGTTTCGGCATCAAGGAGGCGGCGATCGAGTATTCCGCGGATGGCAACGATTTTACGTTATTAGGGACGGTGGAACTGGCCAGGGCTGCTCAGACGATGGTCGATCTACAGGGTGTGGTCGCCAAGTCGATTCGGATCACGGCCCAGAGCAAATGGGGCGATTTTTACTCGCAGTATGGTCTCAGCGAGGTTAGTTTCCTCTACATACCTGTCTGGGCCACAGAGCCCAGTCCTGATTCCGGGGCGACAGACATGGATGTGGATGCGATCCTCAGCTTCCGAGCTGGAAGAGAGGCTGCCAAGCACGATGTGTACCTTAGCACCGACGAGCAGGCTGTTATCGACGGCACTGCCCCTGTTGCCGGCGTAACCGATCCCAGCTATGCTGCCTCCCTTGATTTAGCCAGCACTTACTACTGGCGGATTGATGAGGTGAACGATGCCGAGAGCTGGCAAGGGGATGTCTGGAGTTTCTCGACGCAGGAGTATCTTGTCGTGGACGACTTTGAAGACTTTAATGGTGACAATCCGATATGGAAGACGTGGCTTGACGGGATTGGTTTCGGCGTGCAAGGTACTCCCGGTTACTATCCCGGCAACGGCACTGGTTCTGCTGGGGGCAACGAGACCACTGCTTCTACTACTGAGGAGACTATCGTCTATGACGGCATCCAGTCAATGCCCCTTTTCTATAACAACACCGTGGCTACCTATTCCGAGGTCACAGCGAATGTCGCGGATCTAAAGGTCGATCAGGATTGGTCCAGGCATGGCATTAAAGCCCTGACGCTGCGGTTCTTCGGCGATCCAAACAATATTTTACAGCAGATGTATGTGAAGATTAATGGCTACAAGGTAACATACGATGGCAGCGCCGAGGACACAAGGCTGACGGGGTGGCAGATGTGGTATATTGACCTGGCCTCGACCGGAGTGAGCCTCAGCAATGTCACTGAGTTAAGTATTGGCTTTGAGCGTATTGGGGCTTTTGGCGGCCAGGGAGTGGTCTTTCTCGATGCTATCAGGCTGTATTCTTATGACCGTCAGTTGATCACGCCGGTTGTGCCCGGCGCAGTTGGGCTGCAGGCACACTATGAATTTGAAGGTACTACCAACGACAGTTCCGGCAACGCACGCAACGGCACTGCCATGGGCAATCCTGTCTTTGTAGCCGGCAGGGTCGGACAGGCCATTAGCTTTGATGGTCTCAACAACTATGTGGAGATAACCGGTTACAAGGGCATCCTCGGATCGAGTGCAATCACTGTGACGGCCTGGATCAAGACGAGCAGCACGGACACCGGCGCAATCGTAGGCTGGGGTCCCGACGTTGCCGGTCAGAGATTAGGCTTCCGGGTTGATGTTGGCAGGCTGCGGGTAGAACACGCTGGTGGCAATATCCAGGGATACGCCTTAGTGAACGATGGAGGTTGGCACCACGTTGCAGTGACGGTACAAGAGAACGCCACAATCTCATATCCGGAAGTGATAATCTATCTCGATGGTATGGACGACACCATGCCCACTACAGACCCCGATGCGTTCAATATCACCGCAGGGGAGGATGTCTGTATTGGCAGGCGGCCCTCAAACAACGATAGATTCTTCATGGGTCAGATTGACGATGTTCGTATCTATGAGCGGGTGCTGTCGCCAGGGGAGATTGCGGGATCTGCCGGCCGGACCATGCCGTATGACAAGCCGTTTTGACATAAGTAGAGATGGGGCGCATTAACATGCGAAGTGCAACAAAATACTAGGGACAGTGGAGCAGCCGACAAGGCCGCCATCCAGCGGGTGCGAGTCCCGCCGTGCCAATTGCCCGATTCAGGCACGTAGCGATACCACAGCTCATGTTGGGTAACCGCATGAGTTCTGCGTGGCGTAAACGGCC
>Ga0307378_10010923_pt1 | contig 11750 bp, 14 predicted proteins | sample UN1MG_FD_202238 | JGI IMG/M metagenome (GOLD analysis project Ga0307378, IMG submission 202238) | Soil microbial communities from Risofladan, Vaasa, Finland - UN-1 | ecosystem: Environmental > Terrestrial > Soil > Coastal area > Acid sulfate soil | place: Finland: Risofladan, Vaasa | collected...
GGTTGATGTCACACCATATCGCTGGTTATTCACTTTTCAAAAACTCCCGCCGCCCATTTCTGAGCGACGGAAGTCGGAGGGGAGAAATCATTCTCGGCGGGACGTTATATAACCGACCTTCCCGCTGCGGCTTCGGCCGGGCTTTTTGCAAAGCTTGCAGCCGAAACAATGAAACACTTCTGTCTTGATAAGGAGAATTAGCGGGGGCGGGATTTGAACCCGCGACCTTCTGGTTATGAGCCAGACGAGCTCAACCGGACTGCTCTACCCCGCGATATATGCCCCGCAGAAGCTGTTAAAAAACTGCAGGGCAAAGGAGGATGATTTTGAAATGGCCTGTGACTGCAAAGACTCTTGACTTATGGCAGTATTTCTGGGGGTCAAGAGGTCGCAGGTTCAAGTCCTGTCGCCCCGATTGACTCTTGACTTGCCGCTCGTGCCCTCTCTAAAAGGGAGGAGCGGATTGCAGTGTAGTAGTTCATTGTGGTTTCTACGCTGCTGTGGCCTGCCAACCTCTGTACCTCATGAGGTTGCAGGCCATTTTCAAGCCATTCAGTAATACATGTTCTTCTTAAATCGTGAAACGTACCGGAATTAATGCCGGCCCGCTTCAAAATACGCTTGAAGGGTCTTGCAAAATTTTCGTCAGGAATACACCTTAATCGCTCGCTTAAACTGTCCGTCCGCTTTAACATCATCAAATGCTTATATCTTCCCGGCGGCAAACACGGGTAGGGCTGTCCTTCGGACATTTTGTCCATCAAACATATCAAAGCCTTTTCCGCATGTTCGCACAGCGGTAAGGCCCGTACCTCCATGTCTTTGGCGTTCCATCGCCAGGTGGAGATCCCTTCCTTTTTGGGCTGCACGTAGATTATTTTACGATGAAAATCCACGTCCCCAAGGGTAAGGTTCAATACCTCTCCACGCCGCAAACCGGCAGTCTTTGCCAATAACAACCTTGCCTTCCACAGCAGATCCGCGTTTTCCATCATTCCCTTAAATTCCCATTTTTCAAAAACTCTTATCCGCTGCTGCGGAGGTCTGAGCAGTTTGAGTTGTTCAAAGGGATCTACTTCCGTGTAGCCTCTGCGAATAGCCCACCTGAATACCGGCCTTGCAGACTTGGTCATCATATTCGCGGTTACTTTACTCCTGCCCGAATCGAGCATGAATGTTCGGTACTTTTCCGCCGCAGAGTAATCCGCCGCGTCAACCGCTATGTCCCCGACAGATTCGATAAACAGCCGGAAAGCATATTTTGTCAGCTCCAATGTGGCGTATGATAACCGCTTGCGATTGTTCTTAATGTACTCCGTAACTACTTGACTTATCTGTGGCTTTATCATATATGCCTCCTTTCGTGGCAGCCACAGGCCGCCGGCAGGCTAATACAATTTGGCCCCACAGTCAAGCACAAGCCATTCTCTCTTCATTTTTCAAAGAGCGATAAAATCTATAGTTGGGTGCTTCTCTGTGTCTTTGCGTTTACAAAAATAGGACTTGACAATTGTCCGTCAATCCGCTAAGGTATGTTTTATTACATGTCATGGATGAAATATTCTCCCGAAATACCACCTTCGATCGCTTTAATGCCGTTTTCACCGTTAGCTATTTTCGGCAAAAGAGGTTGTTTGTCAATACAAAAAATACGAAAATTACGAAAATTGACATAAATGTAATAAATTACAATACTTGCAAACATTTATTTTTGACCGTTTTCACCGCCGGCCTGTGGTTAATTATCTGGATATTGTCTTCGATCAGGATCGGCGGCTGGCGGTGCTCTCGATGCGGGAAAAAATGCTAAACTAAAATAATCAGGATGGGGCAGCTACATCCCACTTATTCAGTGGACATTTTTTGTCCGGGACGTAAGCCGCTGCGGGAACAAAACATTTACATACTTTACAAAATAATTTCTTTCCAGGTCCGCGTTCGCCGCCTGGCAGTTCCGGCAGTTTTTCCAGTTGATCTAAGTTTTTTATAACCTCAACACCGTTATCTTTGAGCCACTTCAAATATTCCATGCCGGTAAGCCATGTTTGCTTTTCGCAGCCGTGACAAATCCGGATTCTACCGTGAGCAAACTCATATTTTTCGGCTGGCATTGAAAAGATTTTATCAAGTCCATAAACCACATAACCTTCAATAATATTTGATATTGTTCCGCAACAAGACATTAATAGTCATAATTCCCATATAAAACACAGTACATATAATTATCCGAACTGCTTCTCGTTATGTTACGAGCGTCAATGTCTGTCGACGTGCTGTCTTGTCCAAAATCATGTCTTGCAGACAAACTTCCATTAGTCAATTTCCATAATGCAGTATTGCCATACACTGAATGATTATACCTGTCTCCGCACGCATAAATTATTTCGCCGCCCTCTGCGCTTTGATAGTATAGGTTTTTGATTTCGCCCTCAGTATCATAAATCCAAGATGGTGTTAAATATTTTACGGCACCAGCTTCCTCTTGATAGTAAGAACTCATTGCACATTTTGCTATTGTTCTATAATTACTATCACCCGCCGCAACTCTTTGTGTACGAGCACCACAACAATAAACACCAGTGCCGACTATTACATTATTCACCCCAGCGGGAAGGTTGTAGACTTGGTATAGGTTTTCCCCTGTTCCAGATTTATACCATGTGTCACAATCCAGCGCGTAATCAAATTTATAAACACTCCCTGTTCCAATGAGCCACAACGCACCTCCATAGCTTATTATATGAACCGGAGCAACTGACGAAAGGTCTATGTCTCCATTTGTCGGGCCTTCTGCAACAATCGACCCATCTGATTTATCAACCTTAGAAATCCATCGCCGATTAGTGGCTAAATAAGTTAATGCGTTAGCTGTATATATATAGTCACCGACCTCAACAAAATCCTTGACATAAGTAACTTGGCTGTTAAATGTAGTTGTCCACACAACCGTCCAAGATGACCCGTTCCATGAATATTTTTTTAAGTGGTCAGTGGCCCCGCCATCACCGGCACAATATATACTTACCCCATCGCTACCCATCTTTAAGGAATACTTTGATAGTGTCACGTCACCTGCAAAGCCATTATAAGATAGCCCATCCATTGAGTATCTATAAACATCTGTGCCCGGCCCGCCATACGAGCCGCCGTTAAATGATAAATATATTTCTTCTGTGCCGGTTATGGCGTCTGTAAAAATATAATCCTGTGTGCAAAATGTTGGATGTTCAACCCTTCGCCATATTTCCTCAAAAAACCCACCCCTATCATTAAGTTTAATCACAGAAAAATAAGATAGTCCGGATGGCGGCTCACAACACCGCGTACACAATGCTCCGCTTTCGCGGTATAAGGCCAAAGTAGATGAATCTCTAACGACGGTCATTAACACTCTCCTGTATTATCAAAGGTCTGTTTTGGCCGCCATGTTCCATCATCGTTCCATACACAAATCATATCGTGGGCGGCAAGCAAAGGAGACGCTGCATTAAGCGCAGACCCGCCCGCAATTTCACAGTTGACAGTTATTTCCTCGCCTGTCGCATCCGTATCAAGATAACAGACTATCGTTGTTCCAGCCCCAGCCGCCGCCTTTGCGTATGCTTTGTGAGTAACTGCTCCGCCGCCGTCGCTTATTCCTCCCCGCCTTCGAAGTTGCTGCGTGAGGTTTTTGCCTACGGATTCGTACCACCGCAGCATGGTTTGCAGGCGGCGGTAATCTCTCTCGGATACGCTGTAAACTTTTTCCGCCATTTTATGCAGCCGTTGCAGTTAGTATAACCGGGTAATCCGAATCAACCTTGTTTGTGATCGTTAGATCGTCCGGGTTGTATTTGAGCTTGCCGCCCGCCTCAAGTTTAAGATTTGTGACCGTCCTCGCAGCCGATGATTTCAGGAAGTCGGCTATGCCGCCGGTGATATTCAGGTTCGTAATCGTGCCGGTTGAATTTGATGTCACCGTGCCGCCCTTTGCGTTGAGCGTCGTTATCGCTCCTGAACCTGTTGTTATAAGCGTGCCGGCGGAAGAACTTACCGTTGTCGCTCCGCAGGCCTGTACGATCTCTCCGCCCGTTTGGTCGAGCGTCGTCATTGTTACGCCAGATCCAAGGAACAGATCCACATCGGAATTGATGCTGTTTTTATAGCCGACATCTATTATGCCGACTGTTGTGGTTTCGCCAGTGTAAAAAGCGATGCCGACAGACCCTTTTCGGATCCGAATGTTTGTGCTTGCATTGTTGGCCTTAAGCAGTATTGCCGGCACGGTACTGGTTGTTGGTGTGCCGCTATTATCAATCGTAACCGTTGCCGCCGTGGCTCCTATGTCCAGCTTGACCAGGCTGCTTCCTGCAGGGGACCCCGGTCCGTTGTGATAGCCGATGTTGAATGCCGTTGCACTGATCTGTAAATAAGCAGAAGAGGTTCCAATCGCCCCTGTAAATGTTTGCGCCTTATTAAAACTCGCTAAAGCGATCGCCGACTGATCCAGTCCGAGGATTACTCCCTGCGCTGAGTTTTCCAGGTAAACATCGTCAGCGGCTTCCGGCACCCCGGAAGGGCTCCAGTTTGCCGCTACGGACCAGTCGCCCTCATTGCCGGTGTCAGTTCCTACCCATGTTTTTGTAGCCATAATACTCTCCTATAAATTCGGCAGCTGTAAATAAGCAAAAGGAAGCTGCCTGCATAAATTTCTTTCAAGAAAAACCGGGTCGGCACTTTCCGCCAATTGTTCCCCGTCACCGTCCAGTAATACCGGCTGACTCAAAGGCTTGAGATTATCATCCAGTATTGTCGCATAAGTGGTAACCCCATCTTCATCCACTCCTGTCACCTCTCGGAATCCCTGGTCAAGTATTCTTCGTCTCCAAACATCGAATCGAACCTGAAATTCGTAACTTACCTGGTAATAGTAAAGTTGTGCCGCTCGCTTTGGTTGGCCGGAAAACACATTGCATTTGACCGTGCCGGGCGCCAAGCCCCATATCGCATCGCTGTTTATATTGCCTATATATTGAGCCGCAACGAGAGCATTGTAATAATCCTGGTTGCGAACGATCCTTATCACCAGGTCGTAATATTCTTTATTGATCGGCGGATCGAATGTTTCGCCGGAAGAGTTGGTCAGGGGCTGCTCTTCGCCGTTGTCATCGTAATAAAAATCGACCGGCTCCTGGTTGACTATAAAATCAAAGCTGATATCCGGCGGCTGATCGAGCGGGTTTTCGATGTATTCGTAATTGACAAGCACTTCGTAATAATGCGGCTTAACACGACGGGCGGTTTTGCGTACAACATACCACCACGCATTATACGGATGCGCCTCCCAAAGCGGCGGGATCGTCACACCGTCCTTACTCGCGTCAACTGCAAGCATTTTTTCAGTATTAGGGGAATCGCTGCCGGTAAAGTCAACGGTGAACGTTCGCGTAGTCGAACCGGTATTGCCGACCAGCCCTGCAACCTGCTCGACCGATACCTCTTCCCATGATTCAACTACGCTGTTTATCGCCATATCATTTCCTACGCAAACTTAGTAACGTGCATCTCCAACTGTTTGCCAGTCATGCCCGCCCGCTCTGCCTTCTTTGCCAGTATCGAAATATTGCGTTCGACATGCTCGAGCAGCCTTACCATCTTGCCGGTGTTTATCTCTGTCTTATCCACCGTTGCCCCAGGTGCCATCGTCATAAATCTTGACTCAAAAGCACTCAGGCCTTTTCCTCCGCCGCCTGCAGCTGATGCCGCCGCTTTCCCGGCACCCCCTGTAGCGCCGGCCAAAAGTTTTCCAACATCAAGCGTTTCTGGTGAAAGCCTTTTTTTTATTTTTAGAGCCATTTCCGCCTGCAGCCCCGCCAACTCTTCTGCAAGCGCCTCCTCGATCGGACCGACCGCCCGCTTTGCGATCTCCGGAAGCTTTGAAAGTGCCGATTCAAAACCGTCAAGTAAGCCTGTCCATTCAAAATCAAATCCCTCTCCGTTCATCCATGACCAGATTGCCGAGAAAAAGGCTTTTGTGTTTTCGAATATATTTGAATAGACGGTTTTGATAAAACTCCACCAATCCTTGTAGATATTTTTCCAGTTATCGACAAACCACGTCAGGTACTGAGAAGGGATGTCTACTAAATAATGTTTTAGATTGGCTGCGTTTTCCACCATTCCCAGAGCCGCTGAGGTCCATAATATATCCATAGACAAACCGAAGTTTTCGATCACTGCACCGGCAGTTTTAATCCCTTCAGTCAGTCCCGGAATGTCGGCAATATACTGGCCCATTTTTTCCTTTGCATCGCCCCAGGTGTTTTTTAATTGATCGACCGCACCGTTAAAAGTTTTCGTCTCACCCTCAGCCAGGTGAAAATTGCTCGCACCTATCTCCAGCACTTTATTAAACTTTTCCTGAGCAGTAAGCCCTTCTCCTAATTTAATACCGTAACGAGTAAGCGAGGCTGTGTCGCCCTGTGCGGCACGGGCCACAAGCCTCATCGCCGCGACAGTATCCATCTTGTAAGCCTTTGCCAGTCCGATGGCCGCTACAGTGGCGGCCTTCAAAGAATCGCCTGAGAGCTTGCCCATCGAGGCGGCCATGCTCATCATTTCTATCGTTGCTTCGTCCCCGATCACGGTCAGCCGCTGAATTTCGGCTGCGAACTTTTTCATTTCAGGTACTTCGGCTTCCTTATCAAGGGCCCGTAAGGCATCGGTTAAATGCTGAACCGCCATTTGCTGCTCACCGAAGGCGGCAATATTTGATTTCGCAAAATTAAGCATTGCCCGAGCACCTAGGTATGCAGCAGCCATCCCTGCCGCCGCTCTCAAGGCCTTTCCCATCCCGCCGGCTGCCCGGCTTACGCCTTTGAATTTTCTGCTCGCATCGTCGCGTGCTTTTATTACAACATTTACTGCGTGACTACCCATTTGTGATTATCCCAAATTTATTCTTCCAAAAGTCCTGTTCGCTCAAAACGAATCTATACGCCTTCAAAAAACTTTCCGTCTGGTCCAATGCTCCTCCGCCGATCGGCAGGGCTCCTTTTTTTGCGAAGTCGGCAAACCCCAAAAGCTCCCAAACGTCCGCTGTTATCAATAAAAGCGGGCACTGTGATATTTCGAGCGTGCCCCTTTTCCCGCATACCGCACAGCCGATACCGCCGCATGTTATGCAGTCCATCACTACAGGTTCGACTTTTGTCGGCTTGTTCTCGCATTTATCAAATCCCCGGCAGTTCTTGCATATAGCTCCGTATTGCAGACCGACCGCTAATCTAATTTTTTTTTATCTTCAGACCCTACTCCCTGGGCGAGTACCTTCTGGAACAGTTCCTGCACTTCGCCGAGCGTAAGCAGATCGGCTAACTTTTCCTGATCGAACGGAATTTCCGCCGCATCCTGTCCTGCCATATTTTCCCATCCGACAAGCCCGGTCGATATCGCCTCGATGCTCTTATCGAATATCTCAACCGCAGATTTGGCTCTGTCCACCAGATCTTCCATCGCCGCGAGATCACGCCACTGCCTGCTCGTTAAATACTTATAAACAAAGCACGGCTGAGGGTCTTTGTCTTTGTCGGTTTCGAGTACGATCTTAAACGTTTGATTTGGATCCAGTCCTATCGGCATCGCCTTTTCCTTTTTCCTTTAAGTTTTTGAAATATCTGATCTGGTCATCTGTCGAAAGTGAATCCCAGATCGTTTTAATCTGCCCATCGGTAGCGCTGTCAAACCCGCCGTGATGCAGCAGAACCGCTTCGCGAATCTGTTTTATATTCTTCATTTTATTAATAACTCCTTATGTAACCGTTATCGAAACAGCATCGTCGCCGCTGTCGTGCCGGCACTGGCCGGTAATATCATGGATCAAGAGCCCCTCGCGATCGCCTTCCGGGATCTCGCGATACTGCAGCTTCGGGATCGCAATAGTGAGCGTGGCGGTCGCACTCAATATCAGAGACACCGCCGCCTCCGTGCCTGCCAGCCATATCCCCAAGTCGTCATACGTCGCGACCAGCACCGCCTCCGGATCGAACGTAAACAACGGATCGTAATCGGTCACCTGGTAATGCAGCACACCGCTTGCGGCGTTTACATCCATCCGAGGCGTTACGACCGCCTGTATCGGCAGCGACAGCTTGCTTATCTGCCTTTCGACGGCACCAACGGTAAACGTTCCGCTCTTGAGCATCGGCGGGGTCGTAGTCGACGGCGCATACGCAGGCAGGGCAACATCGGTCACAGCAACCCACGATCCGCTGAATTCAAAGTTCGCCATCAGCAGGTTGCCGATCTTGCCTTCAAAGGTAACGGTCCCCGCCGCACCATAGAGCGACTTTTTCAGTCCATCTTCATAAACATCGATGCTAATCGTCTTCATGTCGGTAACCGTGCTGCAGAGCGAATAAACCTCCGTCGCTTTCTTAAAGCCCACCGCCTGCAGCAGTATCGCCAGGGCCGCATCGAGCCCGCTCGTGCCGTTGCCGCGAACCTCGGTCTTAAAACTGCACACCCCGATCTGCTCGCCGATAACGCCCGGCTCGGTCTGACCCAGATAAATGCCGCTTCCCTTTCGCTCGATGTGCGGACCGGTCGGGTGAATATCCAGATCGTAAACCGCCACATCCTGCGTGCCGGCTACCTGTGTGCCTTTTGTCGTTTCGGCCAGTATCTTGATACATTTCTTTTTCGTTAACATAATATAAACTCCTGAAAGTCAATTTAACCTTTAGTGTAAGGATCGTTATCTTTGGTCCTGTAGTGCACCGTTATCAAAACTGCAACTCCGCTCAGTCTCCCCTCATCGTCAATCCATGGCGTCGATTCGTTTATTTCGGTATCGATCGCATATCCGCCGCGGGTCAGATCTTCGGCAAGCTTCTTTTCGATATCGCCCCTCACCTGGTTAAGCCTCGTATCGATCGGGTCCGTCGAGTCGTCACTGTCTACCACTATCGCCACGAGTAAAAACTGCTGGGCCCATTCTTTCGTCATCGATGCTGATTCAAGTTCGCGACTGGACATTTGGTTGATAAGCACCGTCAGGTCATCCCACGAAGCATTCCTGAAATCCGTCCGCTTTGGCCGGACGGCGGAAAGTGTCTGGTTGTACACTTCGCCGGCAACGATCAGGTCTATCGAGTCCTTTATGTTCTCAGCGATATATTCAATGATCGGTGTACTCATGCCGCCGCCCCCTTCATTCGTTTAAGCACAAGGGCAACCTGGTCATCGATGTTCCTGCCGAGCATTTTATATGCCGACTCGGTCACATCCTTTGCGATACTCCCTGACTCTTCAAACACGATCCCCATGCTCGGCCCGAACCGCTCGACTATAGGCAGCCTTTTAATACCGACTCTTTTATAAACTCCCGCCGCGGTCTTTGGAGCTTCACCACCAAGTGATACGAGTCTGTCAGCATTACTTATATCCCGGTTGCCGCCGACCATGGTCGCTATGAACGCCGTTTTGATAAACTTTCGTTTGGCCCCGATCTTGTAAGATACGCCCTTTTTCGTCTGCCTTGCCCTAAACCTGATCAGTGGTATCCGTCTGCCGGATATTCCCAGTGAGGCCATCCACCGTTTCCACGATGCCTTTTTTAATATTACCGATTTTTTGGCGTCCGCAACTTTCATACCGATTTCTTTGGCGATCCTTCGCCCGATCTCGGTTTTTGCACTGCTCGCAGTCCGGTTGATCGCCCGAGCAATCACCTTCGGCATCGCCTTGGGGAACCCCCGCAGCATTCTTTCAACCTGCCGCAGCTTCACATCGTCAACTTTAATTTCAACAAGTTCACCCGCCATAACTACCTGACCTCCAGTGTCATCATTCCCGCATCCTGACTGATTATTTTTACGATCTTTCTTTCCTGTGCGGTTTCACCTTTTCGAAGCGAATACTTTATCTTATCGCCGCCCTTGTCGATCTCGGAGCTGCTTATCCCGCTGCTCGAATCGTTCGCCACGGTGATCATACACAACGGAGCATTTCCTGCAGGTGCTCCCGGCAGACCCGCCGCGCCTTCCCTGTCGATGATCCCCGTTATCTGCCGCTGGTCACCGCCTCGCGGGATATATGTAATGCTCTCGGCGAACATCGTCAAAAAGTCAGCCGCCGTATCGATCAGTTCACTGTCGAAATCGTTTTCCACCGAAGCCGAAAGTGTCACCTGCACCGGCGCCGAAGGCACTGAGTACGCGCCCTCAGCCGATTTACTGTACGCCACGAACACATAAGGGATGTCATTTTCAAGCGATGATACGGTAATATCGCCGTCACCCGATCTATTGCCGCCCGCTGTCCAGTCCGTGTCCGCCGGCTTTTTATAGACCAGGTAATTAGTCACACCCGCGTCGCCGTCGATCGTGGCGGTAACTGAGGCCGTCCCTGCAGCACATGAAAGAGTCGGTGCACTCGGTGCAGCAGATGTATAAAGTGCCGCCGGGCATCCCACCACCTGCACATTTGCGGTGGTGCTCGATGGATATATAACAAGAGAATCGCCGTTCGTTTCGTCCGCTGTTATATTGAAGAAATAATATCCTCTCTCCAGTTCGGTCGGGGCAAGATCGTCGATCGCGTTGGCATCCCCACCGTCTATTCTCAGATTGGCTGTTATGTTTGCCGCATCACCGATAACCGGCGTGTTGTCGGTTTCGTCGAAAGCGAATACCACCCATAGCTGATCGGCAGTGTTCTTTGCCAGTCCGGATGTGTAAAGTGCCGCCGGGCATCCCACCACCTGCACGTTTGCGGTAGTGCTCGCCGGGCATATCGCCAGTGAATCACCGTTTGATTCGGCCGCAGTTATATTGAAAAAGTAATATCCCCCTCCAACCTCGGTCGGGTTCGTATCGTCGACGGCGTTGGCCGCACCACCGTCTATTCTCAGATTGGCGGTTATGTTTACCGCATCCCCGATAACCGGCGTGTTGTCGGTTTCATCGAAAGCGAATACCACCCATATTTGATCGGCTGTGTTTTTCTTCATATTACGCCGCCGCCCCCTGCATTATTGTTCTCCTGTATATTTGCCCCGGCACCATCTCGCCCGATGAAGATGCCGATGGACTTGCCGAAGCGCTTGGCGAAGCCGAAGGCGATCCGCTCGGCGATGCTGATACACTTGCCGAAGGCGAGCTCGATGGCGAACCGCTCGCAGAAACGCTCGGTGACCCGCTCGGTGAACTTGAGGGGCTTGCCGAAATGCTCGTTGATGGCGATGTCGAAGGGCTGCTGCTCGGTGAACTCGACACACTCTCGCTCGGTGAACTTGAGGGCGAATCGCTTGGGCTCGCCGAAATTGAAGGCGAAGCACTCGGCGATGCTGACTGGCTGGCAGAGATCGATGCACTTGGCGATGCCGATGGGCTGGTTGATGGGCTTGCGCTTTCAGATGTTGAAGGGGATGCAGATGGGCTTGCTGAAGGGCTTGAACTTGGCGATGAACTTGGCGATGTGCTTGGTGAAGCCGACATGCTCGGCGATGCCGATGGGCTTGCAGATACGCTTGCTGAAGGACTTGTGCTTGGTGATGCCGAAGGTGAGGCAGATGGAGACGTACCTGTACTTGGTGAGCTGCTTGGCGAAGCAGAGGGGCTTGAGCTGATAGACGTACTCGGAGATGCCGACACCGACGGCGAGGCCGATTCGCTCGTGCTTGGTGACGCTGACGGGCTTGCCGAAGGGCTCGGACTCTCAGAAGCAGAGGGGCTTGCCGAAATTGAAGGCGAAGCACTTGGCGACGTAGA
>Ga0307378_10010926_pt1 | contig 11748 bp, 11 predicted proteins | sample UN1MG_FD_202238 | JGI IMG/M metagenome (GOLD analysis project Ga0307378, IMG submission 202238) | Soil microbial communities from Risofladan, Vaasa, Finland - UN-1 | ecosystem: Environmental > Terrestrial > Soil > Coastal area > Acid sulfate soil | place: Finland: Risofladan, Vaasa | collected...
TCTCACGTATCAATTTTGCCTTATCCCGCTGGCTTTTACCCATACCTGAGTTAATGATATCTGCATCAAGTTTTCCTGTCTCGGGATCAGTCATAACCTGTCTAAGACTCTCGTTTACGATCCTGATTACCCGGTTAACATCACTGGTCGTTACGATATTGCTAAGTCGCATTCGTGCAGATGCCTCGGCAAGTCGCACAAGTGCTTCCAGCTGCCTTGCAGTTACAGGGACCGGGGAATTAGGATCTGAACCCTGACTTCTTAAATTCAGGTAAAAATCAATTATTTGTTGCCTTGAATCATCTTCAAGCACAGGGAATATATTCCGTTTGGAATATGCGATAAATTTCCGCATCATATCAGGTTCGATCACTGGTTGAATAACTTCCATTGCCTCTTTGATCTGTTCTAAAGTGATTATTGATGATTGCACATTCAGGAATTGTTCATTGATCTCACCGGCATAATGTCCCCTTAAAATATGCTCGGCAATTTCAGTATCCCTCTGTTTGTTGGGTTTATCAGTCAGGATAAAAATAAGATCAAACCTGGATATCAGGGCAGGAGGCATGTTGATCTGCTCCGGGATGCTCTCATAAGGATCAAATCGTCCGAATTTCGGATTAGCAGCACCCAGGAGAGCACATCTGCTTTTTAGTGTTGCCATGATTCCTGCTTTGGCAATACTTATGGTCTGCTGTTCCATAGCCTCGTGAAGAGCGCTTCGATCCTCCTTAGCCATCTTATCCATCTCATCCACGGCAGCCATTCCTTTATCGGCAAGGACCAGGGCGCCCGCTTCAAGGGTCCAGCGTCCATCCCCGAACTCATCCTTTACTGCAGTAGCGGTCAGACCGGCAGAGGTAGTACCTTTACCAGAAGTGTATACACCCCTGGGCGATAATTTTATAGCATAACGCAAAAGTTGTGATTTTGCAATACCGGGATCCCCAACCAATAGCATATGAATATCACCTCTGATCCTGGAACCATCAGGAAGATGTTTGGCCACCCCGCTGAATAGTTGAAGTGCCATTGCCTCTTTAATCTCAGAATACCCAAAAATACTGGGTGCAATAGATGAGATCATTTTGTCATAAATATCAGGAGATTGACCTAGTTCCATGATAATTTCTTCATCTTCGGGAGTGATCTTGATCTCGTCATATTCCTGGTCTTCCCGTTCAATAGATATGCCTTCTAGAAGGAGATCAAAGAAGGTGCTTTTCACCTGGTTCTTTTCCCGCTGATAGCTTCGTAGTGTACCAGATAAGGTCACACGGTCTCCAGGGGCCACTAAACCAACAAGATCATCCTCAATGTCAACATCCAGTGTCTGGGGCTGCTCTCCACCCCTCAGATCCTCTGGTGATTCCTGTATCCTGACCTTCTGCGCATCTACAAAAGTAGATTCTTTTACCAGGAGTTTGAATGGACCCTGCCTGCCACATTGTTCATTGTTACATTCCAGGGGTTGAGTGAATTTATTATTGATTTGCGGAATATATGTAATATCCTCTTTGCATCTCTGGCATTCAAATGCTGCTACTATCAATTTCGGCCTGACCTCGGTAGCTTTCCTGATAATTCCTTCAATGCTAATGAGTTTTGAGATATTTTCACTTCGCAGCTGACGTATCTCTATTTTGGATGGAATCTTAATTATCCTTACATGAGTATCTTCAAGGGTAACATCCATAGGTAGATCATAGTTTTCCAATGCTGCATTCGCGTCAGCCATTACCTCATCAGGATTCTCCAGCAGTTCATTGGCAAGTTCCAGATTATATCGTTCGATATCAGGGAAATTGATCACAAGACTTTTATTTTCAGGATAAATAGATGCAAGGGACAGCAATTGTTCCTTATAATAGCGCTTAAAGAATTCTTCCCAGATAAGTTCGGTTGAGTGTTCAGTCATTATTGTCAAGGCAATAAGTTATATTCAGAATATAATAAGTTTTCCATAATAAGCGAGGTGAAAGTATTCTACTGCACGTGTTTTCCCTCCAATGGAAATCAAGGGGGGGTGCATTTTATCACAGTATATTTTTTGTTCGTATGGGTACGAAATGTATAAATACAATTAATGTATAATATATATGTAAGTACAAACGGGGTTAAAATTTTTTTAAAACACTCCCACCATTTCCTCGTTTGTACTTTTACCATTTTTATGATAATTGTGTTAGTATAAATCTATAGATAATACTTTCGTTTTTTGGTAATTTAAACATTTAAGTAATCCATTTAATTCTTTTAAGGAAAACTTGATAAAGTATAAATTCAGATTGTCTATATTAAAGTTATTATAATAGATTTACCCTAATTGTTATTATAGAGGAATATACATGGATGAAAAAAAGGAGGAAACTTTTCAGTCATCTGAGGATTCAATTGAAAAGTTAGAAACTGAAAAAAAATCTACATCTTCAATCGATGAAGTATCTCACATTGAAGAAGAAATAATTTCAGAGGAAGATATTTCCGCTGAACATGAACAAGATCCTTCTCCTGAATCTTCATCAACAATAGAGGACGAACAAGCTACAGAATTGGAAGAAGACAAGCCCGCTTCTGAAATAGAAGAAATTAAACCGTTAGAAGAGGAACCTGTAAGAGAAGAGGTACCACCTCCGGGAAAAGAAGTGATAATTGTCCAGGAAGTTAAAGAAAAAACCGAGGACAAGATAATTAAGAAGATCAAACGAACAACACTGATTGTTTTACTTATTATAGGCTTGATCTTAGTTGGGGGAATATATGCCTGGACATCTGGTATGGATGATCTAAGGGCTGACAATGACTATCTCATTGTAGTGGTTTATAAAGATGTTCCAAAGGCAGCCAGTATTTACCATGAAGATACAAAAGAATCAGACATCGTTGAAGTAATAGAATTAGGTGCATTAACCAAATCAAACAGAAAAAGCTATTTTAATAATGTACAAAATGAATATGGTGTACTTGACAGGATGATTATTATTGATGTGGACACTCTCAAGGCATTATCCACGGACGATTATATATTATACAAAGACGATCCAAATAAATCAATATCCAGAGATGATATGTATAATTGGTTAATTGGAAGATCATTCCCCCTTGATGAAATAAAGGGTGATGATTCACCATCTAAATTCAATGCAAACATGCTAAAATCATGGTTAGATCATTATCAGGAAAAACTATTCGGAAATTGGGGGAGTAATACCATAAAAGTTGTCCTGAATGGATACAGATCTGAAACTATTATCATACATCCTGGAAACTCGGCACTTTTCATACTGAAATATATAGCAATAGAAAAGATTTTCCTGCCAGTGTAAGATAAAACAGAAAATTAATATTTTAAAATCAAGCAGATGGTATGGTTTACCATCTGTTTTCTTTTAATTCACTTTTTTTCTTTTCCAGAAAAGAAAACACAGGTCCATGAGGTGAACCGTTTATTAGCATCTCGAAACCTGTACGGGCAATCAGGATCTGATCGATATGTCCAATAATACTTACTGTCTTGCCCATGACAGATATCTTACAACCTGTCAGGTTCTCGAATATCTCTCTTGACTTTCCGTTTTTCCCTATAATGCGGCCCCTTAATCGTTTTAGGTCTTTAGGAGTGGATGCAATATTACTAAGATCTATTATTTCCAGTGTGAGCATATCATCATCAAAAAGACGCAGTGCCTTCTCAGGATTAAACCCTCTTCCAATGGCTTTTATTACATCACCGGATCGCATGGCCATTAGAGGGTCTTCAGGGTTACTTAGTTCTACGCTGCCAGTCTCACTATTTATGTCCATTTTGGCTGTGGATTTTGTTTCAATAATTTTTTTAGTATTCCCATTGGGTCCGATTATCACACCGACCCTTTCAATGGGGACTTTAATATAAGTGGTCATTTTACTTTCAAACATAACTGCCCCCAAGATATAACTTATAGCTCATATTACTAATGGTCAGCTCTGGATTTAATAATCTTCGATAGCAGAGCTTCTTCATCTACAATTACACCAAACTTTTTGAAAAAGCGTGCTATATTGTTAATGTCACGGGTTAGGAATTCTTTTGCATTGAGGTGTTCAAGAGTAACTGACTGCCCCATATCAATAAAAACAGGGGTCAGGTCATCAGGATCAATCAGGATATTATATTCACTTAGATCCCCGTGCACCAGTTCAGCATCCCTGAATAAGCGTAACATGAAATCCTCTATTTTAGATTCCAATTTCAGTGCCTCTTCGTATTCCAGTTTAAACTCTCGAAGTTGAGGAAATGGGATATTATCCTTGCCTATAAATTCCAGGATCAGGATGTTTCGTTCTGTGATTAACGGCTGTGGAACATTAAGACCAGCTTCTTTTGCCCTGATCAGGTTTCGAAATTCTTTGCGGGTCCATGCCAGAATAATATCTTTTTTCTTGTGCTTGATATTCCTGAACCTTTCATCCCCTATAATATACTCCTGCATGGCTTTGAAATTACCAGTGGTGATGCGGTATATCTTAATAGCAAATTCCTGTTGAACATTATCAATTTCTTTTATTGCATGGAATACATTAGCTTCTTTTCCAGTACTTACAGTCCCGCCCAGAGCATCAATATAACCTTTGGATGCAAGTTTGTACAGTGCCATCAAAGTGGCAGAATCAAAAACTTCGTCTTGGACTTTGAGATCTTCTGAATCTTTGATTTTTTTTCTAAAATCATCGATCTTCTTATCAATGGTCTTTATTTTTTTAGAACTAGAAATCTCAAAATCAACTGTCATTCACTATCCTTTCAGATATCCTCTTTTCTCAAGCCAATTTACCTGAGGTTGGGTATATCGCCATTTTACATCTGCTTTTTCATCCTGGAAATCCCAGGGCACCACTATGACCACATCACCAGGTCTTATCCATGTACGTTTTTTAAGTTTACCTGGTATCCTTCCAAGTCTTACTACTCCGTCCATACACCGTACCCTGATCTTATTTGCACCAAGCATACTTTCAACAGTACCTAGGACCTCTCTGTCATGTTTCCTTGGAATCCTGACTCTTACTACCTCGTCTCCTTGATTGTCATTTCTCTTATTTCGATAATTATTCAGGTTAACACCTCTTATTAAAGTGAAATAATACCAATCGATTAGGCTTTTCTTTATTAAATGATTGAGAAAAATCCAACAACAGGATCATTTTCTTATTAAACTTTTATCTAGTATCAAATGCCGCATTGATATATAAAACTAAGTAATTTAGATTATCCACATTTTTTACATGTATATATCTTGAGTTCCTGACATTTTAAGCGCATGATCTCATATCTGTAAGATTATTGCTTTTTTGGAGATATATTATACTCGACTTTGCAAGCGTTTACTATGTAGTAAGAGGGAGTATAAAACATAGATATTTTTTAATTTAATTCATTTGGTATCATAATAACCCATCTGCTCCTTTGTTGATGAAAACATATATGAATGGTAACGTAGTATGCAGGTCATACAATTAAATCAGGAGTATTAAAATGGGAATCAGACCAAGTTATATAAAGTCCCTTGCAACTCAATTATTAAATGACAAAGGCGAAATTTTCACAACAGATTTTGAAGACAATAAACCACTTGTTACTCAATATACCAATGTAAAGAGCAAGGTAATTAGAAACCGGATAGCTGGATATATTACCAGGAAGAAGAATCGACAGTAATAATAGATAAATTAAAGGTGGTCCTGCAATGTTGGACGGTGTAATAACTGCAATGATAACACCTTTCACTCCTGATAACAGGATTGATAAAGCAGGTTTGCAGTCCAATATAGATTTTTTAATTAAAAGAGGGATTTCTGGTGTAGTGCCTTCAGGGACTACAGGTGAGTCAGCAACTCTTACATTTCAGGAACATAAGGACCTGATTGATATCAGTGTTGAGTGCAGTACCGTGCCTGTTGTTGCAGGTACTGGGTCAAATAACACATCTGAAGCCCTGGAATTAACAAAATACGCAGCAGATGCCGGGGCTGATGCAGCTTTGCTCATCACTCCTTATTATAACAAACCCAATGATGCGGGGCTGCTAAAGCATTTTGCAACTATAGCCGACCAGGCTGATATACCACAAATATTGTACAATGTCCCCAGCCGGACATGTATCAATATGAAAAATGAAGTGACTGCAAAATTAGCCAAATATCCTAATATCATAGGGATCAAGGAGGCCAGTGGTGACCTGAGCCAGATAAAGGATATTATTCAGCGGACCCAGGACCAGGATTTTGTGGTTTTTTCAGGAGATGATGCTTTGACAGTTCCGATTATGGAACTGGGAGGTGTGGGTGTGATTAGTGTAGCTGCAAATATTGTTCCTGATAAAGTGACGGCAATGGTAAATGCTTTTAAAGCAGGTAATATGGATGAAGTCCGAAGGCTTGAAAACCTGCTTGATCCTTTGATCAAGGCATTGTTTATCGAGACAAACCCCATCCCTGTTAAAAAAGCAGCAGAATTGATAGGCCTTGCATCAGGTGAACTGAGATTGCCTTTGGCTCCACTCAGCAAAGAGAATGAGGGGAAATTGGTTGCAGAACTTAAGTCCATCGGTGTGTTAAAATGATACGTGCTGCTGTTACAGGAGTATGTGGCAGGATGGGGGCACTTATTGTAAATAACATTTTAAGTTCTGAAAATATGGAACTATCTGCCGGTTTTGACATCACAAATATCGGAATGGATGTGGGTGAAGTGATAGGGACCGGGAATCTGGGTGTGCCTGTATCTGACCCGGCCAATATGGAATCTGTTATTGGGGACACTGGTACCCAGATTGTTATCGATTTCACTATTGCTGTAGCTGCAACAGAGAACGTAGTGAGGGCAGCCAATGCAGGCAGCAACCTGGTGGTAGGTACTACGGGGTTCAGCGATGAGCAGATCGAAAAAATGCATGAGGCTATTTCAGATAACAGAGTCTCGGCAGTGATCTCACCAAACTTTGCTGTAGGAGTTAATATATTCTGGGAGCTGCTTGAAGAAGCAGCCAAACATCTCGAAGGATTTGATGTGGAGATCATCGAGGCCCATCATAATAAGAAGAAGGACGCCCCCAGCGGTACTGCAGTTAAGGCCGCCCAGGTTATAAATAATATATTGGGTGGTAAAGAATATGTGTATGGGCGGCAGGGCCTTGCACCCAGAGGAGATGAGATCGGGATCCATGCAATTCGGGGCGGAGATGTGGTGGGTGACCACACAGTGATGTTCTTTGGTGATGGTGAGCGCATCGAAATCAAGCACCAGGCACACAGCAGGCAGGCATTTGCAGGGGGAGCGGTGCGGGCTGCCAGATGGGTAATGGATCAGCCACCTGGGTTGTATGGGATGGATGATGTGTTGGGACTAAAATAAAATATTCTTTTATTCAATTACAACTACCTGGAAGTCCCTATCCATCAACCATTTATGAAATATATGAGCCATGCATTTCTGACATTCCTCTTTTTTAATGGTATCAATGGCGTTAGGATCTGTAGTTGCATCAAGCTTTTTCTGGCTTGGACATCCCCAGTCCTTACAGAACTCCCGCCTCTGGTATTCTCTTACTATCCTCATTCAATACCTCCTTACACCTGAGGTTTAATTATTACTTTCATAGATTCCCCAGCCTCAGCCACCAGTTTAAATCCCTTACCGGCATCTGACAATCCAAATGTATGAGTGATCATGTCAGCAACCTTGACCCTTTCAGACCCCAACAGTTCGATGGCAGTTGTAATGTCCAGGGGACTGGCTCCGTACGAATTAGATAAACGGACCTCATTTTTCCACAGGTCAAATATTGTAAAGGATACCTTAACATCCGGCTGTGGGGAGGCAAAAAACAAGATAGCACCACCCCTGTCCACTGACGTGAGGGCCTGATTGATAGCAGGAACAGCCCCCGTACACAAGATCACAAGGTCGGCCAGATCACCGTTATTCAGCTCACGCAACCGCTTCGCCACATCATCAGTTGCCTTGATTGTACGGGCACCAAACTTTTGGGCCATATCCAGCCTGTACTGACTGATATCTGTAGCAAATATGCAGCCAGCTCCCAGTGCAGCTGCCAGTTTTATATGCAGCAGACCTGTAATGCCGCTGCCGATCACCAGCACGTTCTGGCCCGGTTTTATTCCGGCCTGGCGCTGTCCCCTATACACGCATGCAAGAGGCTCTATGAATGTTCCTTCTTCAAAGCTCATACTGTCGGGAAGCTGGAACACACCCCTATCCACATTAATGGCAGGTACCCGCAGGTATTCTGCAAAACCTCCCGGGTCGAAATTTGTTGTACGCAGGGTATCGCAGACAGTATGATGTCCTGCCAGACAGTATTTGCAGGTGTTGCATGGTACGTGGTGAGACACAAAGACCCGATCTCCCACTTTATACTGCTTAATGTCCTGTCCAGCCTCAGCTATGGTACCTGCGATCTCATGACCCAAAACCAGGGGAGCCCTGGCAATTCGGTACCATTCCATGACATCGCTGCCGCAGATTCCTCCTGCTTCCACCTTTACCAGAAGTTCGTCAGGTCCTATAGAAGGAACTGGCAACTCCTGCAGGCGTACATCATTGTTATTGTAGTATACAGCAGCACGCACAGGTCTTGCTCCTATTGAGACTTTTCACTATTATACAGCTCAAGAGCTTCCAGTGGAGTATAATCTTCATGTACCACAGCCCGGACAGCCTTGATCATAGCTACAGGATGATCATTCTGCCAGATGTTACGGCCCATGTCCACACCCACAGCGCCTTCATGTATTGAATTTGAAACCAGGTTGAATACATCAAGTTCTGTATCCAATTGCTTGCCTCCCGCAACTACGATGGGGATTGGACAACCTTCCACTACCTTGTGGAAGTCATCAGTATAATAGGTCTTGACTATCCTGGCGCCCAGTTCGGCTGCGATCCTGCAGCACAGGGCCAGATATCTGGCATCCCGCACCATATCCTTGCCAACTGCTGTTACTGCAACCACAGGGATACCATAGCGTTCGCACTCGTTCACCAGATTTCCCAGGTTCATCAGGGTCTGGTGTTCGTATGCGCTGCCCACATATATGGACATGGCAACAGCAGCCACATTCAGCCTGATAGCATCTTCCACAGAGGTAGTGATTCCTTCTCTTGACAGGTCTTCCCCGACGATACTGTTCCCGCCAGATACCCTCAGCACGATGGGAACTGAGGTATTGGGATTTACACTGGTGCGCAGGCCACCGCGAGCTGGCATAAGTGCATCGGCAAAATCCAGTATGGGCTCAATGGTCTTTTTTGCATTTTCTAATCTTGAGGTTGGTCCCAGGAAGTATCCGTGGTCTACCGCAAGCATTACTGTCCGACCTGTTTTAGGTTTAATTATCTGTGAGATTCGGTTTTGCATTCCCCAATCCATATTTGGTTTCTCCTTATTATTATTGAATAATGTAATGAGCAGAATGTTATTATCTTTTTATGTATTAAAATATTGGATGTTTTCAAAAGATTTGATATAATGGTTCGAAATCTCCTGGATCACTACAGATATTTCGACTTTGAATTAAACTTCTTCGGCTTCAAATAAAAAATCTCAATTATCAAAAAGCATTATGTACATCGATCTCTTTTCGTGGTTAATAAATTTCATATCATATTCACTTACTGAATTATTCAGTTGTTGAATTACTTAACACTTCGGTACTTCTGTTTAATTCAACCGATCTTGCACATAAATATAGATTCATGTAAAATTGGTCTTGTATGCAAGACCACGTAAAGCAAAGAACATATCCTGCTTGCTCCACAACCCCGAACCAGCAGAAAATTGAAAAGAAATATTAATAAGTCTGCCCGCAATTGAACTATATAACACTCTCATCCACATTATGTGAGCAATTTAAATTCATGGATCGGATACACAGGATGTCGTCAAAACGATCGAGAAGGTGATCTCAATGTTCAAAGTTACGATCAAACAATATGTTAAACCCCTCACGCACTTATCCTCATCGCAGCAGTCCTAAACTCAGGCTGCATCTCAACCTCAAGCAGCAACACCGCAGAGGATGTGTCTGTTGTGAAGGCTGAGCCTGAAACACCAAAAATACTTGGAACAACAGTAGATGGCATACCTCATTATGCATTTAGTGGCAATGGTGCATTCGACATAGACAGCGACTGGAAATCTGATTTTACAGACAGCGCAGTAGGCCCAAGCGATGCATCAAGATGGAACAATAATATGGCAAAAGCAATAGATTCTAACTTCGGCATCCCAACAACAAGCAAACTCCACCAGGACTACCCAAATATCGAGGAGTTCAGGATTCGTAAATGGGATTTAGATGACGATAAAATATTTAAAGAAAAAGTAGAAATAATTATAAACGGAAAAATAATTTACAGCACGACAACAGATACGAATAATAATGGCGGTATAGATATTTTAGATGTAATGACAGATCTCGGCTGGATATAAGAACCCTCATTCCCATCACCCTCCGCACCCAATTCCTTCAAATATATTTTTGAATTCTTCTGCATCATCCATCTGTTGATGTGCTCAGCGCCGGGCTGAACACTTCTACCCTCGGGTGGCGGTGCGGTCAAATATTTAAATTATTCCTTCCAGAAATCCCTTGTCAAAAGCACAAGCACAGTAAATATTTCCAACCTGCCTATCCACATATTTGCTATCAGCACCAGTTTCCCCACAATAGGAATGGCGCTGAAATTTGACCACGGTCCAACAAGATTGAAACCAGGCCCGATATTGCCAAGGGTCACAATGGATGCAGAAGCTGCACTCAGCATCTCCAGGCCTAAAAGCCCCATAATAAAAGTGCTCACCATAAACACCAGTATATAAAGTATGGTAAATGAAAAAATACTTCCCATAATATCTTCTGGTACCACCCTGTCTCCCAGCCTGATAGGTTTAACAATCTTAGGTTGTAGAATTCTGAACAGTTCCCTGTATCCGTATTTCAACATTAACATTAACCTTACGACCTTGATCCCACCTGCAGTGGAACCGGCACATCCACCAATGAACATAAGGACAAATAAAATCATCCGGGACGAGTCGGGCCAGGTATTGAAATCATGGGTTGCATATCCTGTAGTGGTCAGGATCGATACCACCTGGAAAATAGCATACCTGAAAGATGATGCAATTCCCTCAAAAGTCCCTGTGATCCAGAGGGTAAATGTCAATAGTACTGATGCACCCAGCACGATAAAGGCATAGAATTTAAATTCGCTATCATGCAACAGGCTTTTACGGTCCGCATAAATCATCCTGTAATGCAGTGCAAAGTTGGCCCCGGCAACAAACATGAAGAAGACAATAATGCCTTCTATCAAAGGACTGCCAAAGGCTGCAACAGAATCAGCCCGGGGTGAGAATCCACCGCAAGCCATAGTGGTAAAGGTGTGGGTCAGGGCATCATACACATCCATTCCGGCAACCAGCAGCGCTATCACCTGTAATGCTGATAATACCACATACACCATCCAGAGTATCTTTGCAGTCTCGATCAGCTTGGGTTTCAGTTTATCCTCTGTAGGTCCGGGCGCCTCTGCTTTGAAAAGCTGCCGACCTGCCACTGCCAGTTTTGGCAGAATTGCCAGGAAAAGCATAATGATACCCATGCCACCCACCCATTGGATGAAACTGCGCCAGAAAAGCAGTGCCCTTGAAAAGGATTCAATATCAGTCATTATTGTGG
>Ga0307378_10010927_pt1 | contig 11747 bp, 7 predicted proteins | sample UN1MG_FD_202238 | JGI IMG/M metagenome (GOLD analysis project Ga0307378, IMG submission 202238) | Soil microbial communities from Risofladan, Vaasa, Finland - UN-1 | ecosystem: Environmental > Terrestrial > Soil > Coastal area > Acid sulfate soil | place: Finland: Risofladan, Vaasa | collected...
TGGCCCTTCGGTCGCTGGTCACAACGCTTGCGGTTCTTCTTCTCCTTGCGCCGTCTCTCCGGAGCCAGGACAACGTGGAATTCTATCCGGTGGACCAGATTCGTCCCGGACTCAAAGGGGTGGGCCGGACCGTCTTCCAAGGCGACAAGATCGAAGAATTCCAGGTGGAATTCCTGGGCGTCATGCACAACGTCATGTCGCCGAAGCACGACGTCATCCTGGCGCGGCTTTCCGGCGACCAACTGGAGAAAACCGGGGTGATGGCGGGAATGAGCGGCAGCCCGGTTTACGTGGATGGGAAGCTGGTGGGCGCCGTCGCTCTGGCGTTCCCCTTCGCCAAGGAGCCGCTGACCGGCATCACGCCCATCGGCGAGATGCTCCAGGTGGTGCCCGAGCCGGCCGCCGCGCCGCCGCGCCCGGCCCTGGGCCGGGAAATCAGCATTGCCCGCATTCCCGGATCGCACGGAGCGGTTCGCCTGATTCCCGACGAGGATTTCGACGCCGCGGCCTGGAAGAATCTGCTGCCGTCTTCGAGCGGCGAAACAACGCTCACCGGCCTTCGCCTGCCGCTCCACTTTGGGGGATTTGCGCCCCGAGTGATTGAAGCTTACGCACCGCTCTTTCGCCGGTTGGGCTTCGAGCCCCTGGAAGGCGCCGCGCTTTCCGGAGGGCAGAGCGACGAACCCATCAAGCAGGATCTGGAGCCAGGCTCGATGATCAGCCTTCTGCTGGTGCGCGGCGACCTGAACGTCAACGTTGATTGCACGGTGACCTACCGCCAAAAGGACAACGTCTACGCCTGCGGTCATCGATTTCTGCTTGCCGGGCCCGCCAAGTTTCCCTTCGCACAATCGCGCGTGCTGGCCACGGTCCCGAGCCTGGCCAGTTCCTTCAAGCTGAGCAGCCCGGGGCCGGTGGTGGGGAGTATCCAACAGGACCGCTACGGCGCCATCTATGGCGTGCTGGGTGACACGGCGCCGCAGATTCACGTCCGCATCCGGCTGGACTCTTCGCTGAACAAGACGGTGGAATACCAGTTTGACATCGTTCAAGAGCCCTTCCTGACGCCGCTGATGATGAACGTGGTCATGATCACCACGCTGGCGGCGACGGAAAGAATGATCGGCCCCTCCACGGTGGAGATGAAGGGTCAGATCCGGCTCGCCAACGGTGAGACGGTCGACGTCGAGGACGTGGTCTCCTCGGACATCAACACGCCCAGCGCCGCGACCGCGGCGATTTCGGCCCCGCTCACTTACCTTTTGGGGACGGCGTTTCCGGACCTTCGCATCGAAGGCATTGACCTGGACATCATCTCTCGAAACGAGAAGCGTGTGGCCACGGTCGAGCAGGTGTGGAGCTCGAAGTCGGAGGTCCGTCCCGGCGAACACATCGAAGTGACCGCGGTCCTGCGCACGCCCTCCGGTGAAGCCGTCGTGAAAAAGATTCCTGTGGACATCCCGGAGAGCGTCAGCGACAAAGCCCTCTCGCTGGTTGTGGGGAGCGGGTCCACCATCAATTCACTTCAGCGCCGGCTCTCACCGCTGACCACGACCCCGCGAGACCTCCGCCAGATGGTCCGGGCCTTGAACCGGATGAGGCGAAACAATCGTCTTTACGCGCTGCTCATGGCGCCCCAGAGGTCGTTCGTCCTTCAGGGGGATGAGTATCCCTCGCCTCCGCCGTCCTTGGTGCAGACTTTCCTGGCTGATCCTTCCGTTTCGAGCCGAGTGGTCTTGAGCGGAACCTCGGTGGTGGGAGATTTCGAAACCGACCCCTCTCCTTACACGATCCGCGGGCAGGAAACCCTGCTGCTGAAGGTGTTGAGCCCGGGGAATTAGCAGCGCCTCAATTTCCAGCGGAAACCTCGAAGCCGCAGGGTTGAGAAGAAAGGTCCGGCATGAAATCCATTAAGGCATTGGTTCTGTTCGTTGCGTGGGCAGCCCTGGCGGTTCCGCTGGCGGGAGTTGAAACGAGCTTCTGGCAAATCGGCACTTTTGATGAGTTTCTCCAGGGCACCCTGCAGAACGTCTCGCTAAGCAAGGAAGGCGAGATGAAACTCGCCCCGGAGGCCCAGACGGTCTTCAACCCCGAGGAAGCGCTAGCCCTCTCCCTGGCCGCCGACCGCCAGGGCAATCTCTATATCGGCACCGGCCACCTGGGCAAAGTCTTTCGCGTTGACCCCAAGCAGAAGGGCTCACTGTTTTTCACGGCTGAGGAGTCCGATATCTTCGCTTTGGCCAGCGGCCCCGACGGCGCCCTTTACGTGGCAAGCTCGCCGGAAGGAAAAATCTATCGGGTCACGCCCGATGGGAAATCGGCCGTCTTCTATGACCCGGAGGCCAAATATATCTGGGCGCTGGCGTTCGATTCCAAAGGAAATCTCTTTGTCGGCACGGGGGACCAGGGAAGGATCTTGAAGATTGACCCGGCGGGCAAGAGCGAGGTGTTCTTCGACAGCAAGCAGACGCACATCATGTGCCTGGCCTTCGATCCCAAGGGCAACCTGCTGGCGGGAAGCGTTCCCAACGGATTGGTTTATCGCATCGACCCGGCGGGGAAAGCGTTCGTTCTCTATCAGGACACCCTGCCGGAGATTCACGAGCTGGCCGTGGATGCCAAGGGGCGCATCTACGCCGCGGCGCTGGGCGGCGCCGGAGGCAAGGGCAGCCAATACCTGTTTGCGCCGCCGCCCGGGACACAGCAGACGGCTCCGGTGACCACGGTCATGGTTACGGCAGGGGCGGGTGAAGTCTCCGGCGCGCCCGAGGCCGCACAACAGCAGCCGCCGCAGATGGCAACGACCACCACTCCCAGCCTGAACCGTCCTGCACCCCAGACCTCAGGCCTTGCCGTCCCGCAGATCCCTCAGGGGCGCGGCTCGCTGATTCAGATTCTCCCCGACTACTCCGCCGAGACGTTGTGGAGCTCGAACAACGAGAGCATCTTCGGGCTGGCCGTGCGCGACAACCAGGTTCTGTTCTCCACGGATGCGAACGGACGCATCTTCGATCTCACGCCGAGTCCCGACGGCCAAAAGCTGACACTCCTCACGGCCACCCAGGAATCCCTGGCGACGCGCTTGATGCTGCGCGGCCCCGACCTCTACATCGCCACCAGCAACGTCGGCAAACTGTTTCGGGTGGGGTCGACGGTGGGACATGAGGGAAGTTTCGAGTCGCCCGTCAAGGACACCAAGATAATCTCCCGTTGGGGGACTCTGACTTGGCGCGGTGAGGCCCCCGAAGGATCCGCCGTGGAGTTTTACACCCGCTCCGGGAACTCCGACCGGCCCGACCGGACGTGGAGTGACTGGGCGGGGCCGTACACCAACCCGAACGGTTCTGCCATCACCAGCCCGCCGGCGCGCTACCTGCAATGGAAGGCGACCCTCCGGTCGGCGAACGGCGCCAGCCCGGTGCTCAACGAAGCGACGATTTCCTACGTCAACCAGAACCTTCCACCTCTGATTCGCTCCCTTAACGTGAGCACCAGCAGCGAGAGGACGGGACCGACGGGAACGTCTTCCACGTCAAGCCCCGGGGCCATGACCTCCGTCACGGTGACTTCGATGCCCACAGTGAGCTACCCGGTTCCGTCAACCTCCAGCAGCAACTCCAAGCCGACGCCGACCACCCTCAGCTGGAAGGCCGACGACCCCAACGGAGACGCGCTGGTTTTCTCCCTTCAAATCCGGGCGGCGGATGAAGAAGAGTGGCACCTGGTCAAGGATAAACTGCAGCAGACGAGTTACACCCTGGACCCCAATTCGCTGGCGGATGGAAAGTACGTCGCCCGCCTGATCGCCTCCGACGAGGCTTCGAATCCGCGGGAGACGGCGCGCAGTGCGGAACTGGTCAGCGCCCCCTTCTGGCTGGACTCGACCCCTCCTCAGGTTCGCGCCCTAAAGCAGCAAGTGACGGCGGGTGGTGCGGAGGTCACATTCCAGGCCGAGGATGCCACCTCGCCCCTGAGCAAGGCGGAAACCTCTCTGGACGGAGAGGACTGGCAGGACGTTCACTCCGACGACGGCATCGTGGACACGCGAAGCGAGACTTTCACCGCTCGGACCCGGAAACTCGACCCCGGCGAGCACGTCCTGACCCTGCGGGCCACGGACACAGCGGGGAATGTGGGAGTTGGCAAGGCGGTCCTCCGCATCCCGGCGGGGAGCGGCCCCGGCCGCTAGAACTGCCCCCGGGAAAGGGCACTCCGGCCGCCCGGCAGCCCGGCGGAAGGGGCGCCCCACCAAGAATTTTGAGACAACTTTGAAATCATGCTCCGCATCTCACCAAGCGAGTCGAGGTGCGGCCCAAACAGGGCCACTTGAGCCACAACACGACGGCGGGAAAGAAGGCCGCTCCTGAGACTCAACTGATCGCACGCGCGCAGCAGGGCGACGAAGAGGCGTTCGCGGCGCTCCACGAGGCGCACAAACGGCGCGTCTACTCTCTCTGCCTGCGCATGACCGGTGACACCGCCGAAGCGGAAGACCTGAGCCAGGAAGCCTTTTTGCAGCTTTTCCGGAAGATCTCCACTTTCCGCGGCGAGTCGGCGTTCACAACCTGGCTGCATCGCCTGGTGGTGAATGTGGTGCTGATGCACCTGAGGAAGAAAGGTCTCCAGAAGATCTCACTGGACGAGGTGGACACTTCCCAGGAAGAGCCGGTCAAACGCGACTATGGCGAGGACGACCGGCGACTGATAGGATCGATTGACCGCATCATCCTGGGACGTGCCATCGCGGCGCTTCCGCCCGGCTACCGTGCGGTCTTCGTACTGCACGACGTGGAGGGTTTCGAACACAACGAAATCGCTCAGATCATGGATTGTTCGATCGGGAATTCGAAGTCGCAGCTCCACAAGGCCCGGATGAAGCTCCGGGAGCATCTCCGGCGCGATCAACGGAACCCCCGCAGAGAAGCGTCCCACTCTTCGGGTTCGGAAGACGAGAGGTAGGAGAACCATGTCCGACCAGGGCCACGAGAGGCTTGACGATGCCCGGGCTGCCTGCCGGCAGTTCGATCTGGACCTGCCCGCTTATCTCGAGGGTGAAGATCGGCCGGCCGTGCCGGCCCACGCCCGGGAGTGCGTCTACTGCGCCGTCCTGCTCGCCGATTTGGAACAAGCCACTTTTGCCAGCCACCACCTGCCCATCGAGGAACCTCCGGCCAGAGTCTGGGCGAACATCCGGGCCAGGCTGGCGAGCGAAGGGGTAATTCGCGAGCAAGTCAGCGGTTGGCGCCGGTGGCTACAACACCAAATCCTCCAGCCTGCCTCCGCACCGGCCGGCGCCTTGGCCTGCCTGACAATCCTGTCAATCTTCCTGTTGGGGCCGGGAGACTCCGGGCTGAAAAGGGCATCCGGCTGGTTGTCGCCGGGCGCAGCGCCCGCCATCGCAACGGCCTCGGTCTTGGGGATGGACAAGGACCTCCTGCAAACCCTCCGCCAAATGGAGGAAAGCTATCAAGCGCTGGAGGCCACGCTGGACCCGGATCTCAAGGCAGCGTATCGCCAGAGCCTCGGGACGCTGGATGATTGCATCCGCGAGTGCCTGACGCATTGCCAGCGGCAGCCCACCGACGCGCTGGCGCATGAGTACCTCTTGAACGCATACCGGTCGAAGGCTCAGGTGCTTGCTTCCGCCCTGCAGTTCGACCGGCGCTAACGTTATTCCCGGGGGAGCGACTAAAGTGAGCTTCTCGAACTCAATGAAGAAATGCAAGGTGGCACAAACCATCCCCTGGGGGAGTCTTCTGCTCCTTTTCCCGCTGAGCCTGACCGCGGTCGCGAGCCCGGCGCGCCTGGACAAGACCTTCGAGACGACGTCGAGTCCCGAGGTCACGTTGACCAACCTGCGAGGCAAGCTGGTGGTCCGCGGCTGGGACAAGCAACTCGTCCGGGCCCAGTGCACCACCCTCTCCCCGCGCGTCGAGGTGGATGCCGAAACCCTCCCGCGCTCCGGCCCGGTGGAGCGGGTGCAGCTTGCCGCCCACCTCCTGGATCCCTTGGTGACCGGGGAAGACGAAACCGTGGACTGCATTCTGGAGGTTCCCCGCGACGCCAGCGTTGAGATCCGGAACCGCCAGGGCAGCGTCAGAATCGAATTGGTCCGCGGCCAGCACACGCGCGTGGAATCCACCAACGGAACCATTTCCGCGACGGACATCAGCGGCCACCTTTTCGCGCGCACGCTGGGCGGCGACATCGAAATCGTTCGCGCCTCGGGGCGCGTCGAGGCCTTTTCGATCACCGGCGCCATCCGCTTTATCGACGCCACCAGCAAGGATCTGCGCGGCAACTCGAACTCCGGCAAGATCGTCTTCCAGGGCGATTTTATTCCCGGTGCGGAATATGTTCTGTCCACCTATAGCGGGGACATTGAAATCCTTTGCCCTCCGGCCTCATCCTTCCAACTGACCGCCAAGACGGTGAAAGGGAAGGTCGACAACGAGTTTTCACTGACACCCAGGCGCCGTGACGTGTCACCGCTCTCTTCCGCTCACAGCCTAGTGGGCACCAGTAACGCAGGCAACGCCATGGTTGAGCTGTCATCCTTCAGCGGCACGATTCGCCTGCGGCCGCAACGCTAATGCCGTTCCCATCCCGCCCTGCGGGATGCTTTTAGCGCCCCGCTATCTCCTACCCGGACCGATCCTCCCCCACGCCCAAGTTGCGGAATTCACTTCCCGCCCACTATAATGAAGCCGCATCGCAATCGAGTGCTTCGACGGTTCAAGGATGAGTCGTCAGCGAAGAAAGCTGATCTACATTCTGGGATTCATGGGCTGCGGCAAGTCTACCGTCGGCGAACTATTGGCGCGGGAACTCGGCTGGTCATTTATCGATCTCGACACCACCATCGAGGCCGGGCAAGGCGCGAGCGTGCGGGAATTATTCGATCGGGCGGGCGAGGCCTTTTTCCGCGAAATCGAGCGGGCGGCGCTGGTGGAAGTCTCCAAGACCGAGCCCGCAGTCGTGGCTTTGGGCGGCGGGACGTTCGTTCAGAAACCCAATATCGACCTGATTCGCGAAAACGGCGGTACAACGGTGTGGCTTGATTGTTCCATTCAGGAGTTGGTTCGGCGCTGCGAGGGCAAGAACGACCGGCCGCTGTTCCGCGACCCACTCAGCTTTTCGCGGTTGCTCGAACAGCGACTTCCCTACTATCAAATGGCGGAATTCCGAGTTTCAACCGAAGGAAGGTCGCCGCAGGAAGTGGTCGACCAGATCCTTCATCTCAATCTCCATTAGAGTGCAAGGAGCTGCTTCTGATTATCAACCAACAGAGAACGGCGCTCTTCATCACAGCCCTGATTGGTTTCACGGCCGCCGGGGGGGGATTCCCCGGTGCGGGAGGCCGCTCGCCTTCCTCGGCTCCTGCCGACATCGTGGACGAGGGAATGTTCATCATCTCCCTGGGCGGCAAACAGATCGGGACAGAGAAATTCAGTATCCGTTCCACGGGAGACAAAAAAGTTGACGCGCAAGCCCAGATCGAGCTGCGCGTTGAACGTGAAGGGAAAACCTACGCTTTCCGGACTTCTCCGAAACTGATTCTCAACGCGGACCTCGAACCGGAAACCTATTCCTGGAGCCAGAAGGGCGCTCAACCGTCGCGGTTGGAAGTGGATTTCCGCACCAAGCCGGCGCGGGCCCGCTACCACACCCTCGAGGGCGACGACGACGTTCGAGATTTCGACCTGCCCAAAGGGCTCATCGTCCTCGACGACAACGTCGTTCACCATTACCAGTTGGTCGTGGACCGATTCGACCGAGTCGCTTCGAGGAAGCAGACCTTCCCGGCATTCATCCCCCAGGAAGCCCTGCCCGGAGTCCTCAACGTGGAAGATCTGGGATTGGAGCAGATCGACCTCGAAGGGGAGCAGCGTGAACTCCAGCACCTGATGGTCTCTTCCGAACTCGCCCGAATCGACCTTTGGGTGGACAAAGACCGCCACCTCCAGCGCGTCTTCATCCCCGCCGCGCAACTGGAGGCAGTCCGCAAGAAGTAGACGGACGGCAAACCTTCCCCTTCATCCGCCGGCCTACGCCGCGCGTGGCTGCGACCCGCCGGGGATTCTCTCGCCGCGCCCTTATAGAGGATGGGTTCAGGTCCGCTTACTGCGGGTAAAAAGTGAAGTTGGAGACGGCAACTTCTTCGCCGCGCGGGATGAGGAAGCCAAACTTCCCTTCGGCAAAATTCAGGCCAGGCTCGCTCCAGGAATCAATGGCAATCCACTTCTTGCCGTCGTAAATCTCGTGAACGATGCCGTCAGGCGAGATCTTGATTTGCATCGTGTAGTAGCCCGCGCCTTCCATCCCGTGCTCAACCTTGAACTCGCGGGTCGAGTCTCCGTTTCGGATCTGGCTTCGGTAGAGGAATTTCTTGTCCATCTGGAAGAGCAGATAATTCTTCTGATCCTTTTCGTTGATCACCCATTGCAGCCGCCGGCCCCGGCGTAAGGCGACGGTGAAGACAAACCGCCCGCTGGTGGGCGACATCCGGAAGAGTGTGAAGTCCCCGCCCCGACGGACAAACCACTCTCCGTCGCGAGTCCAGCCGTTGGGGTCTTCCCAATCGTCCATGCCTCCTCGCTTCTCTTCGACAAGGCTCAGACTCAAGGTCCGGGTCTCCCCGGGCACAATCTCAACGCTGGCCGAACGCGAAGAGTGGTTGGGCGCCCGCGCCGTAAGAATATAGGTGCCCTCGGGTAGGCTCAGCGTGGTGTCATTCACCGGCCGCGCTTGAGATTCGCCCTGGCGCTGCAGGGTGACACGACTGTCCGCGGGAGAAACGCTGAGGCGTAACGTCCCCATTGCGGCTTCCAGTGAGACCTCGCCTCCGCCCAACCGCACCGCTTCTCCGGCCCGGAACAATCTGGAGATCTGCCGAGGCTTGGACTCTTCCTTGCGCAGCTCGATGGTGTGTGTCCCGGGCTCGAGATTGGCAGCAGAAAAGCTGCCGTCGGCTTGCACCGTTCCCAGCGGATTGCGGTCCAATAACACCTGCGCGCCCACGGGAGCGCCTTGGATCTCCAGGGACGCTACACTGGGAAGAGGCACGAGCCTGAACTCCAGCCTCGTCTCCGCCCCCTTCGCAATCGCCGCGCGCTGCTCCGGGCCCGCCCGGAAGCCCGGCTTGGAGACCTGAACCGAAAATTCTTTGACCTCGAGATTTGGGATCCGCAATTGGCCTCGGCGGGTCGTGCGGCGATACTGCTTGCCGTCCAGAAGGACGCTCACATCGTCTTCGCCGACAACGACCACCAGCGTGCCGACGTTGCGGTCAGAGGTGAGGGAAACCGTGAGGGTTGGCGTGGGGCCGGTTTCCAGGACGAGCTTTCGCTGGACATCTCCTTCGCCCAGAGTCAATTCGTGGGGGCCTGCGGCGAGATCCTCCAGCACAACCCCATCCGGACCCACCTCTCCGGCAGGCCGCCCATCAATGCTTGCCCCTACGGGACCAAAGCTGCAGTACAGAAGCGCACGCCGACCCAGACTCCCCAGGGCAATCGCCCGGAGTCCTTTCGCGGTCACCGGACCGGCGATTCTTGGAGTCCCTCCGGGTGTCACGTCAAAGGAGAGGCTCGCCTCGCCGTGGCGGCCTGAAATCGTCAGCGTGTGGCTGCCGGTGGGGAGGCTGTCAAGCGTGAACTCGCCCTCCTGGAGCTCGCCCACCGGATTTCCGTCCAGTTTGACACGCCCGGCATCGAGATCCGCCTGCACGCGCAGGACCTGCGCCATCGGCTGGAGCGTGAGCACGACCGGAGCCGGTGCAGAATCGGTTGCAGCTTCGACAGATACCGTCACCGCCTCGTAGCCGTCCTTCATGGCCTCCAACCGATGAACGCCAACCGGAATCTCCACTTTGAGATTGGATGTGCCGTACACCTTTTCATTGATGCGAATCGTGGCGCCCTCTGGAGACGTTCGGACCTCCAGAGGTACCAAGGCGGCGGCAGGTGTGACCTCCCGCGAACGCCATAGAATGACCAGAGCAAACACCAGGACCACCAAACCTACCACCCCAATCAAGCCCCAGGGTATTCGGCGCGGGCCGCTTTCCGGAGGAGCCGGAACTTCGACCGGCACCGCAGCCCCCGCGACGAAGCTTCAGCCTCCGCCGTTGATGCCCCAGGCGACCCTGATACCGAAGGTTCGTCGCGATGCCTGCCCGCTGGTGGCTGGGCCGGCGGTTTCCCTTTCGGTGCCGGAGGCTTGGGAACAAGTGGTGTGCCGCGGAGGACCAACGTCTGTTCCACGGGAGGCGCTGCCGGAGGGGATGGAGGGGGTTCGGCCTTCTTCGGGTGCGCTGGCCGGCGCGGCAGGCTGTCGGGCCGCCGCACGGGGTGTTGTCGGTGCCTCCGGGGGTATCCCAGTTGGTTTGGGTGGCGGCTCGCTGGGCCCGCTGACGGCTTTTGAGAGGCGGCTCTCAATCCCTCTGGCGACGGCGGAAACCTCAGGATCGTCGGGGTACTTCCGGGCGATGGCTTTCAGGCGCTCGGACACTCGTCGTACGTCCGCGGCGTCCCGTGCGGCCTCCGCATCCCTGTCCAGCCGACCCAATTCCTCCAGGTCTCCGCGCCGCGCTTGGCGGCGCTGAGCTTCCAGGATGGCGATTCCCAGCGTGGCATGAAGCTGGCCGAGGCGTGTGTCGCGGGAATGGGTGGCCAGCCCCTGCTCGACAACCTTCAGGGCGCCTTTAAGGTCGCCGGCGGTTTGCAACTGCCGGGCCTGCGCGAGACACCGGTCAACGAATTCTTCGCGTTCGCGGTCCAGCGCCAGGGTCCGAAGGCTCTTGGCCAGCGAGTGACCGGGGTCGAGGGCCAAAGCCTGCCGGGTCAGCTCCTCGGCGGCCGCCCAGTCCGTTTCGACCATCGTGCGGGCGTGTTCCACCAGGGTCTCCACCAGAGCCGCACGGATGCCGGGATTGGCCTCGTCCAACTCATGCGCCTTGCGCAGCGTCTCCACGCCTTCCTCAAAACGCTTCTGCGCGCGGAGCTCCTGCCCCTGCTTGAAGAGCCGCTCGGCTTCAGCGGTCCGCTCGATGCCCCGGCGCGCCAGCTTTTCGAGTTCCGCAAGCTCCGCGTCATTGGGAAACTCCTTCTGTGCCTTCTTCAACTGATTGAGAGCCCGGCGGAAGTCTCCCAAGTGCAGCTCGCGGTCAATCAGCGCCACCGTGCGGGACTTCGCCTCCAGGCGCGCCTGCTGGTCGCGGCGTTTGATCACCCGATCGATTTCGAAACTCAGCCCCGGATACTGGCTGTAGATCGTCTGCAGAATCTCCCACTGTCCCAAGGCCTCGGTAAACTGCCCGCGCTCCTCGTGAAGCTGCGCCTTGGCGACGATCGAGTTCACCAGGTCGCGCTTCTCGCGCATGATGCGCAGCGCCCGCTCGAAGTGACCCTCGCCGGGGTGACGCTCCAACGCTTCTTTGAGAATATTGACCCGCTTGCCCAGGTCAGGCTCCGCTTCGACTTGGCGGTCGATTTCGGCGATATAGGCGGACAGTTCCTGCCGCTGCTCTTCCTCAACGTCAAACTTCAATGCCTGGAAGAGCGCGTTGCCGGGATATTTGGCCAAATACTCCTCACAGATCGCAATAGCCTTGGCGAATTCCCGATCTGCAACAAGCTGTCGCGCCTCGGCATAGGAATTGTTTACGGCGTCGTATTCGGACCGGACCTGTTTGTAGAAGGTCTGGTACGTGCCACTGCGTTCGGGAACGGAGGAATCGGGAGCGC
>Ga0307378_10010929_pt1 | contig 11747 bp, 6 predicted proteins | sample UN1MG_FD_202238 | JGI IMG/M metagenome (GOLD analysis project Ga0307378, IMG submission 202238) | Soil microbial communities from Risofladan, Vaasa, Finland - UN-1 | ecosystem: Environmental > Terrestrial > Soil > Coastal area > Acid sulfate soil | place: Finland: Risofladan, Vaasa | collected...
GCGGGAGCGGGGGAGGGTAGGGCGCGCGGGCCTGCGGGGCGTCGCGGTGGCGCTTGAGGCTGATGAAGATCACCGCCGCGGTCAGGAGCAGGCACAGGGAGAGGATGATCAGGCCCCAGGGGAGATCGGAAAGTACCCGGCCCAGCCACGCCACGGCCTTGTTGGGCTTTTTATAGCTGAACATGAGCTTGGGCGCCTCGTCCATCACCAGCAGCTTGGAAAAGCGGTGCACGTCGCCGCGAAGCGGTACGTTGAACTTGACCGGGAGCATGCCGTGGGAGCTGACGGGCCTGCCTTCAGTGTATTGATATTGATCGGGCGCCTGGGCCAGATTTGCACCGTGGGAAACAGGCGCCGGCGGCGGAGCGGCCTTCTGGGCCTGAAGCTCGTCCGCGATTTCCTGCTCCATTTTCATCTGGCGGTCAAGCGCTCTTTTGGAATAAACCGCCGGCGCTGACTCGGGGAATTTTGCTGCCATTGAAAAGACTGGAAATATGCTGAACCTCGACTCTTCTTCCCCTTCCTCCTTTTCCTCTAAGTCTCCCTCGAAGTTCTTGTATCTGAACTTGGGCGGCAGGTACAGGGACACGAGCATTTCGGAGGCCGGGATGTCGGCCTTGGGGAAGATGGTGGTGATTTTGCCGCGCTTTTCGAGCTTGTCCACCGGCGCGTAATAGATGAGCTCGGTGGTGAAGCTGACGCGGTCGCCTCCGGCCTCGGACTTTTTGAGGGGCAGGAGGACCTGGCCCTTTTCGTTGACGGCCGGTTTCACGGCCTCGTCGTCGAGGTACGCGCTCCAGACCTCGGCCTTTTCGGGCAGGTCGAGCTTCAGGTATTGGCGCTTGTTGTTGCGGACCTCGTAGATGACGCGGGTCACGGACTTGCCGTCGTCGGTGAAGATGGAGACGAGGTTGATGGTGTCAATGGCGGCGTCGAGCACGGGCACGTCGGCGTGGCGGATGACGGAGAGCTTGGCGGTAAACGGGTGCTTGCCGAAGCGGAAGGAGTAGAGCACGGGGTAGCGGGATCGGGAGCGCATGGCTGCCGGGGCCTCGGTCGAGTCAATAAAGGTGAGGCCGTCGCTGGACGCGACGTTGACTTCGAGGCTGTCCCGGGTCTCGACGGCGACGAACCCGGACTCGCGCTCGGCGCCGATGGTGGCGGTCTCGGGGATTTGGACCTCGCCGGAGGCCTTCTCGCGCTTCTGCTCGAACAGGACCTGGAGCTGGTATTGCCCTTGCACCTCGTAGTCCACCGGGATCTCCAGCTTGCCCTCCGCGACTTTCCAGCGGTCGGACACGCCGCGGCCGATCACGTTGACCACGGAAAAGCCCGCGGGCACGGACACGGTGAAGGAGGTCACGGGCGCGTGCTTGATGTCGTAGTTGAACACGGCGTTGGCGCTGACCACCTCGTCGGAGAGCGTCAGCAGCAGCTCCAGCGACGAATAGATCTTGGGCGGGAGCTTCTCGGCGACCACGCCCGGCGCCTCGACCACCGGCACGGAGTAGCTCACGGAAAGCCCGTTCATGGACCCGGCCACGGCCTTGATCGTCTGCACGGCGCCGGCTTTTTCGGTGGACGTGATCACGGCGCCGGAGATGGCGAGGTCGGAGAGGGTGGCGGGCGCGGCCAGGGTGATGACGGCGCCGGGGACCGAGGCCAGTTGCAGGTAAAAGGAGTTGGGCCCCGGGTTCTGGGAGGCGTTCACCGTGTACGACACGGTGAGCTTGTGCGGCGCGCGGCCCAGCAGCAGGACCGAGACGTTGCCCTGGCTCGCGAGCAGCGCGGGCGAGCCGTCAATCATGGCGTCGTGCACGCCGCTTGACGAGTCGCCCACCGGCACCATGACCCATTTCTTGTCCGCCAGCACGTCCAGCGCGTACTCGCCCTTGACGTTGGCGAAGCCCTTGCCGATGGTCACGTAGAGCGCCGCGCTCCGGAAAGAGTAGTCCGCCGGCGGCTCCGGCTCGACCTCTTTTTCCGGCACTTTCTCCGGCTTCATCAGCTCCTTCAAGATCTTCTCGAAGTCGCCCCACTTCATGATCACCTGACCGTCATCCAGCGCGGGAAACTTATCCGCGGCCCGCCCGGCCCCGGCCAGCATAAGCGCCGCGACCAACACCGCCATCATCACCACGCGCTTCATGGCGTCACCCCCTTCGGCTTAAACGCCTCCAACTCCCTTTTCCTCCTTGACCGCCTGCGCCAATACCAGACGATGAGGATCAGCAGCACGATCAGGACCGTAATACGCAGCACGCGGCGGGCCGTGGAAACGGCCTTGGGAATTTTGCGGTAGCCGAGCGTGATGTAATTGGCCTGGTCCTGCATCACGATGTTCTTCATGAAGACCATGTTCTTTCCGGCCATGGGCACCGCGAACCGCACGGGCAAGGCTGCCTGTACGATCTGGCCGCGCTTCCCGATTTGAGGGTGAGCAGCCTGATTAGGGAGGGTATTCATAGAGCCTGAATTGTCTAACATGGTCATCACATTGGGGATGGCTGTCTTTCCTCTAGAATATGGGTCATCGGCTACAATGTGCCCATTTGCACCGCTTGAACTTGGAGGACCAAGATCATAGAACATACCTCCGCGATTCTCGGCATTGAGATTGTCTCCTGTCTTTTCAATGCTCGATTTCCTGACCTTATATTTATATTTGTCCGGAGCGAAGACCACCCACCTCATTTGATCGGTCATGATGTCCGTGGCCGGGGCCTTGAGATCAATGGTCCCGAACCAGCGGGAGAGCTTGTCGAGCTGGATTAAGAAGGTGATATCTACGGTGAATGACCGGGCCTGGCCGGAGACTCCGGCGGATTTTTCGAGCGGGACCAGGATGCGGCCTTTTTCGTCCTTGGAGGGCTGGACGGGGTTGTTGTCGCGGAAGGTGGAGAAGACGCGGGCGCCGTCGGGGAGGGTGAGGCGGATGAATTGCGCGTTGTTGTTGCGGATGGTGTAGGCGGCGCGGGTGACGAGCTCGCCGTCTTTGGTCAAGAAGCTAATGAGGTCGGCGCGGTCAATGGCGCAGGTGAGGACCTCGACGTCCTGGTGCTTGGTGGCCTGGAGGGTGAGGGACCAGGGGTGGCCCACGTACTTGAAGGCGAAGAGCAGCGGCGCGGCTGACCGGTCGGCGATTCCGGAGGGGAGCTGGGCCACGTCGAGCGATCCCAGGTTGTCGGCCTTTTTGACCTCGACCTCGATGTTGGTGCGGGCGGCCACGCCGAGGTTGCCGGTCTCGCGGTTCACGTCCACGGCCTCGATCACGGGCACGGTCACGGTGGAGGTCGCGTCGGGCAGCTCGATCTCGTACACGATGTCGAGGGTGTAGCTGCCTTTGGCCTCGTAGTTGAGGCCCACGGTCACGGTCTGATTGTCGCCGGCTTTCTTGGTCTTCCAGTCGGCGAGCCCGGCGCCGGTTACGTCCACCACCGAGGCCTTGGCCGGGAGCTTGAGCTTGAAGCCGGTGACGCCGCGGTGGAGGATCTCGTAGCGGATGACGGAGTCCACCTGGCACAGCTTTTCGCCGAGGCTCACCAGCGACTCGATCTGGGCGTTCACGCGCAGCTCGGCCTCGGCCCCGGCGACCTTCCTGCCCCAGCTCACGGTGACGCTCTCGGCCGGGGCGAGCACGGCCTTGAGGATGGACGCGCCGGAGTCGTAGCTCATGAGGTTCACGTTGGCGGGCAGGGCCTTGATGTCCAGGTCCGGCTCGGGGATGGAGAGGGTGAGCGTGGTCACGGCCGCCGGCGGAATGGGCAGGATGATGGAGCGCGGGCCGAGCTCGTTTTGCATGGGCACGAACACGCGGCCGGTCACGGTGTGGGCCCCGGGCGCCATCAGCACCACGCGGGTCCAGCCCTCGTCGCTGTGCGCGACCGCCGGGGCGTTGTCGAGCTTCAAGTCGGTCACGGCCACGCCCGAGGGCATTACGGGCACGGCCTGCCATTCCTTTTTGTCGAGCACGGTGAAGTTGACGGTGAGGTCAAAGATGGCGGCGCCGGAGACGATCTTGCCGGAGAGCACGGCCTCCGTGATGGCATATGCCATTGGCGGCTCGGGCTCGGGTACCTTTTCCACGGTGGCGCCGGGCTGGATCATTTCCAGGATTTTTTTGAAGTCGGTCCAGGGGATCGTCATGCGGGAGTCGGACAGGTCCGGGATTTTGAGCTGGGCCGCCAGGCCCAGGCAGGGGATTAACAACACGACCGCCATTACCGCCCTTGTCCAAGCTCTCATGTAGGCCTCCGTTTCACGGCAGAATTTTTTTGCCCGCGGGTCCATGAATTTCTTATCAAGGGCCAAGCTTGCCGTGGGAGCGCCCTTCCGGGCGCGATTCTTCAAAGCGCCATAAAAACGGATCGCGCCCGGAAGGGCGCTCCCACGGCCTTGCACCCCAATCAAGCCAGCGCTGAAAGCGCGATATTCTACAGCCTGGGGTGTGAACCCCAGAAAAATGTCCGGAAAACCATTGAGCGCTGAAAGCGCGGCATAAGAAAGCTTGCTTGCCATCGAGACTTTTTCTATGTCGCGCTTTCAGCGCTCAAAAGGATTGAATGATCTCCTTTCCTGGGGTTCACACCCCAGGCTTGAGAATATCGCGCCGTTGGCGCTGGAAAAGGCTCGTTTCGCCACGGGCACTTATTAGAATAATGCCACCTCTGGGCCTTCCGGGTCAATAATCCACCGCCTCTTGGAATGAGAGTCTCAACACGGCGATGGCCGATGCCAGGAGCCGGAGGTTCTTGGGCACGTCGCGTCCGATGCGGGACATGCGGGAGGCGGAGAAATAAAAGTTGCGATAGGCGCGGCGCTTCAATTTCCGCAGGACCTCGTCGGGCGCGGCGGAAAGGTTGAGGGCGATGCCGGAGGCGTCGCGGAAGGTGAGCTCGCGGACCTTGCGGCTGATCTCGGGATCGGCCTCGGCGATTTCCGTGCCCGGGAACGGCATGAGGTAGAAAAAGCTGGCGATATGATTATCGAGCGACAGGGCATAGTCCACGGTCTGCTCCATTTCCTCGCGGGTCTCGCCGGGGAAGCCCAGGATGTTGTAAGTTCCGGTGACGATGCGGCGGGCGGCGGTCATGTTCACGACCTCCCGCGCCCGGTCGAGGTCGAGGTTTTTATGGACGAGCTTCTGGATGCGCGGGCTGGCGCACTCGATGGCGTAATCAATGCGATAGGTGCCGGCCCGGGCCATGAGGTCCAGCAGCTCCTCGTCCATGCGGTCGGCGCGGAGCCCGCTGGTGAATGCCAGGCCCACGTTCAGCTTCCGCGCGATGATCTCGCGCATCACGGCCTTGGCGTGGTCGAGCTTGAGGTTGAAGGTGTCGTCAATGATCTCGAACTCTCGGAGCCGATAGCGGTCGCGGAGCCGGACCATCTGGTCCACGGCGGCCTCGACGGGGAACAGACGATACTTGCGGCCGAAGATGTGATGGCAATAGGAACAGCCGAAGGGGCAGCCGCGGCTGAAGAACACGGGGAGCCTCCGCGGCGAGACCGCGATGGTGTTCAAGGCGTTTCGGCGGAACGACGAGAAATAATGCTCCGGATTGATCGCGTCCCAGTCCACCATCAGCCGGTCCATGTCCTCCACGGCGGCCCTGGACCCGGCGGCCTTAAGCTCGCCTTTGTCCCGCCGCGCGATCCCCGCCACCCCGGAAATATCTCGCTTTCCCTCCAGCGCATCGAGGAGCTCGACCAGGGTTTGCTCGCCCTCGCCCATGACCAGAAAATCGGCGCGGCAGCGCTCGAGCAGGGACGGCCCGAACCCGGTGGCATGAGGTCCGCCGATGATCACCGGCGTGTCCGGCCATCGCTCCTTGAATTTCGCGATCAGGTCGAGGGCCTCCGGCGCCTCGTAGGTCATGGCCGTGACCCCGATCACGTCGGGCCGGAATTGCGCGGCCTGCTCCACGACCCTTGGCGGCGGCAACCGGAACCGCCTGGCGTCAAGGATTCTCGTCTCGTCTTTGCGCATGGTCTTGACCGCGTGCGACAAGTAGCCCAGACCAAGGGGAACGGGCGCCACCGCCATGGGCGAGTTCGGCCTGACCAATAAGATCCTCATTGCAGCCATTAATTCTATTTGCATCCGGAGCAAAAACCAACACGGCCTGCTCCTATGCGCCCATGTCCGCCTTGATCCTCTCGTTCCTCGCATGGGCCCGGGCCCAGCGGATGAGCTGGAAGATGAGGACGAGGAGCATGGCGATGATCACGATCCTGACACCCATCATGATGGCGGTCCAGGGTAAGGGCTTGCCGGCTTCCTTGAAGGAAAAGGCGATGGCCGGGGCCTCGTCAATGACGATGAGCTGGGAGAAGCGGTGCACGGAGCCGCGAAGGGGGACGTTGAATTTTACGGGGAGGATGCCGGGAGTGGCGGCGGGCGCGGTCATGGGTTCGGTGTCCATGCGGCCGAGGTATGCGCCCATGCTGGATTTTAAGTCCTGCTCCATGACCATCTGCCGCTGGCGGTTTTCACTGGAGTTCTGGAGGTAGCCCTGTCCGCGCAAAGAGATCTTGTCCTTGCCCGGCGCGACGGGCCCAGCGGCTGGCAGGGCGGGGAGGATGCGGGCGATGTCCGTCTTCAGCTCCTTGAGCGATCCCTCGAAGTCCTTGTAGTTGAAGTCCTGGGGGAGGTAGAGGGTGGCGAGCATCTCGGAGGCGGGCACATCGGTCCTGGGGAAGACGGCGCTGATCTTTCCGTTCTTTTTCATGGCGGTGAGGGGGGCGTAATAGATGATCTCGACCTTGAAGCTGCTGCCGGGGCCGGATGCTCCGGTGATGATGGGGATAAGCACGCGGCCGTCCTTATCGCGCGCGGAGCGGACGGCCTGGTCGCCGACGAAGCTTCCCCAGACCTTGGATCCTTCGGGCAGGGTGACGCGCAGGAACTGGGCGGCGTTGTTCCTGACCTCGTAGATCACGCGGATGACTGACTTGCCGCTGTCGGTGATGAGGCAGACCAGGTTGGCCATGTCTATGGTGGCGTCGAGGGCGGGCGCGTTTTCGTACGATGAGGCGGACAGGGCGATGGTGTAGGGGTGCCGGGAGAAGCGGAAGGCGTACATGATGGTTTTTCCGGCCGCGTTGCGCAAGCCGTCGGGCAGCTCGGTGGGGTCTATGCGCGCGGCGTTGGCGGCGGAGACGAGGCCGAGCTCGAGCAGCGGGAAGCCGGTCACGGCCAGGTGGCCCTTTTCAAAGGCGGCGCCCACGGTGGCGAGCTCCGGGAGGTTGAGCTCGGATGCGGACGCGTCGCGCGGGGCCTCCAGCGACAGCTCCAGCGCGTACGCGCCTTTTACCTCCTGTTCCAGGAGCACGGTGACCACGTTGTTCTTTACGTCCCAGCTCTTGATGCCGGCGCCGGAGACGGCGATCACGTCGTAGCCGGCGGGCACGGAGAGCGTGAGCTGCTTCACCGGGGCGTTCACGATGTTGTAGGTGAAGAAGGCCCTCACCCCGATGTAGTCCTGTTCCACGGCGACCAGGACGTTGAGCTGCGCCGTGATGCGGGCCGCGGGCTTGGCCGCGCCGTGGGCGGTGAACAGCGGCGCGGCGAGGATTGCCGCGATGACCAGGGACAGACCTATCGCCTTGTGCAGATGCTTTTTCATTCCGGCCTCCTTGACTGTGATCCGAGCTACTGCTTAGGAACGCGCCGGAGCTGAAAAAGTTTCAAAAACATTTAAATTGGAATTATTTTTCCGAGGCGGGCAATTTTTTACCGGGTCCTCTGCTCGGAAAATAATTTTTGACAGGATTAACAGGATGAACAGGATGAAAGAAAATAAGCATTTATTCGCTCCGGAAAATCCTGTTAATCCTGTCAAAAATCTTTTCATGATTTCATGGCGCCACCCGGCGTCATGAGGAGCTGTGCGGTGGAAAAAGAAGCCAGGTCAGTTGGGGGGGCCGTTGTCCTGGTTCTCGGGCCTTGGGGTGACGCAGACGCTGATGCCGTCGAGGCTGGGCTCGTCGTCGCCGAGGATGAGGGCGCAGGCTTCGGGTGTTTTTCCGGAGAGGGCGACGGCGTCACGGATGTCGCGGGGCGATTTTCCGGCCTTGGCGGCCGAGGCGGCGAGCTGGAGGCGTTCGAGGAAGACGATGGCCTCGCACAGCTTGATCTTGCCGGAGATTTTGATGCCCTTTCCGGAGACGGTGACGAAGGTGCGGGGCCATGCGGTCCAGGCCAGGAAGGTGAAGAGGGCGAAGGCCAATACCACGAGGCCGGGGTAGCGGGTCATGGCGAAGGAGAGCATGACTGCTCCGGCCACGGCCAGGGCGATGGCGGACAGGGCGAGCAGGGGCCGCTTGCCGGTTCCGACGATGAAGGACTCGAACTCGGTGAGGGGGAACCCGGCGACCATTGCGCCTCGGAGCAGGGTGAAGCTTGGGCCCAGCGCGCCGGTGTATCCGGAGACGAGGAGTCTCTGGTCGGTGAGCACGAACTCGCAGGGGCGGGAGAATGCGCGGAGCTTGAGGCATTCGAGGGCCTGCTCGCCGGGGAGGAGGAACTGGAGGCACTTGCTGTTTTCGGGGGCGGTCATGGCAATTATTTGAGGTCCTTCACCTTCCAGAGTGGATCCTCAAATCAGCATTGGAGGGGAACCGGAAACGAGGAGAGCGTGGAGCGAAGGGCGTAGGGCGTGAAAAACCGTTGCTTCGGCGCTGATTTGATTTGCGCCCTTCGCCCTTCGCTCTACGCTCTACTCGATCCGCGCCGCACATATTATCCATTCTCCAATGCGAGGAACCTTATTTGACGGTGGCCTTGAGCTTGGCCTTGCCTTCCTCGACCACGACCTTGAACTTGATCTGCTTGCCCTTGTATTTTTCCTGGAGGGCGGCGGCCTGCTTCTTGATGTTCTCGGCGAGCTTTTCCTTGGACACTCCGCCGGCCTGGTTGAGCTGCTTCCTCGCGGCGACGAAGTCCTTGTAGACCTCGTCAATATGCGAGTCGGAGACCGGTGCTTTTTTCTCGGGGGGCGGGGGTGGAGGCGCGCCCTCTTCAGCGGCGCCGGCGTGCATCTGCTGTTTGAAGCGGTCGCGGAAGTAGGTCCCGGACTCGATCTGCTGCAGGGTCCGGTTCCAGTACTGGTTATAGGAGTTGAACTTGGAGGTGAGCTGCTGGAAGCGGAAGCGGAGCCGGGTGTTGGGCGCGTTCTGGTTGGCGAGCCTCCGGATGATGAAGGTGACGGTGGTGCGCTCCTGCTCCGGCGGCCGCTTGCGCGCGCCCATGAAATACTGCTCGTACTGGTTGCGCAGGTCATCCACCCGCTTTTCCAGCGATTCGAGGATCTCTTCATTCAATACTTCCGCCATGCGCCCTCTCCGTCTCCTTGCCCGGCATCGCCGGGTCGGTTTCCAATTATCGCTTATCAGGGAAGAGATGTAAAGTTAATCATCTGATGGTGATGACTTCGCGGGAGGCGTCAGCGGGAAGGCCGCGCAGCGCGTCTTCCCGGCGGTCCTCCATGATGAGGGCGATGGCGTCGGCCAGGCTCTCCAGGCTCTCCTCCTTGGTGCGGCCCTGGCCGTTGGCGTCCGGGATCTCGGGGCAATAAGAGATGAACCATTCGCCGTCTTTTTCCACAATGGCGGTGAATTCATTGTGCATGGCAGCCTGCCTCCCGTCTCCTAGAATAGAGCAGCGCCCGCGCCGGATCAAGTCGGGGCGGGGCATCTCTCCGGCCGCGCTGTTCACCTTTACGCCTTGAACACCATCCCCCTGGCCGGGTCCTTGACGTCGGCGACGATGGTGTCGCCGTCCTTGAATTTGCCTTCGAGAATGGCGCGGGCCAGCGGGACGGGAACTATGCGTATTATTTCACGGCAAAGTAGTCTCGTCAAGAACTAGAAATACATAATGGCATTAAATTGTCATCGCATGAAAGAGGAAAGCAATGAATCTTTATGGCCTCGGTAAAAATGTTAAGGGCATTGTCGTCAAAATGTATAAAAATTGCACAATATAAAGCCGATCACATTCGTTCTTCGGCGGCCCCTATAAAAAATACCGTATTGTTTCACCAAGATACGGCCTGATCAAGATTTAACATAACTAGTGGCACATTTTTTGCTTAAATAATATATATGTTTATTAATCCGGGAAATGGGAAAAATTTAGAAGTCGAACGTTAATCCGGTAACAAGCAAAGTCAAGCCTCTATTTTTCTAGGATCAGGGGCCGAAAGCTGAGGCCAGTATCACTCAAGCCATCGAAGAAGGAGGTATGAAGATGAGATGCCAATTTCCCCGGACCTTAACTACCGCGCTGCCAATTGCTCTAGTCCTGGTCCTCATTTTCTCTTGTGGAAAGGACTCGGATGAGAACGGCAAGAATGGAGCAGCAATTATTAAAGAAGGTGATAATTACGCTATAGCACAGCCGAACGCAATCATCGTTTATCCTGGCGAGTCCGATCCTCTTAGCGTGGAAACTGATCGAATCACGTTCCCAGCGGGCTCGAAAATCGAAAACGCCCTGCCGGGACAGGTTATCTGCGGAGGCTACGCCGAGGGCGGATACATCAAAAGGGTTGTTGGAATCACCAAGAACGACGACGGGACGATCTTGGTCACGATCGAGGAAGGCGACCTGACCGATTGTTTCCAGGAAGCGCAGATAACCGTTATGATCAGCGGCAATAATGTTAATGGGCAATTCGTCCCCCTGGAAGTTCAGCCAATTCATCCCACGTATGAGGTCGGGTATAATATTGACTACACATTCTCTGCCCAAAAAAGTATCCAGGCTCAGTTCGGATCCTATATAGAGGCCAACTTTGACGTTGAAGTATCCGCAGGAACCGGGATGGATATTTTGGTGGATCTGAAAATATTCGGGAGCAAGCTCACCTATTTCAAGTACACCATATGGGGCAACATAACCAATGATGCAGGCGTTGATGTCAACGTTCCCATCGCCAATTATCATCCGGCTCCCTGGCAGCTTTCGATGCCGGAAATTCCCTTGGGCGGAGTGCCGATTTTCGGCCCCCTGTACCTCGGGTTGAGCCTCCAGCCGGTCCCGGAATTCACCGCCTCGGTGGACGCCGCCTTCGAGGCGCATACGGGCTATCATGCCTCCGCGGCTTTCGAGGAGGGGTTCGAGTACGTTGACGGAAGCGTTCACGTCATTCATAATACTCCCCCGCCGATTTTTGAGGTGTATCCGCCCACCTGGGACATCCAGGGATCGGCCAGCCTCCAGGCCACGCTTTGGCTCAAGATCAAGGCCACGATCAGCGGCCTGGCCGGTCCGGTTGTCGCCTTGGGCCCTTTTGCCCGCGCCACGGGCGAATTCACGGCCAACCCGCTCTCCTGTCCCGTGGACATCGGCCTTGGCCTCGATGGCTACCTCGCTTTTGATTTTAGCGTTCTGGGAAAATGGTTTGATCTGCCGGTGGTCGGCGATCTGAATTACGACCTGATCAACCCCGACCTCTATTATCCATTGTACCAGGACGACCTGTGCGAGGGCACCATTGTTTGCACCGACAACGATCATGACGGCTATTACACCGCTGATGGCTGCGGCACGGACGTGGATTGCAATGATGGAAACTTCACCATCCATCCAGGCGCTACAGAAATTTGCGGCGACGGCATTGACCAAGACTGCGTGGGAGGGGACCAAGCCTGCCCCTGCGCCGACAACGACGGCGACGGCTACACCAGCAGCGCATGCGGAGGGCCGGACTGCAACGACAACAATTCCTCCATCCACCCGG
>Ga0307378_10010930_pt1 | contig 11746 bp, 10 predicted proteins | sample UN1MG_FD_202238 | JGI IMG/M metagenome (GOLD analysis project Ga0307378, IMG submission 202238) | Soil microbial communities from Risofladan, Vaasa, Finland - UN-1 | ecosystem: Environmental > Terrestrial > Soil > Coastal area > Acid sulfate soil | place: Finland: Risofladan, Vaasa | collected...
GAGGAACACCCACCGCTCGACATCTTCGCAGATGACGAAATCCAAGCATGAACTGTCATCGATCTGTCGTCTGGCTCTAATCTGCGCTTTCCACCAACATCCGGCGCTTTTACACCGCCGTCAACATTGGTGACCGTAGGGGCGGGCTTTAAGCCCGCCCCTACGGTCAAATCTAACCGGGAATCCTCAGTCATGCCATGTCCGATGGTCGATCCTTGCCAAAAGAATTGCATGCGAGTAAAACGTTAGCGAACGAAAACGGGGGCGAAAGCAATCGTGCCACCTTCAAGTAGCTAACCCGAGACCAAAGAGAAGTTAGCGCCTGTTGGGATGTTCTGATAGGCTTGATTCTAAGAAGGCGGGAAGGGAGGTGCCCTATGTCGAAACAAGAACCTGTGCTTCAGATTCTCCTGAAGGGCGGTCGGGCTGACGAGCACAGGATCTCCATCGACTCGTTGACTGACCTGCTCAAGAAAGTCCAGCTCTGCGTCAAACGGGTGGGCTTGTCGCTGGTGGGGAAGTCGGCTGAAGCCAAACCCGGGCGCATCAAGGGCGACGTGGAAGCTGCCTGCTCCCTCGAAGTCGTGGCTATCAATCCGGGGAGCTTCGGCGTGGCCTTGGCACTGTCGCCGGACCAGGAGCCCGAGACAACTCTGTTCGGAACCAAAGAGCCTCTTGGGCAGGAAGCCGTTGCGAAATTCGTCGAGGGAGTGGCTCTTCTAGGACAGGAAACCCCAAAGCTCGTCAATGAGTTCGACTACGGCGTTCTGGCTTCGCTGAGGGACGCCGCCAAGGTTCTCAACCGTGGTTACACCTCCGTGGAGTTCCTGAGCCAGAGGAGGGGACGCCGGCCGGCCAAGGCCGTCCTGGACGCTCGGGTGGCCCGGAGGGTCGAGGACAACATCTCCGGCCCTATTAAAAGCGCGGTCGTCGTGAAAGGAACGCTCCGCGAAGTGGACCTGGAAAAGCAGTCCTGCAGAATCTACCCATCGGCGGGGGGAAAGTATATTCAGTGCGCGTTCGAGGAGCTGTTTCTGCCCCTCATGAAGGAGTTGCTGGACTCCTATGTCAGTGCATCCGGAGAGGCGACGCACAGGGAGGCCGACGGTCGAATAAGGGAACTCCGCATCAAGGATATTGAGCGGCTGGACCTGGAGGCACTCCCGCTGTTCCCTCAGGTGGACGCCAAACCCAAGACGGGTCGGGAGCTGCTCCGAGCCCTCCGGGCAAGCGGCCTGGTAGGGATCTGGAAGGACAGAGATGCCATCGGAGACAGCTCGACTTTTGCCCGCAAGCTTCGCAAGAGGGCACAGACCAGGACCGAGGAGTAACCATGCGGTTTCTGGACACCGACGTCATGGTTGATATCCTGCGTGCCAATCAGAAGGCATTGGAGTGGCTCGACTCCCTGGATGAAGCGCCCGGGCTGGTTGGCTTCGTTTCGATGGAGTTGATGCAAGGTTGCAAGGACAAGGGTGAGATGAACCGACTGATCAATGAACTGCAACCATTCGTGGTGCATTGGCCCAGTGATGCAGCCTGTGGCCGAGCACTTCATACCTACGCCCGCACACACCTCTCTCACGGCGTTGGCATCTTGGACGCTCTCATCGGCGAGTGCGCCGTCGAACGTCAAGCGGTCCTATGCACCTTCAACCATCGACACTTCAAGGGAATCGAGAACCTGGAGACGGAGCAACCCTACGAACGAAAGTGACTTGTATCCGTTCAGGCTCCCTATAGGCTAGTTTGGTGGGTTAGACAGCCTCCGACTCCTCAAATTCAATCCCGCCACATCCCGCCACAAAATGTGGCTTGATATGGCCCGATTTCGCGCGGGGCGGATCTCCCTGGCTGTACCAGTGACCATCTTCCAACTAAGTTGGAACTGTTGGAATATGTTGACAAGCGAGTATGTGATTTGGTAAATATGCGCGTATGACGGCTATAACCCTAAATATCTCCGACTACAAAAAACTCAAGACCGATCTGGCCGACCTGTTGGAAAAAGGGCGGCAGCAGGCGCAAGAGGCTCTCGCGGAGGTGGCCAATCACACCTACTGGAAAGTGGGACGCAGGCTGCAACTGGCCACCGACGGAGCCGGCAGGACGGAGTCGGCCGAGCTGTTTCGCAGATTATCTTCCGACCTCGGCCTCGGCCAGTCCACCCTGTATCACACCTTGCAGTTCTTCCGTCTGTACCCGAACGGCCTGCCGCGCTCACCGGCCGTGGCCAAGCTGCCCTGGGGAAAACAGGTCGCGCTGCTTTCCGTGCCGGACCAGGCCGAGCGGCTTTACTACGTCGGTCAGGCGCTCGAACAGGGCTGGTCGCGCTCGCGGCTCAGACGGGCCATTCGCTCTGGCTCCTATCGCAGCCTGCCGGCCCTGCTTTCCGGCGCGGGCTCCGAGCTGGCCCGGCCCGATTCGCGCCTGCACACCTACCTGGGCGTAGTGGAACGGGTGGTGGACGGCGACACGCTCGACGTGCGCATCGATCTGGGCTTCATGGTCTGGAAATCCGAACGGCTCAGATTGCGCGGCATCGACGCCCCCGAACTCAACACCCCGGCCGGCAAGAAAGCCCGCAGCTTCGTCGAGCGGGAACTCGGTCAGTGCAAGTTCGTCGTCTTTCATACTTATAAGACCGATCTCTACGCCCGCTACATCGCAGACCTATTGTACGATCCGGCGCTCGAAGACGAGAACGCCGTGTTCGAGAAAGGTCACTTCCTGAACCAGAAGCTGCTCGATAACGGCCTGGCGCTGCCTCTGCCGGGTTGAAGTCGACGGCTGCTCTTTTCTCAGTCTATAATTCGTCGCAGCAACCCAGCGCCTCTTCATTCCCCGGCCGCCGCATCCGGCCCGGCGTCTTGCGCCGGCCCCGTTGACGAATCGCAGGAGGAAAGGCACAGGCAGGCCGCGAGAGCAATAATGCGGTTCATGTTCATCGTCCAAGGGGCTTGTAGTACTGCACGCCTCCGCGGTGGCGCAAGATGCAGCGGGTCAGGTCGAGGCAGTCTTCCTCGGACTCGACTACGTTGATGTCCGAAGTGTCCACCACCAGCAGGGGGGTGTCCGGGTAGTGAAAGAAATAGTCGGCATAGATGGCCGACAGGCGTTTCAGGTAGTCGGCGTCGAAGTTCTTCTCGAAAGGCCTTCCGCGGCGCTTGATACGTTCGAGCAACACCTCCAGGCGCGCCTGCAGGTAGACAACCAGGTCGGGCTTGAGGACGCGAGTATCGAGAATCTGAAAAACCTGGTCGTACAACAGCATCTCGTTTTCCGAAAGAGTCAGCGAGGCGAAGAGACGGTCTTTGGAGAAGATATAGTCCGAGAAGATGTAGCGGTGGAACAGGTCCGGCTGCCACAGTTCCTGCTGCTGGCGATATCGGCTGAGCAGGAAGAAAAGCTGGGTCTGGAAGGCGTACTTCTCCTGGTCCTTGTAGAAATCGGGCAGGAAAGGGTTCTCCTCGACGATTTCCACCATCACCCGGGCCGAGAAATGTTCTGCCAGGCGCCGCACCATGGTGGTCTTGCCGACACCTATGGGTCCCTCGATCGCGATGTAGGTCGGGCGGCCCTTACTGTGAACGGACTGCTCGCCGTCGATCTGCCGTTCGGCGCCCGGGCGACGGTTCATTGGATTTCCTCCAGCACCAGCTCGATTCGATCGAGAAAAGTCTGCTTGCCCAACTTGGAGCGGAGGTCGAGCTTCTCGACGTTCACCCGGTGAACCGGAATGCCGTACTTCTTCTCGCACACCTGTGCGAAGGTCGAGTAGTAGGCGTTCAGGCCGATCAGGAAGGCCGGGTCGATGGAACGCTCCTCCTCGCGCCCGCGGACCTGGATGCGCTTGAGCAGCGTGTCGACGTCGTTCACCCCGAGAAAAATAATCAGGTCGGGCCGCAAGAGATCCCGGTTGAGGCGGTTGAAGTACTCGAAGTAGAGATCCAGCTCACGGTCGCCCATGTGGCCCAGGCCGTGCAAGTACTTGGCGAAGATCTCGGGATCCTCGTAGAGAGTGCGATCCTGTATACAGCTCTTGGGTACATTGCGGATCAACTCGTGGTGCTCGACCCGCTTCATCAAGAACTCCATCTGCAGCGTGAACGACCAGCGCCGCATGTCGGCGTAGTACGACTTGAGGAAGCGATTGTCGATCACCGGCTCGTCGAAAAGCTCGAAGCCGAAGTTCTGGCTGATCAGCTTTGCCGCGGTGGTTTTTCCGCTGCCGATGTTGCCGGCCATGGCGAGGAATGTCTTCTTCTTCAACACAGATCCTTTCCGAAGCGTGCGGCAATTATACAGACCCACGAACGCAGATCAAGGGTGGCGGAATGCACTTGCAAAGCGCGGTGACGATTTCCTATAATGGCTTCATTGTCATTAGCGCGACCTTCGCCTGAAATCCGTCGGCCGGGAGCGTTTGTTTATTTGCAGGAGGGTGCCAGTGAGCAAGACTATCCTCGTAGTGGAGGACGACAAGACCGTCCAGAAAATGCTTACCGAAGTCATCGAGGAGGAGGGCTTCACCGTTATCGGCGAGCGGGACGGAGAGTGGGCACTGAGGACCTTCGAGTCGAAGGAGATCGACTTCGTCATCCTGGACATCCTGATCCCGGTTATGAACGGCTTCCAAGTGGCCGAGAGGATCCGCAAGACGGTCAAGGGAAAGGAACTTCCCATCCTGATGATCAGCGGCATCTATCGCGGGGTCAACCATCGCCAGGACGCCATTCGCAAGTACAACGTCGTCGAGTACCTGGATAAGCCCCTCGACATGGAGAAGCTGCTCGATTCTCTCAAGGAGACCTTCGGGGCCGATTACCCGTCGGCGGTTGCCGCCCAGGCCGAGCGGGAGGCCGTCGATCGCAAGGCCCCCGAGCCATATGCCAGTCCCGAGAGCAAGGAAGAACAGGCGGAAGTCGAACGCCATTCAAAAGAATTCCTCTCGGCGGCACGCCGGGGAAACCTGCGCGACACATCCTTTGCCGAACTGCTGGCCGAACTATACCGTGACAAAGTCGATGGGGCGCTGTTGCTGAAAAAGGAAAAGCTGAAGAAGATTGTCTTTACCAAGAACGGTTATCCCGTCTTCGTCAAGTCCAACCTGTTGAACGAGTGTCTCGGCAAGGTGATGGTCAGGGAGAAGATGATCGGCGAGGAGGAGTGCGAGGAATCGATTATCAAGATGAAGGAGTCCGGGCGCCAGCAGGGAACGGTGTTAATCGAGATGGGCTGCATCTCGCCGCACAACCTGCAGTACGCTTTGCAGTTGCAGCTCGAAGTCAAGCTGTACGACCTGTTCGGTTGGGAGCAAGGCGAGTTCCAGTTCAACCCCAAGAGTTCGGTGCCCCCGGTCACCGTCTCGCTCGATGCCAGCACCGCCGCCGTAATTTACGAGGGCATCAGGAGAAAATACAAGCTCGAGCGCCTGCGCCAGGCGCTCGATGGATGGCTTGAGCACTACGTGGTACCGCATCCCGATCCCATCTTTCGCTTCCAGGACATGGATCTCGACGAGGAAGAGGAGGCTTTCGTCGAGCACCTCAAGGGAGATCGAACCTTACGCGAGATCCTCGACCTCGGCCTGGACAAGGAGCGCGTATACCGTATCGTTTATGCGCTGAAGTGTGCCGGCATGGTCACCTTGCAGAACGAGCCGGCCGAGGACACGAGTTGTGAGGATGCGGCGGATTCGGCGCCGCCGCCCGGCGAGTCCGCAACGGATGAGGAGCCGGGTGCTGCGGACGCAGAATCTTTCGAGGAGGAAGAAACCGTGTCTAAGGGGGCGGCCGCCGATGTATCGCCGGCGGATCCTTCGCAGGCCGGCCAACAGGCCGGTCCCCCTCCTGTTCCCCCGCCTGTCCGCGAACGCGTCAAGGGCCGCCTCGCCGAGCACGGCGGGGTGCCGGTTCCCTCGCTGAGTGCCGGGGAGAGTGCGGGCTCAAAGCTGAGCCCCGAGGAGCACTCGTTGCGCGAGGAGCTTGCCGAGCGGGCGGTGGAGATGAAGAATCAGGACTACTTCGAGGTCCTGGGAGTGTCCAAGAACGCCTCGCGCGCCGAGATCAAGAAAGCCTACTTCGCGCTGGCCAAGCACTATCACCCCGACAGGATGTCGGGGACGGCCAGCGCCGAGATCCGCAACCTGGCCGACGAGATCTTCCATATTATCTCCAACGCCCATGACGTTCTGGCCGACGACGCCCGTCGTGACGGTTACCTGGAAGAACTTTCCTCGGGAACCAAACGGGACGTCTCGAGCGAGGTCTCGAAGATTCTCTCGGCCGAGGGTCTTTTCCAGAAGGGTGAGATCGCGCTGCGAAAGAGGGAGTACGAAAAGGCCCGTGGCATGTTCGATGAGGCCGTCAAGCTTTGTCCCGACGAGGGCGAGTTCCACGCTTTCCTCGGCTGGGCCATGTTCCAGAGCGATCCCAAGAACGAGGAGGCGGTGCGGACCTCTCGCGATCAACTCAACCAGGCCATTTCTTTAAACTCCAAGGTGGACAAGGCCTACCTGTTTCTGGGTTACATCTACAAGGCGATGAACTACCGCGAAATGGCCGAACACGAGTTCGAGAAGGCCATCCAGTGCAACCCCGACTGCACCGAGGCCCTGCGGGAACTACGGCTGATCAACATGCGGCGCAAGTCGAAGAAGAAGAGCGGGGGCATCTTACGGCGGAGCCACTGAAATGACCGATTCCGTTCCATTCGGCAAGTACACCCTGCTCGAGCGCCTGGCATCGGGAGCCGTGGCCGATATTTACCGGGCGACCACGCGCACCGCCACGGGTGAAGATTTACCGGTCGTGATCAAGAAGATCCATGACGAACTGGCCGCGGACGCCGACTTTCTGGCGGGTTTCGTCGACGAGGCGCGCGTGGCTTCCATGCTCGAGCACCCGAACATCGTCAAGGTGTTCGAATGGGGCCGCAACGGTAACAACCTGTTCATCGCCATGGAGTACATCGAGGGCACCAACCTGGCGACATTGATGCAGGCCGTCGTCGAACAAGCAGTGCGCTTCCCTCCGACGATCGGGATATATATCGTCAGCCAGGCACTCGCCGGCCTGGCCTATGCCCATCAGATCAAAGACGCTTTTGGAAACTCGCTCGGGCTCGTACACCGCAACATGAGCCCACCGAACATAGTCATCTCTTCCGCCGGCCAGGTGAAGCTCGTCGATTTCGGCCTGGCGCGCGTGTCATCCAGGCTGATTGACACCCGCCCGGACGTCTTCCGGGGAGAGTACGGCTACCTGGCCCCGGAGGTATTGGGACGAAGGGAATTGGATGGACGGGCCGACCTGTTTTCACTGGGCGTCACTCTCTACGAAGTCCTGAGCGGCAAAAAAATAAGGGCACAGGCGGCCGAGACGCAGATCGAGGCGATTTCCAGGACGATCAGGCAGACGCCGCCATCGTTGATTCATGCCGATATCCCCGTCGAATTGGACAAGCTCCTGGTGAGTGCCATGTCGGAGAGTCCCTCCGAAAGACCGGCCTCGGCGGTGGTCATGCGCACAGAGTTGGACGCCTTTCTCGATCGCTGGGATCGGAAAATAGACGCCGATGCCCTGTCATCCTTTCTGGTCGATGCCCTTTCCGGTCGCATGGGTCAGAAGAAAGAGAATGTCAGTTTCGCCTTTGGTGAGGCCACCAGCCAATGGATGGCGCGAGGCGAAAACCTGGAGGAGCTGGTCAAGATTTCGCCTGCCGGTGTTCCGCGGCCGGATGATCTGTTCTCAGCGGCTCCGCTTTCGCAGCCGCCGCCTTCGGACGCCTCCCAGGTGACCGAGCCGGTCTTCGCGCCTCCTGTGGGCAAGTTCTCCAAGGGCGAGACGGTCATGGCCATCAAGGAGGGGGGTCTGGGCAAGGGGCGTCAATTCAAGAACCTGGTCATTGTGCTTCTGGGGGTAGCGCTTCTGGTGGGAGTGGCCGTATTGGTTGTCTGGCAACTAATCGGCAAGGAAGGGAGGGTGAAAAAGCGGGTGGTCAAGTCTTCGCCGGCCGAGGTAGAGAAGTTCGCTGGAGCCCTGACGGTGACCACCCAGCCCGACGGGGCGGTCGTGCTGGTGGACGGCGATCTCGTCGAGCGTCAAGGCGACCCGCCGCGAATTATGGGGCTCAGGGCGGGCGATCACAGCCTCAAGCTGGTGGTGGCTGGTTACGAGCCATGGCAGGGCGATATCACACTTTTGGCGGACAAGCCCTACCTGGTAGAAAAGAAACTGAAGCAGCGGCGCGGCAAACTCGTCATCGACTCGCAGCCCGGAAAGGCCTGGGTATACCTCGACGGGAAGCGCATTGGCCGGACGCCGCGGACGATTACAAACCTGCCGCTCGGCAAGGCACATAAAATCGTACTTTTCAAAAAGCATTACAGCAAGCAACACTGGGAGATAGGTCCTGCCGACTGGCCGGAACACCCGGCCAACGAGTTGACGGTCACAAAGAAGCTGACCAGGCCGGTCAGGCGTCGTCGCCGGAGATAGCGGGTCTTCATGAAGATAGCCGTCATTGGCGGGGGCAGTACTTATACGCCGGAACTCATGGATGGTCTGATCTCTGACGGGCCGGCCCTGGGGCTTACAGAGGTCGTCCTGATGGACATCGACGCCGAGCGCTTGGGCGTCGTCGGCGGATTCTGTAGTCGCATGGTCGCTCACGCGGGCGCGGCCTTCAAGGTCGTAACGACCGCCGATCGCGAACGCGCCGTAGACGGTGCGAGTTTCGTGCTCACCCAGGTTCGGGTCGGCGGCCAGGCCGGCCGGCACCTGGACATCCGGCTGGGCCTCGATCACGGCCTGGTCGGGCAGGAGACGACCGGGGTGGGCGGCTTCGCCAAGGCGTTGCGCACGGTGCCGGTTATGCTCGAGATCTGCCGTGACATGGAACGTCGTTGCCCGCATGCCTGGCTGATCAACTTCACCAACCCGTCCGGCCTGGTTACCGAGGCGATCCTCAAACATGGGCGCCAGCGGGCGATCGGCCTGTGCAACAACCCCATCAACCTCAGGATGGAGGTGGCCGCTAGGCTCAAGGTCGAGCCGGATCATGTGGATCTCGACTATCTGGGGCTGAACCACCTGAGTTGGGTACGCCGGGTGACAGTGGATGGGCGCGACGTCCTGCCCGGGGTGCTCGACGAACTGACCTCGGCCGGCCGGCCGGCCAATATTCCCGAGGAGCTTGATTACCCGCCCGAGTTCATCCGCGCCCTGGGAATGATTCCCTCTTCGTACTTGCGCTACTATTACCTGACGCGCAAGGCGCTGGCCGAACTTCAGCGCAAACCCAAGAGCCGGGCCGAAGAGGTGATGGACATTGAAAAAGACCTGCTCGCGGCCTACGCCGAACCCGGGCGCGTCGAGAAACCGCCCGAGCTCGAAAAACGCGGCGGCGCCTTCTACAGCCGGGCGGCTCTCGACCTGGTGCTGGCCATCCACCAGGATAGCGGCCGGCGGCAGATCGTAAACGCGCGCAACGGTAAGGCCATCGCCTGTTTGCCCGAGGACTGCGTGGTGGAAGTACCATGCACGATCGGGGCCGACGGGGCGCAGCCGCTGCCGGTGGATCCTCCGCCTCCCGAGATCCGCGGCCTGCTGCAGCACGTCAAGGCCTACGAAGAGTTGGCCGTCGAGGCCGCGCTGACCCGCTCTAGGAGGCTGGCCCTGCTCGCGCTAGTGGCCCATCCGCTGGTGGCGGACGTCGAGTTGGCCGGCACGCTCATCTTAGAGATCAGCGCGCGACACGGGATCGTGTTCGAGGACTGAAGCAGTCATGCCGGCCGGCCCGCTTCCCCTGGATGCATTCATGAGCTCGACGCCCGCGGGTTGTCTCGCCGCCGGAGCGGCCGCCGTTGAGATCACCCCGCCGCGGCCGGCCGGCATCTGGCTTGCCGGTTTCGGTGCAGAGCGCGCTTGCAGCGGCGTTCACGATCCGCTGTTCGCCAGAGCGCTCGTGGTCGCCGCCGCGGGAACGCCGCTTGTCATAGTTGCGGCCGATTTAATCGGCCTGTCGCTTGCGCGAACCCGCAGACTGCAGCAGCGGCTGACGAGCCGCTATCCCGACGCTATTCACATAGTTTGTACCCACAACCACCAGGGCCCGGACACGTTGGGCATCTGGGGCCCGGCTTTCCTGGGCCGCCTGCCGTACCGCAATGGGCAGGATCCGGCCTACATGGATTTTCTCGAGGCGCGCCTGGTCGCCTGCGTCGAGCGGGCGCTGGCGTCAGCCCGGCCGGCGCGCCTGCATGTCGCCTCCGGCACGTTCGATGCCGCCGGACGCTGGGTGCATAACGAGCGCGCTGCCGTGGCAGACAGGGAACTGCGCCTGATTCAGCTCGACGACCAGGCGGGCGAATCGATAGCCAGCCTGGTGCAGTATGCTTGCCACCCGGAGACGCTCTGGAAGGCAAACCGCCAAATCAGCGCCGACTTCTGCGGCGTCTGCTGCGAGATGATCGAGAAGCGCCTGGGCGGTACGGCGCTGTACATCAACGGGGCCCTGGGCGCCATGGTCAGCGCAGCCATCGGGCACGACACCCTGAGCCGATCGCGTGAGACGTTCATGTACGGGCTCGGCCGGGCACTCGGCCGGGCGGCGCTGCGACTCGTCGGGCGGGCGCGCCTTGCACCGGTCTTGGATCCCGCTATCAGCGTCGGCGGCGGCGAGGTCAGCATCCCGGCCTCCGGCAACCGCTTCTACCAGGTACTTGTCGCCCTGGGAGTGGTCGACAAGCGCGAGTTCGCCCCCGACATGGTCTCGCGAGTGTCGTTCTGCCGGCTGGGCCCGGCCTCGATCACCTTCCTGCCCGGTGAAGCGTCCCCGGCCCTGGGCCTCGAGATCCTGGCGCGTGTCCCGGGCAAGCCCAGGCTGCTTGCCTGCCTGGCCGACGACGAACTGGGCTACCTGCTGACACCGGAGATGTTTCACGATAGGATCTACGCCTACGAGCGCGGCATGAGCCCCGGTCACCAGGCCGCCGTGCGACTGGTGCTGGCGGTCGAGAAGCTGGCCATACCCAATTCACAAGTTTCAAAAAATTCTCTGCCGTCTGTGTTATAATAACTACATCGATAATCGACCGGGCGAGACTCAGAGTCTCAAAACCACTTGCGCGGGAGGGCGATCATGAAGAGCGTGTTCTTCGGTCGGCAGGGCTTGGTTAGTAGCTCATTTTTACAGGGGGGGGGGCATACACCTTGCCGCCGTCTCGCTCGCGTTGATCTTCTGCTCAAGCCCGGCCGGGGCCGTCTTGCCCTGTGAGGTGCCGTTGCACGAGGTCGAATACGACGGCTGCCTGCTGCCCGACGACCCGGCCCAGCAATATCCCTGGGAAGAAGCTCCCGGCAGCCAGGGCGAGCCGTTCATCTCCGAATGTCAGCTTGTGATACCGGTGAACAGTCCGTTTGGTTTTCATTACTACCGCCGCAACGACGAGGCCTTCGCCACGGCCGAATCGTACTCGATGGAGACGATGCTTAAGGTGGAGGAGTTTTTCATCCCCGGCACATATGTCAGCGCCAGCATCGGAATAAGCGACGGTCAAAAGTACGCCGAGATAAGGCTCGAACACCAGACGGGCACGGAGGAGAAGGATGTAGTGGTATGCGACTCGCGACCGGGCTGTACCACGATCTGGCTCGACTGGAGCGTCTACCATCAATACGGCATGGAGGTGAACAAGTCGGGAAAGGCGCGTTTCTTAATCGACGGCCAGCCTATTCACGAG
>Ga0307378_10010934_pt1 | contig 11744 bp, 14 predicted proteins | sample UN1MG_FD_202238 | JGI IMG/M metagenome (GOLD analysis project Ga0307378, IMG submission 202238) | Soil microbial communities from Risofladan, Vaasa, Finland - UN-1 | ecosystem: Environmental > Terrestrial > Soil > Coastal area > Acid sulfate soil | place: Finland: Risofladan, Vaasa | collected...
GCATATGCATTCGCAGAGTGGTACAATAACCGTATCCACGGAGCTCTTAACCTGGAATGCGGTGAAACCCCAGATGAGGCGTTTATCAGGAAACTGAGCATCGGGAGTATCCTTGGAATGTTCCTCGAGTGGAACTAAAAGGAGGTACGTTTATGAATGTGAAAGGTCTTATGGATAGTAGGCGAAATAATATTAGGACTCAACAGAGCAACCGTAGAAACAACTATATTTATTTTATCCAAGGAATCAACTAGTCAACTAAGAGATATAAATGAGATTGTCGTGGAATCGTTAACTGATCGAAGAGGAATAACCTTTTTCAAAAAGTTCAAACAATCCCAAATAAGAAGTAATTATTTATGTAATTTCGGATTATATATAGACGAATTTGCCACAAATTTACTCAATAAAATAAAGCATAGAGGAGAGAGATTAGGTAACTATATTGAATTTCTTTATGGTTTGAAAACAGGAGATGACCAAAAATTTCTCTTTGATGAACCAAAATTCATGGAATGTAGGAAGCTATTGAGGAGCAAAGATATAGGAAGGTACAGTAAAGATTTTAAGAGAGGATATGTTTGGTATGTGCCAGATCTAATGATAAAGAATAAAAAAACTGCAAGGCCCGGGAGTAAAGAAAGATTTGAGACTGAAAAAATAATAGTTGCAAGAATGGGTAAACAGGTTGTGGCCACGTATGATAATGAGGGATATTATGTCAAGGACGCAATGCTTCTTCTAAAAAAATCTGAAAAAACTGATCTCATTTTTATAACAGGTATTTTGAATTCGAAATTACTTAATTATTACTATAAAAACTATTTTATAACCATTGACGTTTTAAAAAATGCTTTATTAGAATTACCTATTATCTTTACATACTCGGATCCCACTGATAAATCCCATCACGACAGAATGGTTACGTTGGTGGAGCAGATGCTTGCGCTTCATGAACGGTTGAAGAAGACTATGGAAGAATCAGAGAAAGCCACGCTTCAACAGCAGATAGACGAAACAGACCACCAAATAGATAAGCTGGTTTACGAGTTATATGGCCTCACGCCGGAGGAGATTGCCATTGTCGAGGGAAAATAGAGATAAGTAAGGCGATTTGTGTAGAAGTTAACGCAACGGTTGACGCAACGGTTGACGCAACGGTTGACGCAAAGGTTGACGCAACTGAGACTAATGTCTCGGCATTGGTTGTCATTTCTAGTCAAAGACAATGCAGTATTCGATTCTCTAATTACATTACAATTGGGGATAGATAACACGTGACGATGCTATACTTTCGCGCATTCAGTCCGCGATTTTCTTCCACGCGATAATCTTCTCAGGTGAAACTTTAACGAGCAACTCACCCTCGACGCTGTTGCGCTTGCCGTACGCCTCCGCGAGTTCCTCGCCCATGTAGCGGCCGGCGATCCGGGTGGCCCAGTACCTTAGCTCTTCATGGTTGTCTGTAAGAGCGGCAACGCCTTCGATAATAACAAACGCAAACGGCGGCTTGTCGTCGTCGACACAGATAGACACGCGTGGCTCGCGCCTGATATTCGCGGCTTTCACCGAGTCGTGCCCGGTCGTGAAAACAATTGTATCGTCTTCCAGGTCGATCCAGATCGGCGCGACGTGCGGTCTTCCATCGTCACGTACGGTCGCAAGCTTGCCGGTACGTGCTTTTTCCAACAGGAACTGACGAATCTCGTCCGCGCTCATGTGTTCCATGTGCTTCTTACTCCTTTTGATGGTGTGTGTAAAGGCAGCTCCCCATTAGCTGAGTGACGTGAGAGCTTATTCCCGCTTTCTCACCTTCGCAGCCAGCACGACGCTCAGTATGCCGATTAATGCGATTAGTCCTGCGGTACTGAATTCTGGCACTGGTGCTGCACCGAACGTCAAATTCGCCCACCGCGAGGGATCTCTCCAGGGCCCGTCATCCTCCACACCCTCATCCGGCCAATCGTCGTACCCGTCGTTAGTTCCATTATACTCACCATCCCAGCCGGTATTATTATCGAAATACTGCAAATTCAGCCCAATCGTCTTTCCCGGGGTTGGTGTAATGTCTAAATCCTCCATGTCCCCTATGTCAAACGGTATGGCAAGCTCCCACACGTGCGTATCGCCATTGATGCTGGCTGCGGCTACAAAATCACCGTAGTCATTCATGTCATTGGCCCAATCCGACCCATTGTACCACGAGTCACCCCTGAAGTCAAACGGCAGACAGGTGCCATTCCCCAAGACCGCCACGCCTGCATCGCCCAAGCTCAGCGTGCCCGTGTGCTGCTCATCGAATTCGAGCCAGAACTCGTCTTCCACCTCCGCATCGCCCGGATCGTCGATAACGAGCGCCACGTAAAGATTGCTTGGATCGTACTTCGCATAAAACATACCCGTTAGATTCTCATCCGTCACATAGAGGAACTCGACTGGAGTCGCACTCGCGTCATCCCATTCACCCGCCGAAACTAAACCGTCTATTGCAGGTACCCTACTCGTCCAGGGGCACGTGATCGCAACGTTGGGATAGTGTGCACTCACGGGCAGCAGTGCCACCGCCAAAAACGAAACCGCAATTAGCACCATCAACACAACCGGAACTATTTTCTTCGTTTTGCTATCCATTTTTACCGCCTTTTTGGCATTTTATGTTATAATGCCCTCATTTAGCACACAGGATACCCATCTGCTTTTTCTTATAAAACCTTTTCGATTTTTTCGTTCTTTTCTCGTCAGGGATCAGGAGAATGCGAGGAAACCTATGTCCACCACACCCAGAACGTAAAGCGCGGTAATGAGCAGCGGTTGATGAATCAAGTATATGAATAGCGAATGTCTGCCTAAAAAAGTTAAAACCCGCATCGGGGTTAAATCAGAGAGATTACGAAGTTTAAAGCTCCGTGTGTAGTTCGCATACAGCGAATTACCAAGAAATACACCGATCAGCACGACACCAAACCAGGGCAGCAGCGGGAAATAATCGATGGAATGAAAATTGTTTAGCGTAAGACCTAACCACAGGAGCCTCGGCAGGTTAACTGTAACAATCTTCAAAAGCATACCGAGCGCTATGAAAACACCACCGAGCACGAGATTCCCGTAGCGGTGTTTCAAATGCGGATACGCCACTATAATCGAAATACCGATGAGATGCAGTATCATTTCACCTGGTGCAACTCGTACCGTACGCACGAGCAGCTCGCCCTCCACGAGTTCTGCACCCAACACGTTGACAGTACCACTTTTACTTTACACAAGATTTTTATAATACCCGCACCTTACAGACATACCGGCGATGAACCGAATAGAAGAACTGGATGCGTTCCTTATAACAAACGAAGAGCTAAAAGCGACAATAGAAGCGATTGGCTGGCAGGCGTTCATTGCGGAGATACGAAAAGGGTTTGAGCACAGCTCGCTAGGATACAGTGTTACACCCCCAAAGGTGTACGTTAATACGGACGTATCAGATATGCGCTGCATGCCCTCATATTTGCCGAACTATAATCCGCGGTATTGCGGTGTGAAGATCGTCTCGGTTGCCCCTTTGAATCGGAAGCGTGGATTACCCTGCGTTCTGGGCGAGTATCTACTCCGGGATGCCGAGACACAGCAACTGATTGCGATACTGCAGGCAGAGGAGATGACGGCGTATAGAACCGGTGCGGCCTCGGGTGTTGCGACCGACGCGTTAGCGAGGCAGGATTGCGAAACGCTCGGTATAATCGGCACGGGAAAGCAGGCGTATTACCAGATGAAGGCAATACTGGCGGTAAGGCCTTCGATCAGGAGGATAAAGGTGTTCGATCTCACCGAACAACGTGCACGAGCTTTTAAAGAGCGCTATGAACCGGAATTCGACGTTGAGACCGCTGTTGTCGATATGGAAGACGTGGTGGATTCGGATATCCTTACAACGGTAACGCCCGCTACAGAACCGTTTATTGCTCCGGAAATGGTAAAACCGGGTATGCATCTCAACGGTGTTGGCGCGGACTCGAAAACGAAGATCGAATTCCATCCGGATGTTCTGAAGAAATCCACGATCGTTGTTGATGACCTCGCGCAGTGCATACACTCCGGTGAGGTCTATCAAGGGCTGGAACGAGGTATAATTAAGGAAGCGGATTTGATTCCGCTTGGTGACGTTCTGACCGGTAAAGCATCAGGAAGGACGAGCGAAGAGGATATAACCTTCTTCAAATCAACGGGCGTTGCGTTCGAGGATTTGATTACTGCAATACTGGTATACGAACGGCTCGCAAATTCGCCCGCTGCAACGGTGTGACGTATTCCTTCTGCTCCCGCTCCCACAGGAACAGGGGGAAATTAAACGGATAATAGTCCACTATGTCCGCGAGGTACGCGAAGTTATGCCCCATAATGCCGCATTTCGCTGCGAGTGAAGGATAGTAATCGAACGGTATCTGAGCATTCGGCGTTGAGAACCGCATCTCGCGTTCCTCAGGGAATATAAGCGCGGGGTTATTGAATTGGTACCAGGTGGCTGCACTATAAGCAATCCTGTAACGCTTGAATGCCTCACTCTCATAAATAATATCTCAGCATTATCCGAAATGCCTCGTCCCATTCTGCTTTTATCGTCGCTATTCGGTGAGGCAAATCGGCTTCGGCCATTCTACCTACCTACATGAAGTCTTCTCTTAAGGTCTCCGGAGAATGCGGGCTTAAATAGCGCGGCGGAATGTCCAGGATAGTGAATGCACCACTGCGCCCTTCCTTCTTCAGTGTATAGGCTGCTCGCGCGCAGGCGACCAGCACGTTAGCGGTGAACTCCGAATTGCTCTCCAATTGACACCGGTATTCGAGCATGTGCTTGTTACGCGCACCCGTCATTCCGGAAGCAAACACAAAACCGCCGTGCGGTAGTTTCGTATGGTTCTCCGCCATCTCCTCCTGGGTGATGAACGCTACTTCAGTGTCATATTCGTCATAGTAATGCGGCATCGTCCCGATATCCTTCCGTATTCGTTCCTGATCCGCACCGGGCTCCGGAACCACATACACTAAGCGTTTGTGCATCTCCCTTTTGGTAAATTCCGGCGCTTCTCTGTCCCGCACTCTTTGTACCGCCGATTCTATCGGGATCGTATACGCTCTGGCATCAAAGACGCCCTTAACTCGCCTTGCTGCGTCTGAATGCCCCTGGCTCACGCCTCGGCCCCAGAAGGTGTACTGCTTGCCCTGCGGTAGAAACGCATCGCCGAGAACGCGCATGAGCGAGAAGATCCCGGGATCCCAGCCTGCGGAAATTATGGTGACATGACCGTGCTCCTGCGCGATCGAATCCATCCTCTCAAAATAGCTCGGAATAGCCGCATGCGTGTCAAAACTGTCAACCGTATTGAATCTCGCGGCAAACTGCGGACCCTGAACCGGTATGTCGTCCTTCGAGCCACCGCACAGAATTACCACGTCTATTTCAATATCCACCGGTACCGGATCTTCACTCCGGAGTACAGAAACGTCTGTTAGCTCTTCTCTTACTCGTTCCGGCCTTCTGGTGAATACCGCGACTAATTCCGTATCCGCATTCAGTTTGATTGCCGCTTCTACACTTCTACCCACATTACCATAGCCTGCAATGGCGATAGTGATCTTCTCCATGATGCATTACCTTCTAACTATGTAACTAACCAAAACCAGAAAGCCCTGGGCGGGATTCGGACCCGCGATCTCCACCTTACCAAGGTGGCGCATTGGCCGGCTATGCTACCAAGGCCTTAGGACACATATCATATCTAAGTATAACGCCCGCCTTATATAAATCCCCGCTTTTACGCCGCCTTGCCGATCACTCATGCATGTACGTGCTCGCACTATTTATACACACTTAATTTCCGCCTATCTGGATTTAATACGCTGTAGCAATCCGTCGAATAAAACCGAAAATCCTTTTATATAAAAAGCGCCTATACACTAGTACATGTAGATGCATGTGTATGCACTCCGAGGCGGCTCTTAACAAAATAGGAGGTGATCGAGATGGAAGCTAAGGGAGGAAACGATAAGAGATTTAGTGATATGATAGAAAGGATATCAAATGACAATTGGGAAGAGAACTTGGATAACTTGTTCGCCTACTTGAAAGGAAACGAAATGTTGAAGGTATCTGAAGAGCTTATCAGGAAGCGATACAAGCTCGATTGATACTACAACGCCAACACCAAATCCAACAGTAGAACCAACGCTGAGAAGCTCGGTTTCAATACCGTGTTTGCTACGCAACGCATGCGATGCGTGTTGCCATCGCGGGGCTGTTGCAGTCGCAGACGTGGTGCTAAGAAGAAGGAAATAGAGAGTTCTCCCTTTTTCCCCTATTTTTTAGTTAACGCAACATCTCGATTACGTAGTTCCGTCTTCCAATTCGAATTTTCGACACGCTCACTCATCTAAATCCCCGCTTGTAAGTCTCCTTGCCGATTAGTTAATGTTGTGCATTGCCGTATTAGGCAGATTTAGCGCTTCTCACTGCATCGTTTTGCCCGTTCTCTCAGAATTATCCGTTATAGCTTTTATATAAAATGAAAGTGAATTAGGTGTAATAGATACATGAAAATCGGCATTTTAGGACCTGAGGGGACGTTTACCGAAACCGCCGCATTTCAGTGGCTGAACCTGCGAAAAAAGGAAAATAGCGAGAATGCCGAGATTCATTATTACGAAACCATTTTTGATGTGGCCGATAGCGTAATGAATCGAGACATGGATTACGGCATTGTCCCGATAGAGAATTCCTTGGAGGGTTCCGTGGGAGAGACGCTGGATGTGCTCGCGACTGAGAATAGCGAACGGGAAATGCAAATTGTCGGTGAGGTGTTGGTGCCGATAAAATTGTGTTTACTGGCCAAAGGTTCGTTTGAGAACATACGGACGGTCGTCTCACATCCTCATGCACTTGCCCAGTGTAAGCAGTTCATCCGGGAGCACTTGCGAGCCAAGGGCGTGAAGATAAAAGCGGTGGAAAGCACGGCACGAGCGGCGAAACTGGCACAGGAAATGGATGCGTTAGGAGCTTTAGCATCGGAAGACGCAGCGGCAAAATATAATCTCCGTATCCTTGCAGAAAATGCACAGGATAAAGAGAGCGTTACGCGATTCGTCGCGCTTGCTTCTTCTGCTATCACAACGTCACCGACCGGAAAGGACAAGACGTCGCTCTTGCTCCATTTGAAGGACCGCCCGGGGGCGTTATACGGCGTCTTGGGCGAATTCGCGCAGCGCGGGATAAACCTCACGAAGATCGAGTCCAGACCTTCCAAGCGTGCTTTAGGCGATTACATGTTCCACATAGATTGTGAAGGCCACTTGGATGAGGAAGCGATAAAGGTCGTGCTAAAAGCTGTTGAAGAGCGAGTGGTCATGGTGAAAATCCTGGGGTCGTATCCAATCGCGGAGTGGATGAAGTAAGTGAAAGAAAGATGAAAATCATAGTAACGGGAGGAGCGGGCTTTATAGGCTCGCATGTGGTTGATCGATTATTAGTAGAAGTAGAAGAGAACCATGAGGTTGTGGTTCTGGATAACTTGAGCTCAGGGAATGAGGAGTTCATAGCCCCGCACTTCAGTGACGAGCGGTTCGAGTTTCACAAGGTGGACCTATTGCATGACAATATAACCAGCTTTTTTAAAGGTGCTGATGAGGTCTGGCACCTGGCGGCGAACCCCGAGGTGCGTCTGGGTGCGGAGAATACGCGAGTACATCTGGAGCAGAACGTGATCGCAACATATAACGTGTTAGAGGCAATGCGACTGAACGACGTGCGCCGGATACTCTTCACCTCGACCTCCACGGTGTACGGCGAGGCGGATCAACTGCCGACGCCCGAAGAATACCCTACCGTACCCATCTCGTTATATGGCGCGTCGAAACTCGCATCTGAAGCGTTCATCGCTTCGTACTGCCATACGTTTGAGATGCAGGCCTGGATTTACCGGTTCGCGAACGTTATCGGTGCGAGATCGACACACGGCGTCATCTACGATTTTATCAATAAGATACGGAGCAATCCGGCTGAGTTGGAGATCCTGGGCGATGGCTCACAAACGAAATCGTATATTTACGTGAGTGATTGCATAGAGGCGATGCGTGCGGGATTACAAGCAGTCGATAAGAGCAGCGTGCATATCTTCAACATCGGGACAAATGACATGACAAGTGTTACGAGAATTGCAGAACTCGTATCCGAAGCGATGCACGTGACACCGGAATTTAAGTTCACCGGTGGTAAACGGGGCTGGAAGGGTGATGTCCCCGTCATGCTGCTCGATGCCTCTAAACTGAACGATTTGGGCTGGAAGCAAAAATACACGTCGGAAGAAGCGGTGAAGAAGGCGATACAAGATTCGCTGGCCCGTATATAATACTATCTACGCTGATTGAGTAGTCTTTCCGGTTTGTTAACGTCAGCCAGCCAGCCAAGCCACCGCGCACGTAATAGTAATCCCGAGAGGTAGCGGATTTTTTTTATTTTTTGAAAAAAAAAACAAAAGCGAAAAATAAAAGAAGAAAGGGGAAAAAATCCCCTCGCTTTTTCTTTATTCCATTACCTTCTTCAACGGTCCAATGATTCTGGGATAGCCAACAGCCATCATGTGGCAGCCAGCAGCCGGAGTACCCTTCAGATACTCCAGGAAGTCGGTGAAGAACTCCACGTTGACTCGGTCTACTTCCGCCTTACGCTCTTCCTTATCCTTGATCTCCTTCGACTTCTTCAGGTTCGCGAGGTAATCCGGAGGAACATCCACGCCTGCCACGTACTTATCGAAGAAGTCCGCCGCGCCGAAACTCTTTGCCGGAAATATCCCTACCAGAATCGGAACGTCTACGGGCCCCAATTCCTTGAAGAACTTGTCCAGAATCTCAGGGTAGTAAACAACCTGTGTCTGCAGGTATTCTACGCCAACATTGATCTTCCTCTTCACTTTGGCGACTTCGGACTTCAAATGCGCCGCTCCGGGTGCTGCCGCACCGCCTACATGCAGTTTCGGTGGATCCTCGATCTCGTTACCGGCCAGGTCTTTGCCCTCATCCACCATCTTCCGTATCATGTAGATCAGCGTGGTCGAGTCCAGATCGAAGACCGGCTTGGTGTCTGGCGTATCACCCAATGCGACGTGGTCGCCTGCTAACGCCAGGATGTTCTTTATCCCTAAAGTCCCAGCGCCAAGTACGTCGGATAGCAGCGCCATTCTGTTCCGGTCCGAGCATCTGAGCTGGTATACGCACTCCATACCGGTCTCTAACTCGATCTTATACGAGGCTGCAAGGCTGTTCACGTACGCGAAACTCTGCGGGTTGTCCGTTACGTTACACGCGGTTACCAACCCGATTAGATCTCTCGCTGCTGCAATGGGCTCGTTGACATTCCCGGCCTTTTTGGGCTCTAACTCGCCGGTGAAGACGTAGTCCCCCTTGGATATTTCCTTCATCAACTGGCTATAAATTTCTTCAGGCATTTTTCTCTATCACTCTTCTCCCTCTCTATTTCTCCTCTTCCTTCTCTGGCGGTTTAGCGAACATCATTGACATGTATCCACTGATGGTGTTGAAGTTCATCATAGCACCCATCATATCCATCATACCCATAGGCTCTTCCAGCTCGAACAGTCGCGGTCTCTTGCATTTGCTCCACTCGTGTGGAGCGCGCATCGCTATGAATTCGTCGAGTTCGCCGAGTTTCTCCATTCGCTTATAGATCTTGACCCAGGCACAGTCCTTTTCAGGATCTATTTCACATTTATCATCCACCCGAACACCGCCGCAAGGACCGTTCATCAATCCCTTGCCGCACGCAGTCAACGGGCAGATACCACCTGTTTTGGCCAATTCACACATTCCGCATGACTGACAGGTCTCCTTGAACTTGAAAGGTCCTCCACCTACGAGTCCCATTGCATCGTTTGCCGGATAGACATCCTTCGCAAGGCCCATTTCTTCATCCGTATACTCGGCCACTACTTGCACACCGTCGCCACAGCTCATCATCAAAATGGCATCGCAGTTCTCAACAGCACTCTTTTCTTTCTTCAGGAATATCGAACTCTTCTCAGTGTCACAGGCCTGCATACCCAACGGCATGTTGATCTTCGTGACCGCTTTCCCCGCGCTCTTAAGTTTCGCTGCCATATCGTCGACCGCTTTTTTGTCACCAGTATGATAGAAGGTAGCGCATCCGCCGCAACCCACAAGTACTACGTTCTCCTTTCCTTCGAGGTACCCCAGAATTTCCTCTATTGATTTTTGCTCTTGTGCTATCATCTATATCCTCCCTCTACTATGCATATCCTGATGAGATGACATATAAACTTTTCTATTTTTAATTCGCGCTCTTGATAACCATACCCACCTCAGAAGCACATTAACGTGGTGAGAACTCCCGACGCGTAATGGTAATAAGAAAAGCACATTAGTTCATACAAAAGGGCGTGTTAATAATCGCTTTGATATAGGTGTTATCCTGAGGGATGACGATCGCGATAGTCGGAAGCGAGTGCGAGCCAAACACAACACCCTATCTGAATCGCGATCTTCGGTCAGCTTGACGGTATCGCGTCATAAAGTTATTATCTGCAAAGATGATTTTTGTATAGAAAGTCATATATACCATGAGCCCAGAATCATACATCGTAGCTAAATAGCGAGAGGGTACTATACAAGAAAAAGAAGACGTGACAGAGACTCTTATTGATGCACTGAGGGGAAGTAGGACCCTTTCAGGCAGATACAGAGACACGCCTTATGTAATTGGAGCTTATGGACAACGAGCGAAAAAAGATAGTAAAAGAGAAAAGTGACGCTGAACCCGGCGAGTTCTTCACCCATGAACTGCCTGCGCTCATCGTGAGCAGTGCGGTTTTTGTGGGAATCCTAAAACTCGCAGAGTCGATCGTGGGGACGGATAGTGCGGCAGTGATCTTTTACGAAGCGGGCAAGAAGGTGGGCATTAACCGAACAAAGTATTTTAAAGATACGTGGAAGCTGGACGGGAGTGCATTTGTCAGAGCGATGGAAGAGTTCGTTGCAGAGCTCGGTTGGGGCAAGTTCAGTGTGGATCTCGAAGCACTCGTCATCAAAGTCGAGAATTCATTCATAGCGAAGGAATATGGCGAATCTGAGGTTCCCGTCTGCCATTTCCTGCGTGGATGTTGCGCGGGCATGGGAGAGGTATTAACGAACCGAGCGCTGGACGGTGAAGAGATGAAATGCGCAGCATGTGGAGATGACTGCTGCGAATTCGTGCTCAGCCCAGTCGAATAAGTATTCATACTGTAATTAATTCGTCCAAATCATCAAAGAACCGTATTAACAGTTTGAGCACTTCATTATCCTCATTCAATCTGAACGTCCGTATTTGCTTGCCGATATTGTCTTCTTTCACGATACCCAAATTTAAAAGCGGCTCGATGACGCGTGCGACACTGGAATGAGAAAGCCCGGTAGCCGCTGCAATGCCGGAGAGATACGTTATCGTGTCACGATTTCGTATCAGATACTCCAGAACGACGAGCTGTGCGTTTTTTCCGAAGATTTTCTCAAGTTCGTTCATTCGCTCATTCGTAGACTAAGAAGAAGTATATCCGATTGTTGAATATATAGTTAATCACTTCTGATTAACCCGTATATTTTTATACAATAAAAGCCATCATACCCAATATGGCTCGAACAAGAACACCGAAAAGTGGGAATAAAACCCTCAAGCGAGAAATCACCGATAA
>Ga0307378_10010935_pt1 | contig 11744 bp, 16 predicted proteins | sample UN1MG_FD_202238 | JGI IMG/M metagenome (GOLD analysis project Ga0307378, IMG submission 202238) | Soil microbial communities from Risofladan, Vaasa, Finland - UN-1 | ecosystem: Environmental > Terrestrial > Soil > Coastal area > Acid sulfate soil | place: Finland: Risofladan, Vaasa | collected...
CTATCGCGTATTTTATCCTGTTTGTAATGGGCAAAAATTGGACACTGGAGAGAATGTAGTGCGCATAAATCCCACATTATCAGATATCTATAATTATCTAGACCTGCATGGTAAGCAGGTGGTCGGCGGTTCGAATCCGCCCGTGGGCTCTCGCCAAAACTCTGATTTTACAGGAGTTGTCGCTAATGAGAAGCAAATATCAAAACCGTGAAATGAACAATATTTGTGCATATTTGTCCTAATATTAGGCATAAGTGGTCACTGTTTGGACACTTTCTTAACGGCGGCATTGTCGCCGGAAAACTAAATAAGGAGATGGAACAATGAAATGCGTAATTGAAGTACCACATCAAAGGAGAGCGTCCGTGACATTGATGTCGGATGCTGATTTTAAAGCAGAATGCGAAAGGCTCGTTGCGGAAACAGACAACTATGGGTATTTTAAAGGCACAAAAGAGGAATTTATACGTGATTATGGCGAAGACGAAGTCCCTCACGAAGCCATGTCTTTTTTCCTTGATGGCGCAAAAGATGTTGTGGAAACACACGATGAATCTTTTTACGAGTATCACGATGCACAGGCAACGGACTGTCCGACATTAGCAGAATTCGGGGAGAGTATTTGGGCGCACGACCTACATTCTTTCGGGGTAATTTCTGCGAAAAATCAAAAGGAAATGATCAGGAAAATCACTGAGAGAATCAAAACAATTACCAGTGATGATCATCAATGGGTAACAGTATCCTCACAATTAGAGTATGCGCGTGAGGAGTTAGAGGAAAACGAAAGAGAAGGAGCTGAGTCGTATATATAACAAGGTTATCGGTGCATCACCAAATCGGCGGCGGTGTCGCCGGAAAACCACGATAAGGGGACAGGACAATGAAAACAGAAAAAGTTGACGAAAACACTACTAAGGCGTATGTAGTGTACGATCTTTCTCCCCCGCACACTATCAGAGGGAGCGGGGAAACATTTGATGATGCCCTATTGGATTACCTACAATCATATTACACTCCCTCTGATTGGGGCTTCGAAACGTGGAAAAAGGTTTTGGAAACCTGGTCTGATGACAGTGATCAGACAACGGGGATAATGACGCGCTCTGAATATCAGCGCGAATATGAGGATTGAGCCTCTCAACTTGTGCCCGGCCACCCGGGCTCTTTTTCGGAGACTCAATCAGTGAGTCGAAATCAAAGAATGAAGGAGAAGGAAAATGTGTACAACCTATCCGTATCCCATTGAATCCGGTTGCGAAATTGCAGACCTGATTGACGCAATCAACGCCCATCTGGCGGAGCAGAACCAAATGCTCGTATGGTTTTGTTCATCCCAAAGCGGAAATTATGCAAACAAAACAGTCAATGCTGGTATTTTCCCCGCAAACGTAGAGGAGGGAAATATGTCTGTACATCACAAAAACTGTATACATCATCTCGTCAGCTGGGATTGGTGTCCCAGCGTTGGAAAAACAGCACGATCAAAACATTATAAATCGTTGAAATCTGCATGGGAGGAATATACTGGTACGGGCGTAATCAGTGATAGACAGCAAGAGAGATTATCTAACCTCGCTAAAATCAATAACGCTCAGAATTACGAGGACGAACAATCTGCGCTCTCTGGACATCCGGGAGTTGATGTTCGGTGCGATGGCATGCTCGGCGACGCCGGTAACGTATGGCGAATGTGGACAAACAATATGACAGACACGGATTTAGCAGACTTTTCAGGCATCGCCAAAAATCATAATCTCCCATTTGAGCGAGGAGTGCGGGCATATTACGTGCCTAAAAAACAACTTAAATCCGTGTATCAGCATTGTGTGGCGGCTGGGTTTGCTATTGCGTTGGATTATGACGCCGCCCGAACATATAACGATATCGAAACGGAGGGCGAATAACGAAGCAAAGGAGGTGAGAATAATGAAAAAATACGACGTCTATCATTACCGCGAAAATTGTCTGCGGAAGGGTCAGATCGTGTACTATGAAAAAGGGGAGATCGATGACGATGAAATATCTGGCGATCTCCAATTTATTTGTGACGGCACACCAGAGGAACATGTACAACAGTAACCGCGAAATGACTCCCTCTGTCTATTTGTCTATCGAGGTATGTGAGCGAATAATAGAAGAGTTTAAGAATTATTGCTAATAACGGCGGCTTTGTCGAGTGAGATTAAATTGGGAGTTTGTCTATTTGGTGGGATTGAGAGTCAGTATAAGACAAATACCGGGATGTTGTTTTAATATTGCTATGTCCCAAAATATCTCTTACAACACTAATTGGGACTCCAGCGTAAAGGGCGTTGAGTGCGAATGAGTGCCGTAGATCGTGAAAGTTGAATCGGATACCAGTTTTTTGTTTTAGGGTTCCCAAGGCACTGTAGAAATTATTCTGAATTCGCTTGCCATTAAACAGGCAGACATATCCCCCTTTGTTCCTACCCTTTATATTTTTTTTAAAAACAGATACCAAATATGAATGGATTGGTATGATTCTGATTTTTTTTGTCTTGCCGGATTTTACCGAGATTGTTTTCCGTTCAAAATCAATATCACACCATTTTAAATTTAGTATTTCGGACCGACGCATCCCTGTTAAATAAGCAATCAGCATAATCAATTTTAGATGAGAGGGGGCAATCCCTAAAAGGATATTTATTTTCTTCTTGTCAATCCACGTCGGGGCGCGGGATGTAGTTGGTCTTGTTTTTATGTTTTGGGTGGGGATAGTGGGCAGATATCCCCATGTGAGGGCTTTATTGAATGTAGCTTTAATAACCTTTACGCGCTCATTCCATGTCCGATTTGAAATTGTTGGTAGGGACTCTAAAAACCCATTTACCTCAATAGTGGAAATAGTGTGTAAATATGGATCGGCCCCGCGATAATAATCCATAAAAGCATTTAAGCAAAGCCTATATGATAAATAAGTGTTCCGGCAGTGGTTTTTGTCTATGTGTTCGAGTATTTTTTTTACAAAACTTGAAAGCGTGATGTGATGGGGCATAATATTAGGGTATAATAGCTCTATTTTTTGCTGTTCAATTCTGGCGTGATAGATTTCAGCGAGATGGCGAGATGAGAAATTTTTACGAATTCGTTGGCCATGAATTCTTATATCAACTCTCCATTTATTGTTGTGTTTTTTAAGCACTATTTTTTATATTTTGTTTGAAGTGTGTTCGAAGCGTGTTTGAAGTATGTTTTACGTCTCTTCGAAGTTTCCTTAAAAAACTCTTAAAATATTTCTCATTTTCGTTGCCATTTTTTTAAAAAAATTACCCAAAAACCGGAAAATCATACCCAAATTTTTAAAATTCTTTACTATTTTTCCAAAACAATAAATTTTTTTACACTTTACAGGCTGGTTTATTGATTTAACAACCTCAACAAAATCAATACATTTATATCAAATACTTCAAACAATCTTCGAACAATCTTTGAAGGGTGTTCGAAATTAATACAATACAATACATACAATACAATAAATAAGAATACAGAAGAAAATTCTAAATTCTAAGCTCTTTTATTTTTTTTTCCAGGAATCTTTTTTTATTTTTAAAAATATTTACTCTAAAAGCGGAATAATACAATGAACACAATTTCCCAAAAACAACACATTTTTTACAGGGGTGGGAAGTGGAACGGATTTGGAATTATCATTCACAAGCATAAATGATTTTCCGCTTCTATATACCCTAACTACAGTATGCTCTTTTTTGTCTTTTAGATACAAAAACACAATTCTCCCGTCCAGGAAATCTATATTTCTCATCTTCTTACACAAAACAACACTATTTTGAGGAATGGTTGGATTCATTAAATCTAAACCATATTTTATCGCAAAATCAACATCAAACATAATATCATCAACACAGATTTTGCTATGCGAGATATTTTTATAATTTACCGGGGGATCGCCTTGTGGTGGAATGTTTATAATGGGTATTGTGCGTTTTATATCAATTCTCACCATGTCGCGATTCACCAATTTCATTTCAGCGAGAGCAAGTAATTCTCGTAACCGGTTCCACTCCGGGATAGACCGTCCACATACCCATGCGCTAACAGTTGGCACAGTCACATCTAAATGCGACGCTAACGCTCGCTGGGTCCTAAGTCCAGAATTTTCCTTCGCCGCGAGAATAATTTCCGGCACACTCAAAGCAAATTTTCTGTTTCCGCTTTTTAGCATTCTCACTCTCTCCCCGTCTATTAGTCTTTTATTTTCATACATATATGTTTGATTATATTATATGTATTTTTTTCTTGACATGGTTAAATCAAACTGATATAAAACATTCTTAATTTATCGTTATAAAAGGCGAAAAACACAAAAATGAAAATAACACTCAATCCAGAGATTATAATAAATGCGATGGAGAAACAAAAATTTACTTCAGCCTCACTCAGATTGAGAGTTAAAGAAATTTTAGGTCGCCAACATCTCAACTCACGGCAGTCCCTCCATTTAATTTTACACAAAAATAACAATCCGCGCTTTGAACATTTTATTGCACTAATTCTTGCCCTAAATTTACATGAGTTACCTATAAAGAGCTTTTATAATGTTGATGAAAATTAAAGAAGCCGCTCAAATGCTTGGTATATCGAGCTCTACGTTTTATCGACGCTTATCAAACCCCATTGATCCTATAAATGACTACATAGAGATTGTCTCGGATCAACAAAAAACACGAATTATCTCAGAAAGCATTGCCCGATACATTGAAAACAAGATACGTATAAATAGAGTTTAGATTAAATTGTCAAGTAAAATTATAATATAGCTGATCTGTAAGATAAATTACAAGGAGAAAAAAAAATGAAAAAGAACGCAACCATAGGGTTAATCTTAATTTCCGTGACGATAATAGCGATTGTAGGATGCGCTATTTATTCCCGCGAAAACAAAGTTTTTTTTCCACCTGGCGATTCCGGCGAGCAACTATACCATCAACAAAACATTCTATATATCGGGTTGTCTGGATTCGCCGATGATGCCGCAACCACAGAATCGCTATTAGTCGCAACGCATTTCGAGCAACCAGTCACCACAGAAACAACAGAAATGGGAATCTCGATTGGCGGGGTTGTCGGCGCGGTCATCGAGCTCGTTGTTTCGATTTTTAAATAAGGAGCTGGGGAAATGAAATTTAATGGGGATGCCAAAACCGTACGCGCAATACGGGGGAGCACATCTGATTTAGCAACATTGTATATAGCGTCATTTAAGCAATATGCTGACGAACTCGGATATGCTTTAGGCGATGGGATACAGTTGGCTGATATTGGTTTAATGGCAGCTATAGCCGTAAAATTAGTAGAGGATGCGCGAAACATCCACATGCTGAAAGGGGCCGAAAAAAAAGAGCTCGCCATTGCGCTGGTAAAAAAGGTCATCGAGATTTATGGGCTGAAAGAGATTTACAAAAACACAATGGTTAGTGTTTTTGAAATTTTGCGGCGGATTATAAAAGCAAATGGGATTCTGGGAGGAATCCTAAGTATGCTTTTAACTCAAAAACGGTGGGATGGTATTGTAAATGCGGTTATCTCAATGATAATTGAATATGTACTATCATTTCTGAAATCACAATCACCATCATTCAATTTAAAAGCATTCCTTTTCCGGCATCTTTAAGTAAATAAAAACGGCGGGACCCCATCTACAATTTCCCGTTGATATACTTACCTCCCACTCTAAGCGACAGCAGGGGAGCATTGGTTACTCCGCTCGCCAATGCTCCCAAATCTTTTACAGGGAAGGACAGGACAAAAAAATGAAATGGCCCGAACATTTATCGCCGACCCAAATCAATATGTTAACGAAATGTCCAATGCAGTGGTACCTGCGGTATGTTGAAGGATTAAAAATTCCTCCAGGGATAGCATTGGTGCTGGGAAAGTCGTTCCATGAGGCTAAGGCGTTTAATGGAGGGCAAAAAGTTTCATCCTGTGAGGATTTACCCTTCAATGTTGTTGTCGATTATTTCTCTTCTCAGTTTGATAAAAATATCGCGATGGGGATTATGTGGAACCCCGAAGAGATCGAAAGAGGGCGTGAAAAAGTCCAGGGTGAAAATAAGGATTCGGGATGTTCCGTTACTAAATTATACATGACGGAGCTGTCACCCCAAACGCAACCGATAACAGTAGAAACGGAATTATCAATAAAATTTGAGGGAGATTTTCCAGAAATAAAATGTATTTTGGATGAGATATCTTACGAAAGAACAGATACCGAAAAAACGAAATGTATCCGGGAAACAAAAACCACTGGCAAAACACCAAATCAAGACACCGCCGACACGTCCCTTCAATTAACTACGTATAATATTGCGTACCAACAAGAAAACAAACACGAGCCACGTCTTTTTTATGATGCTCTCGTAAAAACAAAAACCCCCAAAGTGGTTACGCTTCCTACGACACGGGGGGAACAACAAACACGACAATTTTTAGAGCGCGTAATGGCGTGTTTAAAATTAATAAAACATGATGTATATATGCCTACGCCTCCAGAATCCTGGTGGTGTAGTGCTCGATTCTGTGGATACTTTGGGGATCAGTGCAAATATACAAGATAGGAGAATATTATGTCAGTACAATTGCAATTGCGGGACGGGGAATCAATTGTTGGGGGAGCACAGGAAATTGTTGATTTGCAAGTCGAACGTCAAGAGGCATTTAAGCGCATGGATGCTCTCGACAATGAGCAAATTATCGGAGAGATATCGGGGCAGTTCGCAAAAAACTACATCTACGACATCCCATATAGGGGCGGCAATACATTTAAATGCGATGTGGCTGATTGTGAGTTAAAAAAAGATAAAATAAATCATACCCACGCAATAGGGCTTGCTTACACAGGGGTAAAAGAAGCTCGGAGACTGTATGGACACATCGAATTGAAAATCGTCCAAAAACCCAAAATTATAGAGATTGAGGGCAGGAAATTTTTTGAAACAAAAGTCAGCGCAAAAGACGTAATGACGGGAAATTTGCAGGAAATGCTGTACATCGAACCGCTGGAAAAGAAAAGGCGCGACGGCTCTTTTTATTTAAATGATTTTGCATATCAAATTTGTCTCTCAAAAGTCTGTAGAAACGCAATAGCGACTCTTCTCCCGCAACCCGTTATGAACGCATGGATACAGGATAAAAAATTGGGGGCAGAGGGACTCGATCCCAAAAAAATGGAAAGCTATAAATCTCGATGGGTACGACTGGAAAGCAAAACAGAAAATCCCACAAAAGAAGATAAGACCCAAACAAAGAAGGGGCCTCCACAACCGACCAAAAAATCTCCACCCCCCAAAACAGAACCCCCCAAAACAGAACCCCCCAAAACAGAACCCCCAAAAACAGAACTCCCCCAAGAACCACACGAACCCCTGGAGCAAGAGCAACCCAAAGAGACTCCAGAGGAGAGAGCGGAAGTAGATATGGAGTGTATAAATAAAGCAAGACAAGAAATGAGAGTTTATTTGCGAGAGAAACTAATCAACAGCGTCCAGGACGAAAACAAAAATCCCAACATCCCCGCCATACAAAAAATGATTCAAGTATCGAGCGGTAAGGCAAAATTGCAGGACATGAACAATCTAGAACTAGCAAAATTACTAAACTCGTTATTGCTTTTTCTCAAGCGGCAAAAAACTCCATACGAAGAGGCTTTTTTGGGTAGTTATCTACTTGATGAGTGAAAAATATGAAATGGTTTCAGCACTATACGGACGCAACGAATGATGAATTTATCGCATATGCGTTCGAAAAATATGGCTTGGAGTTTTATGGTTTCTATTGGCGATTAGTGGAAATTGTCGCCAACCAAGTCAAACAAAATTCTGACGTGTGCTCTGTAAAATACACGAAAAAAAAATGGCTCATAGACACCCACGCGGCGCGCAAAAAATTCGATTTTTATCTTAACTTACTGGAAAATGAACAAAAAATAGAAGTAGTAAATAATGAAGATAGAATAACCATTACAATGCCATCGGTTCTAAAAATCAGAGATACGTATTCGCAACGGAAAAAAACAGAGAGCGAGCCAGAACCCAAATTACCCCCACCGGAACGGAAAGAAAATCCCATAACCGTCGAATTGAATAGAAAAATAAATGATGTTTTTGCTTATTACCTGCTTAAAACGGGGAACAAGCATAAACTCTCTGAAGAGCGCAAAAGCGTTATACGAAAGCGGCTAAAAGAAAATTATACCGTTGAGCAAATGAACGCCGCGATAGATGCATTTACGTCTGATGATTGGGAGGACCGGAAAAAATACAGTGACGTTGTATATATATTCGGTACGATCAAGAAAGTTAATAAATTAGATTTTTGGCTTTCGAAGGGAACGCAAAAAACATTTACCGAAAAAGAGAAAGCGGAATTAGAAATATGATACAATTACCATACAACACAGAGTACGAGAATAGTGTTTTGGGTTATATCATTCTCAATCCGGGCAAGTGGAAGGAGTTGTATTCTGGTTTAGTGGCAAAAGATTTTTACTCGGCACGAAATCAATTAATATACGATACGATAATCAGTCTTGGCGCAACAGAGGGAGGGACATTTGACCTGACTTTGATTTGGGGGGAAATCCAGAAATATCAAAATAACCAGGATATGGGGATAAAACCCCAAGAAATCGCTGGTCTAATGGATGGCGCGTGTTTCCATGAACTATTTCCGAGATATATCAAAAAAATCAAAGAGATTTCAATTCAGCGAAATTTATTATTACACCTGCTAAATCTTCCGGCAAAACTGGTAAACGTGGATATAGAAGAATTTTTCAAGCTCTTGGAGGAGCATCAAAACAAAATCACCGAATCGGCTAACGCAATAAATCCTCAAAAAAACAGAATGATGATAAAAATCGGGGATGAAGAATTTTTGGAGAAAATGGCGGAACGATTAGAGCGTAAAGAGTTTGAGAGAGATTATGTAGCGAGTTTTTTAACGCATACCAATTATTTCAATAAGGGCTATATTAGGGGCGAACTGCAGGTTTTGTTAGGACAACCCGGAGTTGGGAAAACCACATACGCAATCGAAGAGGTTACAAACACATCATATCATGGGTTGTGCGCGGTTTTGTTTTCCGTTGAATTATCCGATATTAGAGTATTTTTACGATTACTAAAACTCTACACCGGGCTTGATGGTATTGAGAGCGATTCAGATCGAGAGCGGTTTGTGCAATTCACCAAAATGGCAAAAAATAAACTGAATAGATGTTATGTATATCACGAGCCAGTTTTAACCGTACATGACATTGATATGCAATTATCATATTTAACAAATGTCGGAGTTACGCCGGACATAATTGTGGTTGACCATTATCATGTTCTATCCCCACGAACACGGTATAAATCAAAAAATGAGGAGCAAGAAGAAATCTCAAATGATCTATCATACATCGCGAGAAAATACCATGTGGCGGTATTAGCATTGGCACATCCACCCAAAAATCTATTTGAGAAAACCTTGGGGCTTGGGGGAATTAAAGGGTCAGGTGCAATAGCGGGATCGGCAAAATTTATAATCGCGCTCTCACCGTACACAGATAAGCAACTCGGAGAGCTAAACCTGCCAGAGCCACACGGAAAGGATTATTACCTCCGGTTTTCAGTCCTAAAGGCGAACGAGGGCGAATGTGGTGAGCGTACAATCGCATATAATTGGGGTAGCCGGCGACACATGACGCTCGAACAGTACCGCCGAGAGATATTGGGAGAAATAGAAGAAGAAAAAGAGATAAAAGAATCACGATTACCATATAAAGATGATTAAAATATAAAAGGAGAAATAAAAATGAGAAAAAACAAAGCATCCCTAATTGTGTCTATGGTCGCCACAATCGCGCTGACTCTGGTTTTATGCACATTTTCTGAGATTGCGTTAACCAGGACAGTGTATGAAAAAATACCAGTGACGTGGCAACCAATGGATTATGGTGTCATGGGAATGTCGGGAACACCAATTACCGGATGGACATATTATGACACACAATACACATCTCGGACTGTTAATTTGCCGTCACTATTCGACAATGAATCCACATATAATTATCAAGTCTTGGGAACATCTCAAATGATAGAGGAATATACATTTCCACCTGAGCCAAGAGTTGTTAAAATTGGGATGTTCCCAGTCCCCACCACTGAACCGACAACGGATTCTGTCATTGTGTTAATGGATGGTCCTAAAACTGTACGCATTATTTATACACTAGCCACAGAGGAGTTGATAGTAAAGACGGTTTTATCGGATGGGACTGAAATAAGTGGAATCAATCTCACTGTTAATGGTCAACCGTATGTATCGGCAGCAACGATAAACATTAATTCGGGATCAATCGCCACAGTAACATATCCAATCAAAATTACATATAATGGGAATGTATATGTCAGGACAAATATAACTCAATAACGGAGTCGGGAATATGTCTCGAATTTTGGGAATAGATTGCGGGAAAGATGGATATCTTGCAGTAGTTGAAAACATGGCAGATTTACCGACTTGTCATGCAGTACCAACCCTGCGCTTATCGCAGAAAAAACAGAATAGAGATTATAATGTTGCTGAGATGGTCCAATTGGTAAAGCGATTGAATCCTGATTTTGTTGTAATAGAGAAACAACAAGCATTCCCAGGGCAGGGTAGTGTTTCAACAGGATCGCTCATGTATGGATTTGGTTTATGGGAAGGGATCATATCGGGTTTGGAAATACAGCACTATATCGTCCACCCAAAAACATGGCAAGCGAAGTGGTTAAAAAACATGAAGGGGGATGATACGAAAACAAGAACTGTAAATTTTGTTAGATCACTTTATCCAACAATTTCATTACTGAGAACGGAACGATGTAGTGTTGCACATCAGGGGAAGGCGGATGCGGTCGCGATTGCACTGTGGGGATTGGATTTTTATAGCCAACAAGAATCCATGACAAAATCTTCACAAAAAGAGGTTGAGTCCATTGATTATTCTAATCTCTTCTGAGGTTGCGAAAGAAGGTAAGAGAAATGATTATGTTTTTGTGCGTGCCCTTAAATCCACTAACCACAGAATCGATAGTGGAGTTGCTGTCCAAAAACGAAGATGATGTGCCTGGTGTGGTTGAAAAACTAGAAAATTACAGAGCGAAACGCGATTGTACCATACCGGTGCGCGAAGGGATTGAGATAAAAGTGAAATTGGGGGAAGTGATTTTGGCTGTTAATCCCTCGACGCGCATGGTAGGACTGGTGGACATCGAGGGTTCGTTAGATGTTCAACAAAATATTGTTCCAACATGGAAATCGAATTGATTCATTGGTATTGCGGGTCATCTCTCCATGTAGTTATATGGGGGAAGTACTGTTGTTCCCTTGTTGCATGAAGCAAGCAGACGTAGGATATAAATATCGTCCTGATGTTTAGGGATGACCCGTATTTTTTTAAAAGAGGAGATAAAAAAATGCATGGTAAGGTAAGCTCCTTTGGTGGTCCAAATGATCCTTGTTTGGGAAATGATGAAGGATTAGCGTTATACCATAGGCGATGCAAGGATTTAGACCCTGATTGTTTTTACTGTGCAGTTAGAATGAAATATGAATTAATAACAGGGATGCCGGATAAAGAAGGAAAAGCCGTGTTCCAAAATCATTTAGCAGTGAAAGTAACAAATCCCGTGAACAGAAAATCCGTCACCTGCTCTATAGTAGATTGGGGA
>Ga0307378_10010937_pt1 | contig 11742 bp, 18 predicted proteins | sample UN1MG_FD_202238 | JGI IMG/M metagenome (GOLD analysis project Ga0307378, IMG submission 202238) | Soil microbial communities from Risofladan, Vaasa, Finland - UN-1 | ecosystem: Environmental > Terrestrial > Soil > Coastal area > Acid sulfate soil | place: Finland: Risofladan, Vaasa | collected...
GCGATGAGAATTCTCAGAGAAGGGCCAGGCGAGCCTACCGTCATTGAAATTGCAGTCGGCGAATCCATCATCGTCTTCGATGATGATGGCGGCCACGAGGCGATGATGGCGGATGTGGGTGAGGGTGAACAGGATGAGGACGGGGATGAGATTGCCAACATCAGCGCGGTGGAAGTGACCATCGCGCTGATTGCACTCGCGGATCCTATAATCCGCGCACTTATTGAGGAGAAAATTACCGATGCTTGAAGTAGACGATCCCGACTGGGTGATTATTGAACGCTATGTGGATGACGACGACTTCGAAGTCCTGATCGAGGGCACGAATGAAGGTCCGAATCCAGGTGATGACTTCAAAGACTCAGATCCAGAATTCTATCAGGTTGTCTATAAGACACCCTGGCGGAAGCTTATCAACTGTACCAAGCGTGCTCCGAGTGCGGAGGAAATCCGCTCCGCACTCAACATAGTCTCGCGTACTCCCGAGCATCTGTATGCTGAAGCCAAGATGAATGTGCTACAGGGCTTGTTTTTGCGCCTTGCGAATCTGAGCAAGCAAAAAGGGTTCTGTATCGTATGCGGCAGAACCGGCGTTGGATCTTCGCCAGCGCATGACAGCACCTGCTCTCTATACAAGGCTCTGGTTATTATCCAGAAGCCACGCACATCTTAACCCCAACCCCAAACAGCCCCAGCCAGGATATGAACCATGGCCCTTCCAAGAGTGCAAAAAAGAGACATAGTCGAAGTCGTCTTCCACAACCATCATCAGATGTACAAGCAATTTGGTTGCGCCTTTGCCTCTGCGAAGAAGAATGGCTATTCTGAGATTGAAAGGGATGAGGCAATCTTCATCATCATCGGTGGTAATGCTCGTGTTTTTGGCTCTGACAAGACATCCATAACGCTGGCTCAGGTGGACGATGAGGGTGATTGTGAGGACGAGATCCGCATCGAGCGGAAGTTCATCAGGTCGCTCAAGGTTGTGTCCCGGCTCACCGCCGTGGACTTGGACGACAGTCTCACGGCGATGATTCCGGCAGATCCCAAGCAGGATTTGGAAATCTGGTCCGGCGAATGCTCTGAGCATGAGTTCGTACCCGAGGATGTCCGAGGCTTTTTGAAGGCCGTAAAGACGCAATACTATGCGAAGGCCGAGAAGAAGGCGAAGAAAAAATCGAAAAAGAAGGCGTCACGAACCCTGCGCAAGGGGACGAAGATCACCGCGGAGAACTGGAAGCCGGATATGCTGGTGGATATTGAGGCCGTCGCGTGGCATGAGTCAGGCGATAACCTCAACTCCACAGAGCTTCTTCTCGTCTTCAAGGGCAAATTCAAAAATACCGTATGCGAATTTGGCCCCCTCCGCGCCATTGATCCTACCAACGGCAGGTGGGCGGACATTTCATCCGACATCATCAAATCCATTACGTTGGCCAAAGATTGGACACCGTCTCCTTCTGCGCTTGAGCCCGAGGAGGATCACGATGATTTCGGGAACGAGGTCGGCGGCGTCGCCCTCAACTGGGAGACTGCAATCTTTTATCAGAGGGGCATGGTTATCGGTTGCAAAGAGTTCGACCTTGCGACCATCAAGCGCCTGTACAAGGCGCTCTGCAAAGTTTACGGCGAGCCCAAGTAGTTCGTCGTAAAGGCTGGCTTCGGTCAGTCAAATCACGAGTCCCATCGGGACTATCCTCATCGTCATAGTTCCGGCTTATGGCGGTGGGGATTACTGTAGCCGGAATATCAACGCACGTTTTTTGTGCATTACCGCAGGTTATGTACCTGCATTTGGAGAAGCCTATTATGGGTGAAAACGATCAGAGGATCATTCGTCTTCTCATCCCGGGTTTGCGCTCGGCTGAGATGGACTTCAACGACGGAGAGACCATCGGCACTTTTGCCGATCGTTCTTCCAGCGATCAGTTGCCGCTGAATCGCATTGAGCAGTTCTACGTGAACGCGCAGGCTGTCAATCGCGACTACGTGCTTCAGCCCGGAGACACCGTCTCTGGTGCCCCGAAGCTCAAGGGCGGCTAGACACTGGTCTAGGTATAGGCCGCCCGCCCGCTGAGAGTGCGGGTGGGCGGCCTTGTTTTTTTTTTGCATACAATGGTTGACCGCCCCGCAGATCCCGACGCGCCATCCAATGAGGATGATGTCGCCACGGCCTATGTCGGACGCGGCGGAGATATTATTATTCGCGGTGGCATTGCCACCGCCACGGCCGGTCCATGGAATTTTCCCTGGACCAATCCGGCCCCAGACATTTTTACATCGTGGACCCCAATAGCACAAGGATCAGACATGTCACTATACAGCCCATCCATGACCTACTTCCAGGAGTGGATCGATCGTCTCAACCACGACGAAGACGTTCGCTTTATATATCAAGGTAGACGAAGTTCTCCGCCTACCTTCACCCATGGGAGCTACCGCGATTATGAGCTTGTGCTTGATATTGCCGGGTATACGATCATGGCGTATTCCGATGGGGAGGCTTCTGTTCCGGACAACGGAACGCCAATTAGCTTCACCTCCAGCGGGACCACCCGCACCGAGGGACGCCTGCAGTGTATTGGATTTGAAACGCCAGATGGAATCCACCTCGCCATAGACCCCCGCTACCTGCGCTTCGTGTCTTACAATGAAGATACCAATCGGTGGGATCATGTCGAGGTGGAGGAGAACGCTCCGAACGCCTGTCAGATTCTCCTGGATACGATCAACGCCGAGGCCTTCTATCGTAGGTGGAGACCGCCTACGCTCGAAGATGTCATGCGCCGGACCTGGCTTAGAAAGCGCACGGAACAGATCGGCATGGCGTCCCGCAGGATGACCGCATCCTTGAGCCGTATCGAGGACTTTGGGAGACGTGTTGATGAGCAGCGGTTGGAGTTGGTGAATGCCAGAGCATGTCTGGCAGAGTGGGGGCATATGACTCTTGAAAAATTCATGGAGTCGATGACCCGGTATAGGGACGAACTACATGGGATTGGGAATACCCTGGAGGTGACTGATGGGTCGGTCAGTATGATTCTCGACCAATTCCAGGTTCAAGGCGTGGATCTCGGCCCCTACAAAATTGAGTTCTTCCTTGCCGAGTCTCGCATTACCGTCCGCGGGCATGGCGACTTCGTTCCCTCCCGCAGCGGACACTGCCATCCGCATGTATCGGACCACAACGTTTGCTGGGGAGAGCACCAAGCCATCTACCAGGCTGCGCTCGGCAATCCTTTTGAAGCGCTATTCCTTACCGCTGGATTTCTCAAAACAGGGTACTACCCACAAGGCGCCTACTGCCGTCTAGAAAGCTGGGCTGAAAGCAACACCTACTTCTGCGACTTCTGCAGCGTCAGACACAGCAACGGCGCCGGTTGTCCTGCGGAATGTGGTGAATGCAACGACCAGGTGGACTGGAATGTCCATCAACACTGCTCTCGACACTTCCTGTGCCATGACACCAATGGTGCTGAGTGTGTCGAGTGTGCGAAGGAGAAGCGGCTCGCAGAAGAAAAGCGGCTCGCAGAAGAAAAGCGGCTCGCAGAGGCCGAGGCCAAGCGGCTTGCGGAGACTGAGTCCAAGAAGAAGACTACGAAGAAGACCAAGAAGAAGACTACGACTACGACTACGACCGCGGCTAAGCAAACCAAGAAGAAGCGCAAGAAGGCGTCAAAGCGGCAATCCCGTCGCTCAATCCCGGTCCCCGAGGCTGCGGAATAACCCACAGGAACTATCATGAAAGTATACGCAACAAGTGAAGCTTGGAACAAGATGAGCTACTGGGCCGCCCTTGGCGGTAAAGAAAACAGGGAGTTTACCTGCTTTGGACGGGCCCATCACGAGGACGGCGACATGTATGTCACCGACTGTTACCTCGTCAAACAGGAGGGCTCATCCGCAGGGGTTGACGGCGATGATGCCGATATCAACCGGCTCATCATGGAACTGTATGAGAAGGGCATTGAGCCTGATGAGGCATTCCGATGCTGGATTCATTCTCACCCCGGAACCGGCCCGCAGGCTACATATCTGTCAGGCACCGACGATGACAACATCGAGCGGTACCTCACGGGCCAGTGGCTTATCTCCATCGTCTTGGACTCCAAGGGGGGCAACCCTTTTTGCCAGGTGGATATCAAAGAGCCGCGCATGTCCGTCAAATCCGAAGTGGAGATCTACCACCCGCAAATGACAGAGGCTGTCAAGAAGGCTGCAAAGGAAGAGTTCGCAGAGAAGTCTTCAGGCCGGTCGTACGCAGTCACGAAGTGGACGCCGGGTTCCGTTGGTCATACGGACTATGGCGGGGCGTACCATGGAGGCGGCTACGCCAGGGGTGGTTACGTTGGCCGCGGATCCTTCAAAGCCGCAGCAGATGCAGTCCGCCAGGACGGTGGGCGGTACAGCGGTCCTAGTGATTTGGGAAAAGTGAACGGCGTCGCGCAAAGCAAGAAAAGCGAAAGCGGCGGCGCCGGGACAAACGGCACCGGAACTCAAACTGAAATGGACGGCATGCTTATGCTAGGCGGCGCCTTCACGGGCAACGAGGATGAGTATGACGCCTGGCTGGAATACCTCAACGCGGAGGATGTGCTGGCCTCTCCAACCTACGTTATCACCAGTGACACCGACGAGATTGAGGCAATCGAACTCGACAACACCATCGACGTTCAACCGCTGAACGCAGACTCCGTCCCGGAGTGGGTGGTGTCAATGGCCGATAAAATCGGCAGCACCGTCGAAGATCTTTGCAACAGCGTCAACGTCAAAGAATACGACGATCTGATTGATAACCTGGTTCTTCAGGTGCAATGCGGCTACATGCAAATGGAGGGGGCCGTCGAAGATCTCCAGAAGCTTGGCATTGCCAAAGAGGTTGCCGCCAAGGAACTTGAAGTACGCGTAAACGCATAGGCATACAGCCTACAACAACACGTAGTTAAACATCTACAAAAGGAAAGTCAAATGGAAATCATCCATACGTACAAGTCAGAAGACGCGGAAATCTGCGTGATCTCTGACGGCAGTAGCGTCCATCTTGCAGACAAAAACGACCTTGCGGTCGAGTCTCCCCGAGTGGGCACCGTGCTCAAGCCCTCCGAAATGACGGAGGTGTATATCGAAATCCCCATTCCCGTTCTGCAAGAAGTATCGCGTCGGTCAGAGATTTTTGTGGAGCCGGATGAAGAGGAGGAAGAGGCCTCCGGTGACGATGAGGAGGGGCAGGAGGAAGAAGAGGAGGACGACGACGACGAGGAGGAGGCCCTGCTCCCTTGGGAACCAATCGCACGCGAAAGGTTCTTCACGGAGTACAAGGAGCTTGACGAGGGGACAGACCTTCGTGTCCTCGTCAATTTTCCCATCAAAGCCAGGTGGGAAGCAGGCGATGTCGCGATGTGGAGTACTACCGATGGCTCCTACGATCTGACCGAGGTGCTGGAAGCGAACGAGGGTCTCCAGGCCTGCGTCGCGTCTATCGGCCAGCGTATCGAGATCTTGCTGCATGACATTCAGGTGTTTACGGACGAGCAGATCGACCTCGGACACAACATCGGCACCACCACCGTCGAGGCCTTTTTGGACAATGAGCTTGCCCAGAGCAAGCGCTCACAGGTGGCTGACGCCGCCGAATAAAGGACACCATGACCGATTCCGACGAAGAAACCACAACCAATCCATTCACACGATTCTCTGATGTCATGCCACTGGAGAAGATTGCGCCGCTGAAGATCGCGGTTATCGGCGCGGGTGGCATTGGTGTTCCTGCCTGTCTTTGCCTCGCAAAAATGGGTGTCAACTCTATCCACGTTTGGGACATCGATGATGTCGGCTATGAAAACGTGGGGCCGCAAATGTACGGAAAGCGAGTTGTGGGACGACCGAAGACGCTGGCCCTTGGTCAATTTTTGCAGGACCAAGCGGACTGGTGCGACGTTACCCTCCACAACGAGCTTTTCGTGAAGCGGGAAGGAGCCTTCGATGCTTTCGATGTAGTGGTATCCGCAGTGGATTCACTCGAAGTCAGGAAGGAAATCTGGCAAAGCATCCCGACGGACAGCCGGCAGCTACTTGTGGACCCGCGTATGGGGGCAGAAGTCCTGACGGTTTACTCCGTCATTCCACAGGAAGACCTGGCGTGGTATCCCAACACGCTCGAAGGCGAGGCCATGGAATTTGCCTGCACGGCAAAAGCCACCTTCCACAACGGCCTCGTAGCCGGCGCGATGACAGCGCAGGCTGTCAAAGCATGGGTTATGAACGAGCGTATCAACGCGGAGACAACCTTCGACATGCGGTTCCTGCAACTGTTCTGTGCTACACCGGAGCAGAAGTTCGCCGCCATGGACAAGGTGGAAGCAGCAGAATGAGCGAGCGGCCGAAGATGTCAGACGGGTCGAAGGTGCCGGGCAGTACGCCTGACATCATCGGCCTGTTTGACTCGGAGGATCGCGTCATCGAGATGGATAGCCTGGGGCGTATAACCATTAATCGGTTAGGGAAAACCACCATACGCATCCATGTCGAAGACAGCGGGTCCATCGTTATCGTCGGAGACGACCCCATTTTTATCCGCCCTGGCGCGGCGAACATGATCCGCATCTGATGTTCACCCCGACCAGAGTGCAGGTCGATTTTATCCGTTCAACGCTGCGTAAGATTATGAAGGACTCCACCAACGAGTCCTTCGCACAAGCGTGGCTCGTGTGGGCAGAACTACATCTACAGACCCTGAATCGACCCGACAAAACTGTCGTGGTCACCAGGCTGATGCCGCTCATCATGGCGTGCGTCGCTACAAGTAATAAAACGCCCGAGCAGGCCCAAGGAATCATTCACGACGCTGTCTTGAAGACGTTGTTCCAGGCCAAGCTAGCGGGCAAGGATTCCCTCGATATGCAAGAAGCAAGAAAGGCGGCTGTGTATGTCAAATACCATTGTCAGAATTGACGCCGCTCCCGCAGGCCTCCTGCCACCAGCAAGTCCCCTTGACTCAACTCAATACAACTCCGACGAGATCGATTCCGGCACCGGCGGCGGCCCCCGTGGCCCCCATCGGGAGCCGGACTTTCTCTGGTCAAAACAGTGCGTTTTGAATCCAACGCAGATCCCTGCGCCAAAAATGCAATCACCAGCCAAAAACCCCTGGGTCATCCTACCCCTCGCATTCTCCATGTTCATCTACGCCGCATACGGATTATCGCAATTCGATGGTGAAGCCACGATACTTCAATGGACCGCGGGGATCGGCGCCCTCACAATTTCCATGCTCATGCTATTTCAGTCCGTGAAGGGATTGATGCAAGACATGACCTGGAAAGAAAACTTTCCCGACGAGAAATAACACGCCGTAGCAACGCAGAACACCAGGCAATTGAAGCGTGCCATAGCAGAATAGAAACCCGCTAGAAGCTAGCGTGCCATAGCAGCATAGAAAACCAAGCATGGAGCGTGCCAGCCTGCCCTAAGAAAACCAAGTGGAGAGCGTGCCGTGTCTACCTTTGCAGACGATAGAGCTATCATCAAATTTTCCTGCCCGCATTGCGGCGTGAAGTCAGGCCAGCCCTGCATCACCAAGACCGGTAAGCGTTTTACCGGAGGATTCCACATGCTCCGGAAGGGGCGGGTTTTTCCCGACATGAGCAAGCCTGGCAAGGGTAAGCCCATACCCAAGTACGACAATGACTGAGTCAGCGCGAAGCTTCGCAATCAATGCGCATGGAGACCAACTGTACGGCATCAACCCGTACACCGTTCACCTCCATGATGTTGTCAGCCGCGTGGCTCAGGCTAACGACACGGTTCTTAATCCTGAATACCTCCAGAACGTCGCATGGCTGCATGACGTTCTGGAAGACACATCCGTAACATTCAATGAGCTACAGAGCGCATTTGGATACTGGGTGGCGGGTTCTGTTTCCATTATCACAGATCCGTCCTTCCTCCCAAGCAGGAAGGAGCGTAAGGCGCACGCCAATCGTGCATTCAAGCTTCTGGACCCCGAGCGAATCACACATCGCGCTGCCCTTATCGTGAAAACCGCAGACCGTTTGGCTAACATCAGATATTCGAAGGCGGTCGAGAATAAAGGCAAGCTCAAGATGTACCGCAAAGAGCATCCCGAGTTTGAGGCCGCCACCCGGCGAGAGGGCCTCGTCCCAGCATATTGGGATCGTATGCAAATCGACCTAGGACTTATCAACCCAAGCAATTCATAGGAGGGAATATGAATCCCGAAAATCTGGAAGCCATCAAGCAATCTGTGCGCTTCTTCTACGACATGCAGAAGCTGCGCATCCAGTCGTCCAATCGGACCACGACCAACACCGTCGTTCTGGATACCAAGCACGGCTCGCATCTGGACGACCAGGGCGACCGGCTCAGCGAGATGGAGCGTAAGGAGATGACCAACATCCGACGGCTGCTCAAAACACATCCGCTGTATACGGAGTGGTTGAAAGACCAAAGGGGATGCGGGCCTACTCTCAGCGGTGTCATCATTTCAGAGATCGACATTACGAAAGCTGGAACAGTCAGCGCCCTGTGGAAATATTGTGGGCTGGCCGTAGACTCCAGAACCGGCAGGGCCGAGCGTATGAAGCGCGGCGAGAAGGCTGGCTACAATCCGTGGCTCAAGGCCAAGCTGGTCAAGGTGCTGGGCGACTGCCTTATCCGTGCAAACTCACCCTGGCGAAAATTCTACGACGACTACAAGCTGCGTAAGCAGAATTCGCTTGTAGACCAATGCATGCTCTGTAAGGGCAAGGGTGTATTCAAATCCAAGAAGGAGGCTGCGGAGGATGAGAAGGAGGCCGAGCCCAAGGAGAAAAAGTGCACCAACTGCAACGGAACCGGCGGCCCGGCACCCTGGGGCCAGAGCGATGCCCATCGACACCAAGCGGCCATCCGCTACATGGTGAAGATGTTCCTGCAGGAGATGTGGCTCGTTTGGCGTACCATCGAGGAGCTTCCGGTCACCGACTCCTACGCGGTGGCCGTCCTCGGCAGGACGCATGGGGACCATGGTGGAATGGGCGTAATGCCCGCTCCACCACCGCCCGCAGCACTGCATTGATTGCCTATCACGTCGAGCACCCCATACCAGAATAGCGTGCCAGTGTGAGGAAGTAAACCAGAAGGAACCAGCGTGCCAAAAGCCAAAAGCAAACCAGACTCTGAGAGCGCGCCACAAACCAACAGAATCCCCTAAACGGGCAGCGTGTCAAAAGGTCGTAGAAAACCAGACGGTTCAAACGGGCCCATGCATCGCAGAAAACCAGGAGAACCAAGCGCGCCATGTCGAAGAATAAAACCAAGAGATGTTAGCGCGCCATATTGAGTGATAACTCCAAATGTATTCAGCGTGTCACGCCCCTTGAGAAATCCAAAGGTGTCGAACGCGCCCTCTACAAGTAGAAAACCACCAGAGCCAAGCGCGCCAGAGTCATATTCAACCCCAATACAGGAAAGCGTACCAAATGTCCGCAGAAAACCAGGTCGCCAGAGCGGCTCCATTTATCGCCCAAGGCGCCAAGGTCTTTGCGCGCGACGGGGCACAAGCTGGCGTCGCCACCGGGAATACCCATCACTGCCGACTACACGGCTGCAACGGCCTGCGGGTGACCGTACGCTGGTCCGACGGTAAGTTTACATACCCTTGTTCCAAGGGTATGAGCGAGGGTCGGCGCGCGTGGAGAATTCTGTAAAGCATGGTCGTCGGAGTTTTCCATTGCATCGGCATGTTGGGCGCTGCTCGTGTAAGAGCGAGACCTGGTTGCGGTGCTACATTCGAGGGTCTTCCCGGCCCAGCCGTAAGGTGCCCCCACTGCGGGTCGCTTTGGGTTAAGTGGCTCAACTATGAAGACTTCAAAAATCCGAAGAAACGGAAGAAATAACCATGGCAAATAAAGAAGTCTACCAAGCATTATTCACAGAGGCAGAAGCCTTGTGGGTAAAAATCGAGAACCTCGCGCAACGCGAGTTATCCGAGGTTGTCGAGGGTGTAGGACACGAGATTCTGATGGACATATCGAAGGGCCACAAGATCTCCTGGGATGGTGAGATAAAACATCTTGCCGATATGCTCCGCTATCAAGGCGAAGTTGTTGGAACGCTGGATGTGCTTCGCCAACCTAACAAGGAAGAATAAAGGGACAAAAGACAATGCAGATAACAATTATCCGCCCACTTCGAGATGACGCTGGTTATCTTGAGAGCACATGGCCTCATGTTTCAGAAGCAGAGGGTGTCCGTTTTCAGCTTCAGGAAGAAATGGACCCTGGCATTAACCAGTTTGAGCGACGTTACGAGTGCAGTCTCGCGTATCGCCTTATCGAGCAGAGGCGTATTGTGAAGGGCAAGTTTCACCCTGGCCGAAAAATCCTTCCGACGACCGCGGTCACATACGAACTGGTGTATGACTTGGTCATCCCTCCTGGCAAGGAGATGGAGGACGATGTGCTTTTCTCCCAGATCAGGTCGTGCATACTGGATTACGGAGTCAGAGGCTCCTTCAAACGGGGCAATGTAACCACGAAAGAAGAGGAATAAATGAGTCATGAAGTCGAGCAGATGTTCTCTGCCGGAAACGTAGTGCCCTGGCATACGCTGGGTAATGTTATCGATGAGGCCCCGAGTATCAAGCGGGGTATCATTTTGGCAGGCCTCAACTGGCATGTCGGAACCAAGCCGCTGTTCACAGCGGAAGGCGTAGAGGTTCCAGCGCGCGCCACGTACCGCGAAGATACAGGCGCGATCCTGGGGATCGTTGGCACCCGATACACGCCATTGCAAAACGCAGAGGCGTTCGAGTTCTACGAGCCGCTTATCGAGTCTGGGCTTGTTACCCTGGAGACCGCCGGCTCTCTGAAGGAAGGTAGGCGTGTCTGGGTTCTTGGAAAAATCAACCGTGACCCACTTGTTATTGTGCCGCAGGCCGATGACGTCATCAACCAGTACATCCTGCTGAGCAATTCACACGACGGCGTCAGCGCCATTCGATGCGGCTTTACGCCCGTTCGGGTGGTATGTTGGAACACCTTGTCGTGGGCGCACGACCTTGCGGACAATCAGGAAAAGGCCGCCGGAAAACTCCTGCGTGTGCGACATACGAAGAATGCTAAGGAGGCGTTGCATGAGATTCGCGACGTCATGGACCTCGCGTCCTCAACCTTCTCCGCCAGCGCGGAGCAGTACAAGGCGCTGGCCGCCCATGATGTTAACGAGGCGGACCTCAAGCGCTACGTCCGGATCATCTGGAACCACGACCCCGATGACGAGGATGCCTGCAAAACCATTCTCCCGAAGATCGAAGAACTGGTGGAATGCGGCGCCGGCAACGACCGTGCTGGTGTGCGGGGTACGTGGTGGGCCGCGTACAATGGCGTCACGGAATACCTGTCACATCAGCGGGGTTCCAGCGCTGAAAAGCGGCTCGACAGCCTGTGGTTCGGTTCCGGTGTGAACATGAACCGCAAAGCGCTTGAAGTCGGGCTGGAGATGGCAACGGCATGACAATCAAGGAACTGCTCGGCGGGCTCCTCGGCAAGATCCAGTCTGAGGATCTTGACGAAATGGTACACGAAATCCACTCGGAGTTTGCCGCGGCCATCAATAATTCCGGTGCCGATGGTCAGCTTGAATTCTTGCGGCAGGAACTCGGAGACGAGGCGCTTCTGGAGCGCGTCAAAGAAATCACGAAATAGATGGAGTGGGTATTCATCATCCTTGCAATTGCGGTCT
>Ga0307378_10010938_pt1 | contig 11741 bp, 31 predicted proteins | sample UN1MG_FD_202238 | JGI IMG/M metagenome (GOLD analysis project Ga0307378, IMG submission 202238) | Soil microbial communities from Risofladan, Vaasa, Finland - UN-1 | ecosystem: Environmental > Terrestrial > Soil > Coastal area > Acid sulfate soil | place: Finland: Risofladan, Vaasa | collected...
ACCTCATGGATAAGCTTGGTATTATGCGGAAGGAGATTAAAGATGCCGCAAGAGAATAACCCTATAAAGTCACTGCAAGACGCTATAGCAGGACAAGCAAAAGAGCAACCTGTCCCTGAAAGGTTCATAGCTGAGAACTTCGGAGAATCGGCTATAATCATAGATACTAAGACCAGTAGGTGTACTGAAGTGCCCCTACATGCGTTCTCTTCAGTTCGCAAAGCGTTGATGGACCTATTTCCGGATGAAAGGAGGTAACGTAGATGGCAGAAGTCAAGGTATCCTACCAATGTGGCTGTGGTTACAATACCAAGTCCCCTGTAGAAGCAGCTAAACACGCTGATGCTAAGGGCCATTTCATGCACGTAAGTGGTGTGGTACAACCCGAAGAAAGGCTGACGGCATCAACAGCCAAGCCAACTGCAGTTAGGACAGCCGCGCCCCAGCACCCCCCTAGCTCTATTGGTGGCGTTGACCTGAGTGAGCTTAGGGCGAAGCTAAGGAGAGGTTAAAAATGACTGAGCAAAATGGAAAAAGTGACCCGTATTCAGCGGTTAGTATGACAATTACTTTCTCCGATGGTCATACAGAAGAATTTAGCGTATTCATGGCCATTGTTGCAGAAGGTATGATACCAATACACAAGAATGGTGAAGAATTATACTACGCCGCTGATGGGGAAAAATTCATTACAAAGGGTATCATGTCGGTTCGCTCATCCATGGACATAATTGCGGCTCTGCTTAAGACGTCTGACCAGCTCACTAATACGCTGTTGGGTAGTCTTGATGGGCAGGGGCTGATTAGTCTTCTAATCCATGGAACTAGCATGTCCAGTAGGATGACCATATTACACGATAGACACGAGAAGAAGACAATAGACCCTAGGTCTAACTAAGAGGTAAATGATGGACAAAGAACTAGAAGACGCATTGAATAAGGTGCTTAAGGCACCCGATAAAGGCTTTATACCATACGCTAAGACCTACGCTGGAGCCGCACTCTGCAACCCCTACACAGGTGTTGTGATGGAAGGTGATGAGCTCCATACCCAGCTCTTATATGTGTTGAGTAATCTCACGCACTGGAGGGGGTATGAGGCTCAGGTTGTGAAGGATGTGCTGAGACAATATGCGGGTGTCAAACTCATCAAGAAGAAGTACAAAAAGGGGTCATGATGATGGCTTTGGGTACCCCGGGAGAATCCTACCAGCTTTGCCAGCTGCTGACTCCCCGTCCGATGTGCTGTAGGGTGCGTAATTCGGCCCCCAGCTTCACCTCTGGGGAGGGTACCCAACTCCCTGCCAGTTCTAGTTTCCTGGTAGGGTGGAGTTAGGAATAGGCAGTATTAGGTAGAATAAGGAGGTAAAAGGCATGAGTTCTCAGTGGAAGATGAGGATAGCTATCTGGCTGGGTGAGGTGTCTCTAACATTCCTTTGCTACGAGGCTATGGTGCTCGGATACACAGAAGTGGCTACAGGTGCGGTGGTTGGCATTGTGGCACTGTTGCCGAAGTTGTTAGAGACTGAGAAGACAAAATAGAGTGAGCTAACGACAGAATAAGCAGGAAGAAAGGAGAAAGATAATGGTAACAGATGATGAACAACCAGGTGAAGACCCCGAGATACTCGCTGCAGTAGCCGAGGCAACTGAGAAGTTAAGGGTCCGCCTTCTTCAGCTTAACATCGAGGTCGACTATATTGAAGCTGACTGGAAGGATGATAAGTCACTCGTGGAGGAGTCTTTCAGGCTAATCCAGAAGCATCCAGGTTGGCTACTACACTACATCAACGGCGACACATTCGGCATAGACTCGAACTACGTCTTCTTCACATCAGCGCCAGTGTCGGATGAGGTTGTTGAGGAGATAGCGAGGCTCATAGTTGATGAGGGAGCAGAGCTTCTAGAGCCACCTAAGCCAAAATGCCCCAAGTGCGGCAAGGAGATAAGCTTCCTCGAGGGCTCCTATAAGGCTATAGTCAGTGCTATCGCTAGCGTTGTAGATGGTGAGCTGAACATACAGCTACAAGAAGATGTCAAACCCTATGAGATTATTGATGAAGACAGCGTCATTTGGTGCTGCCCAGAATGTGATGAAACGCTATTTAGTGCTGAGGATGCAGATATGATAGATAAGATGATAGTATTCCTAAAAGGGTAATAGTATGACAACTGATAAACCAAGGTGTGAGTTGGTTGGCACAGACGGCAACGTGTTTGCCTTATCTGGGCGGGTACGAGACGCCCTCAGGAAGGCTGGCCAGCATGAGCGAGCCAAGGAGTTCATGGACAAGCTGAAGGGGTGCCGGAGCTATGATGAAGCCCTTCGGCTGATGCTGGAGTATGTTGAAGTATATTGAAGGAGGATTGAAATGAAGCTACAGAATGGCAGAGAAGTCCCGGATGAGTTGCTTGATAATGTTATCGAGACTACAGTAGTCCAATACGCAGGAATGGGGTTCGATGAGAGTCTGAGCGACTCCATAGACATAACTATTGAGAGTCTTCAGGAAGACCCCGGTTGGCTACCCGACGATAACAACCTTATCTACGAGGAAGCATGTGAGGTCCTAGACATTGTTAGGGAGCCACTAAAGCAGTTTGCCAGTGGGCTTGCAGATGCCTACAACAAGCTCAAGGACAAATATATTGAGACGAAGTCCTGGGAACTATACAAATAGAAAGGAGGCAAAAAGATGCAATGTCCAAGTTGCAGCCAAGAGGTTACTGAGATTCTAGCTCACCATGACTATACAATTGAGCTGGATGCATCGACTGGTAACTGGCACAAGAATGAGAATGGGGTTGTATACTCATGCAGTAACTGCCTTGAGGAACTCAACCTACATGACATTGAGGATGTTCTTAAGCAGGTAGATGAGCTATGACCCAACTACGGGCACCTACACAGAATGACCTTATCAATGGAGCACGCTGGGGCCAAGACCCAGAAGTTCTAGCTATGGACCCCCCAGCTGGCTCTTGCGTAGATCCATTGATGTGGGCCATATATACTGATAATGGCATTCACATTGGCTTTATCACAATATATAACCGTACTAGTACTGATACAGAGCTTGGTGTCCGTATTGGGGAGAAGTCATACTGGGGTCAGGGACATGGCACATGGGCTGTTAAGGAGACGTTGAAGTATGTATTCGGCCCTGCGTACTGGCTAACTATGGTGCATCTGAAGGTAATCCCTATAAACACTCGTGCCATCAGATGCTATGAGAAGTGTGGTTTCGTAGCCCTAAAAGATATAGTGGTTGATAATATCCTATTCGTCTATATGGAGGTGAATCGTGAACTTCTGTCCTGAAGATGGGCACGTAATTGGCTTCGATAAGTTAGAGAAGAGAGAAGAGACAGACCATTACTTCTACTCTTGCCACGGTTATGACAAGCATAGCTGGGAAGAGGTTAAGGACAAATCTGGCAAACTGCTCCGTATAGTACCTATTAAGAGGTAAGGAGGTGTAATCTAATGAACCGACGCATTATCGGTCAATGTAGTACCTCTGACTTCATATATCTTGAGCATCTTTCAGATGCCATGAGTCGTGGTATTGAGCCTGACCTAACTCACCTTACTAGTAGGCAGAAGATAGCAGTGATAGTTCTACGCCACTTCCAACAGTGCGGGGTAGACTTTAAGGTACTCCTAAAGATAAAGGAAGTGCTCGCATGGGAGTATGATAATAAGAAGATAGCGTTCGAGTATAAGCTGCTCGACTTAAAGGGTAAGATGGATACATATCTGATAATAAGCAAGATGGCGCCTATTAAGGTCGATAAAAAGGATTGACTCAAATATCATTTAGAAAGGAGGAATTACACAATGGGTAAGTCATTTGAGCAAGCTACTAAGGCAGCAGGCTACATGCATCGAGGGGAACCAGAGTACATCTTCGGTTATAGCGATAGGCAGACTCTCTATAATGCCGTATTTGAAGTCTTCTACGAGCACCCCATCTTTCTGGAAAAGGGAGAGCCTAAGGATAAGGTTATCCGCTTCAGGGCGCTACTTGAGAGTAAGCTTGGCATGCCGGTAGCTAACACTGACCATGACATGAGTGGTCGTATCCTAAAGCTCGCGAATCTCTTTATGGAAGGAAAGATAGCCCGGCAGTTAGAGATTATTCCCGGATCCAGCAGCCTACCAGTTACAGCAGCTATATCAAGGAGTAACTTGGCACAGATAATAGCTGCCCTTGACGCAGAGGTTGCTGCTAGCGGGACTCATCAGATGAATAAAGTCCTTATATCACTCCATATTGAGAGAACCAAGCCGCTTAGAGTATCATATAGATAGCTAGGCAGTTGATAATGAGGTGGTCTAAATAAAGGGGAGGTGACAACAATGGCAGTCGAAAGTATGAGAGGTTGCGGTTTCAGAAAGGTCGGTGGTCTCTACATGTGCGGTGAAGGGGCGTCTATGGCATGTGACCGGCTCCCATATGAGCTGGTAATCTGCCCCACATGTGGAGCGGGAGTAAAGTTCAGCAGAGGGTTCCAGTGGCTGGACTGGCTGAAGTATGCAGGTCCACACCTTGATAAGTGTAGAGATGTGCAGGCTATCTGCCCAATATGCTTTCCTGATGGCAAACCTCAGCCGTATGGCCTACTCTGGATCGGAGACCAGTTCTACACTCCAGAGGCGTTCATTGCTGAGGCTCTTAAGATGGGTGTATCAAGGCGAATCGCTGCTATCCCACGCAAACTCAAGCTAGGCGAAACCTGGGTAATACTTGCTCACATCAAGGCATGCGGCACCAGGCAAGTTATAGTCTCAGACCAGCCTGGTGAGTCCCATCCAGAGACCGAGAACATCCCTGGTGTCTTCTACGCATTCCGCCCACAACGCATAGAGAAGCTCATCTGGGAGTCCGATGCTAAGCCAGAGCTGCTCGAGGACCTGGAGAAGTCCGATATTACGCCTATCATTATACCAGACGGTGACCCTGACCATGACCCAAGTACACCATTACTTCCATCCGATGATGAGCGTGAACGGATTGCGCGGGAGCAGCTATTCGGCTCACTGAGGAGCAAACTAACCCAGTATAGGGGGTAAGGGGTGGAAGATGACAACACAGGGATACACAGAAATCCAGTCACAGGTGTGCACCATATAGATGAGTCCATCAATCGTAGAGCTAGGGAGAAAGGCCAGTGGAAGTATTATGGGGACAGCATTGACTATATGATGTTCGATCGAGAGAGCTACATTGAAGCCTGCTTAACGCAGGGTAGACCATTTGTCATAACTTGGGTGCCGAGCATTAAGCGCCTCGAATGCCGACACTACCCTGACGTCCATGGAGTACCTGACTTATTTGGTATCTGGGAGATACCTACATTATTCACAGGAGTAGATGGAATGAAGCGGTTTAGGATATTCCTAATCCCCTATCTAATAACTGGCTATAGCATACCACCGCAGCTAGAAGAAGACCCTGAGCCGCTCGTCCCATTCACTGCGAAGACTATTGAGAATATTGCCGCAATACAGGAGGAATAATATGCCGACAAGCGGACCAGTCCAGGAGTTAGTTAAATCTATTGCGGAATGGATAGCGGCTAATGCTGACTGTGAGTCTATCTTTCTAACAGCTAATCCTCAATGGGAAGTTAATGCAACCGCATTACTTGACCACATATGCTCCGCTACTGGAATCAGCCGTGAACAGATAGACAAATGGATCGAAGAAGGTAAAGGGGGTAAAAATGCCAACAAGTAGACCGATGAAGACCCAAGACAACCTAGGTGAAATCCTAGATTGCTACACAGACGTAGATGAGCTCAAGGATGAGATGGAAACCTGGCGTGATGGCATGCCTGATAGTCTCCAATCCTCAGATAAGTACGACCAGGTGAGCACTGCGGCAGATACTCTTGAATCCGCGTACTCTGAGCTTGAAGAGAGTTGTGATGGTATTAAGAAGATTCTCGAGAAGATACCAAAAGGCCAAGATGAGATGAGTATTCTTGACAAGCCTATCGAATACATAGAGCACAAGATGTACAAGGGCTACCAAATGCCTAGATGGGTCCGGCTCGCTAACCCGTGTGCAGCTCTTGGAGCAGCAATGGAATTCCTTGAGGGACTCTTTGATAGCATCTCTAAAGACCTCGATAATGATGAGGATACTGACCTGCTCAAGGAGTTTATGAAGCAGGTGACTGATGCGCTGTCAGATCTTGATAGTGTTGACTTCCCTAGCATGTATGGATAGGAGGCGTGATGGATTTAGCAGACACCGCATTCAAGTGGAGATGCCCCGAGTGTGGTGATTTGTTGGAGGAGAGCAACCCTAGTCTCCTTGAGGTTAGGAAGTATTCGCACAAGAGGACTTGCTCTAAGAAGCCATTGAAGGAGAGGAGAGATAAGTAAAATGGCAGTAGACAGCTTACCAACTGTACCATGCCGGATATGCGGCAAGCCAACTCCTATGTTGGGGACGAAGCTATGTGACCGTTGTTGGGAGTTGGAGACAAGGATTAGACATGACCCAGAGATAGCAAGAAAGATATTAGCGGGGTTATATCCTGCTACGAAGGAGCCAATATGAAGATAACTAATCTTACTAAAGAGGGCGCGGTTAACGCAGTAGTAGAGAGGGCATTAGGTATGGGTAATAAGGATGCTAGCAAGCTTCCTAACAACCATACCTACACCCTAATAATCGAGCCAGAGAACAGGAATAGCACCTGGCTTCTGGTATCTGTACAGGAGGAAGAAATTGGCTGAGAAGGATAGTATCGTACTAATCTTCAAGCGTGATTACCAGACCAAGCGCAAGGTCAGGTATAATGAGGAGCTTGGTGACTTCGCATGGAGTGATAATGATGTGGCAATCGGGTACATATATCCGTATAAGCAAGCGATGGAGCTAATTGGTAATCCGGAGAAGGTTAAGATAACCATAGAACCCGTATAGAAGGAGGTACAATGAGATTAGAATGGCGTTCCTTACTAAAGTGGGTAGCAGCGAATAAGAAGAGGGCAGTCGGTAACGGCTTAGTCTATCTTACAACAGCCGTTGTTGTAATTGCCTGCACGATTGCAATGATTGAAGTGAGCTGGTGGACACCTTTAGTTGTCTGGGGTTTACTCGCTGCGCTCATTACAGGTCTCATATTATCATTATCATCATAAGGAGGTATACAATGACGACAGAAGTCTCGAAACAGCTATGTGCCCTATGTGGTACAGAACCGGTCGATTACAACGGCTATATCTGTAAGGGGTGTTTGGCCAAGGCCCAATACCAAGAGAAAGCTAACCTTGTCCTTGAGGGTAGTGAGCAGTATGAATGGGGCTTGGTCAAACTCACTCCAGGCACCATCAACCATGTGCCAGCCGAATCTGAACTCGTCGGCACTTGGCATCGATACGGTACTGGTACTTACTGGGTAAGCCTAGTGATGGATGCAAAGACTCTTTCAGATAGAGCGACACTTCTCCATGCTGAGGTCGATAGACGCAGAGTGGAAAACTTACCGCTGCTAGGTAAGGTTAAAGAGAGGAGAGCTCCAGGTGCTAGAAGGAAAAAGGAAGCCCCGGAAGTCGAAGAGAGTAAGGTCTCTGAAGGCATGCAGGCGTTGCGAGATAGGCTTCGCCCCAAAACGTAAGGACCAGGTCTACTGCTCAGCAGCCTGCAGGGAAGCAGACTACGACGAGAAGTACGGCACGAAAGCGACTACTAAAGTCTGCCCTAATTGTGGGGATAAGTTCTCTACAAGAATGCCTAAGAAGCAGACTTACTGCAGCCCAGAGTGCCGTGATAAAGCTCGTGCTAAGAGACAAGATGAGGCTACTGCTCGCTCGGTAGCTGAACTCCAGACGTACGGACAAGAAGTAGAAGATGCCCTAGCTAATAGCGGATACAAATGCACCAAGTGCGGGATATCAGCGGTTATAGATGGGGTTAGACTCACTGTCGTATCAGAAGGGGAGAAACTGGTGGCAGTCTGTACCGAATGCGCCGGGGATTCTAGCGCTGCGGCCTAATACTAAGTAATTAGTAGGAAAGCAAACTCCTAGATTATATGCGTCCTAGCCGGCTGAGGGGGTTTACAAACTAACTTATAGTATGATACTATAATAGCATAGTGACAGTTAGTTATATCCTACCTAAGCTCACATGCACTAGATGCAATCATAGTTGGACACCTAGATCTGAGAAACCACCTAAGGTATGTCCTAAGTGCAAGAGTCCCTATTGGGACAGAGACAGAATCAAGGTAAGTAACACCAGGAGGTAGTAATGACTAAGGCGAAAGAGTCGCGTCCGGAAATCGACGAATACTTCATGCTCATAGCCGACATCGTGTCTCGGAGAGCTACTTGTAGACATAGGGACCAGGGCGTTGTGCTCGTTAAGGACAAGAGGATAAGAGCTACTGGGTATAATGGTTCGCCGCCGGGTCAACCTCATTGCATCGACCTTGGTTATTGTTCGAAGGCGGAGGGGCTTCCCTGCCGAGCAGAGGGCCTTCACGGTGAGTCTAACGCTATCGCATCCGCAGCCAACGCAGGTACGTCTATAGAGGGAGCTACTGCATACTGTATCTACTCCCCTTGTCTAACCTGCTGCAATCTGCTGAAGTCTGCTGGTATAGTCAGAGTAGTCTATCAGTATTACTACGATGGGTTTAAGGAAGGCCCTGATTATCTCAAAAATACTCTTCAGATGGAGGTATGCTTCTATGAAAAAACTGGTTGAGAAGCAGAAGCAGCTGATGGAATATGTGCCTCATGATATTCGCCCTGATGCTTTTGTTAAGATGGCTGCTGGGATGAAGCTCATGGACACATTATTAAGATTCATGAACTCAACCGGTCACAAGCCCTGGAGACCGAACCCACTACCGGCTGGCACGCAGCAGATCCTTTTGGCGGACCTGAAGAAGTGTGTTAGTGCTCTTGCCTATCTCCATAGGACTAATGCTGGTCATGACATGGAGTTTGATAGCCTCAAAGTCCAGTCTAGGCAAATAGTCTCAACATATGGAATCATCGAAGAGGCTATAGAGCACTTCAATAGCCTCGGTATTGGTACAAGAGATGAGCAGTTAGAGGAGCTTACAGATGTGCTGTTCTTCTTCCTCGAGCAAATGATACTTGGTGGGTTTACCTGGGCTGATGTGGAACAACAATACTATCGGAAGTGGGGAGTCAACATGGAGCGGTACACGAAGGCAAAAAAGGGCGATTACGGCTGGGACAAGAGGAATAAGGAGAAGCTATAGTGGAGAAACAGCCACGCCCAAGGATCGTTGATGGCATCGTTTACCGAGCGAAACTAACCTGTGGTAACCTGTATGTCACTATTTCACATAAGGACCATGAGATCTTTGAGGTATTCGCTACTCTTGGTAAGAGCGGGAACTGCACTCACTCCATGCTAGAGGCTCTAACTCTCAGCATTACCATGGGTATCAGGCACGGAGTACCAGTAACCCCATACATAGAGAAGCTTACTGGAGTTAATTGTCCTGGCGTATCTTGGGATAGTGGCATTAAGTATCTGAGTTGTTCTGATGCTATAGGCCAGCTCTTAGAAGTTGAGCGTAAGAGGTTATCTGCTCTTAAGGAAAAGGAGCAGCAGGAATCTACTGAGTCATAATAAAAGGAGGAAATATGGACAAGCAGGTAAGGAAAACACTAGTCGACAAATGTGAGGATATTGATGATGACATCAAGGGGAGGCTCGACGGCAACCCGGAGCCAACCGACCTTGAGAAGAAGACCCTAATCATTATCCGCAACAAGGTGCAAGAGCTGGTCAGCACTATACTGGTGGCGTAGTGAACGTCAAGTTAATCGAGAGGCTGATAATCGACCTAGAGCATATGTATGGGCCTGGCGCCATCAGACTCCGGCCACAGACCAGAGGCACTATAACCTCGGGTCTCACCTGGATATGCTCTTGGGAGCCGGACCGTCCTATGCCCACGCTAGTCACTAGTGGTATTGGTGCTAAAAGCAGGGAGGTACCAGTTTTGTTGTCTAGTGGTGGAGGCAAGGATCCTGAAGCTGCTATATCCCACTGGGTAAAACAGACAGTAGCAATGATGAGGGACATCCGTGTAGTCATATAAATGGAGGTTGCATATGATTATTCTCTTGGGTCCTGATGAATCAGGCAAGACGACTCTGGCTAAGAAGCTAGAGTCGGAGTTCGGCATGAAGTATTTCCATTACACTAAGGACTCTGACTACACCGACTACTTAGAGGTGCACTGAACTGGAATGGCGCAGTCTTAGATAGGCACGCGATCTGTGAGTTCGCATACGCTAAAGCCATGGACAGAGTCTTCAAGTTCAGTATCAAGGAGTGGCATAACTTACTCCTGACTACTCTTGTCCAGAACCCTTTGGTCATTCTATGCACACACAAGCCAGTAGAGAACCAATACGCACCCAACCAGTATCTACCTTATGATAAATGGGATATGTGTCTGGAGCTCTACCAGGACTTCCTAGGTTCTCATGGAATCCCCTACGTCAGATACAACTACTTGTCTCCTGTTATGACCCACTGGCAGATGAAGCTATTATCTGAGGCTATGGAGAACAAGATGGAATGGTGGAAGCCAATGTGGATGTTTGGGTGGGGTTATATAGGGTCACCGAGTCCCAAGGTTCTTCTAGTAGCTGAGAGGATTGGTCCTAACAACACTCATAACATACCATTCGAGACAGGTCCTACTGGTCATATGCTATCTGACCTTCTACGGAAGACCAACACCCCATTAGACAAGTTCGCAGTAACCAACCTTATTAAGTCGTGGCGTAGAGACACCCGTGAGCCTATTGAGACAGACTTCGAGCTTCTTGGTGTTGAGCTTGACCATATGAAGCCCGAGCAGGTGATCTTCATGGGATCTGTTGCGAAGAAGGGTGCTAAAGAGGCTAAAGCTAGAGGAATTCAGTTCTCAGAGATTACGCACTTCGGTTACTACTCCCATAGGGGTGACCACTCAATTGATAGATACATACCATATTGGAGGCAGACATTCGGCATGACACCAATATCACCATTATAAGGAGGGAACATGTTTCACGCAAGGGAAGACTACAATGGTCGAATAGTGGATCTTGAGAAGAAGATCCCGGAGGATGAGCCAGTATTCGTGCTTAGGGGGCAAGACATGTGCGCACCTAAGGTTGTCGAGTTCTGGGCCGATGAAGCAGAGGGCCTTGGGGCGAAGCCAAACATCGTCAAGGCTGCACGGGAGCACGCGAAAAGGATGCGTGTGTGGCTGGACACGCATAGGTCTAAAGTACCCGATATGCCATAAGTGTGAGAAGATTACAGGTAAGCCTAACTAAATCTATAAGGAGAAGGAGTAAGTAAACATGGTCAAGAAGGAGACTATTGATGAACTTTACCACAAGCTACGGTTAGTATCTATTGAAGGAAGTGTAACTGAGAAGCTAGCTGTCTTTGGACTTACCACTCATCTTATGAGGACTAGTGGTGATTACCGGGGTCTACTGGCATTCCTTAACAACTACGGAGAGAATTACCTGATGCCACATGTCATAAAAGTAGTGGAAAGATCTGGAGTCGAGTTCGATCGAGTAGTAGATCTTGGGTGCGGATTTTGCTGGCTTGGCAGAGGACTAGCTGCAGCGAGGAACTTACCTGGATTATTCATAGACAAGAGGCAGTGGACACTTGTTGATATTGTAGCCGATATTGAGACTGAGAATGGTGTTAAGAGA
>Ga0307378_10010939_pt1 | contig 11740 bp, 7 predicted proteins | sample UN1MG_FD_202238 | JGI IMG/M metagenome (GOLD analysis project Ga0307378, IMG submission 202238) | Soil microbial communities from Risofladan, Vaasa, Finland - UN-1 | ecosystem: Environmental > Terrestrial > Soil > Coastal area > Acid sulfate soil | place: Finland: Risofladan, Vaasa | collected...
CGCCGCCCAAGAATTTCCCCGAACGAGTCCTTAACAAGGTCATCAGGCTGCTTGTATAACGGGTATTTGAATTGTTCGGTCGGACTCTGCGAACCGTAGAAAATGGGTGTATAATAACCGGTGAACAGCACCGTACCCATATCGTCACAACCTACGGAGATATAGACGTCGAACTTTTGGACGATGGCGTCGTTGAGCGGCCGGCCCCGCAGTCCCGAATCTACCAGGTCCCCAAACGCCTTGAGGCTGTCAACCGCACGCTGGTGGCTGATATCACCATAAGGGAAAAACTGTTTGCTCGACGGTTTGCCCAGGTAATTCAGGCTGTTGTCTATCGCGGTGCGCATCCCCGCCATATTGTAGCAGCCGGCGGTAAAATCGGGGATTTTATCGGGATTCGTAATCTTCCGCAAAGCCAGCGCCCCCGGCGGCAATTGGCGATCGTACGGCAGCTTGGCCGCCAGCCTTTGACAGCTCGTAGTAGTAAAAACTGCCGCTACCAACAACACCAAAAGAGAGATTTTGGTCTTCATGCCATACTCCGAAAACTTGATCATCCATTCTTGCCGGCGCCTTCTTCGTCAAGCCGTTGCCACCTATTATATCGAAGATTACCTCACAGGGTGATTAAAAAAGCTCGCAGGTTTTGGTAACACAGCCTCCGAGTCGGGCAAAGCCGCGACGGTTTGCAGGGGCAAAGAGGATGAAAAGGCCTTTGCGGGCAGGCAGATTCCCGGTTGTTACAGACAAGCGTGCTGGTTTTCGGAAAAGAGAAACTCTTCAGGGTTCCGACAACACCCGTTTTACGGCGTTCGCAGCCACTGCCGTAGTTGAACCGTCTGAGGCTGTTTGCGAAAACACGGTTTATCCGGCATATATAATATCGACCGTATGGCCGAGAATGCCGATGCTCGCGTTAAACAATCCAAATGTCGCAGCAAACACGTCTGGGCAGTCTACATAAGCTGTTTATGTCGAACTTACGGATCTCGTTCTCTGATTCATTGTCAGACCGTGTCCCTATACATAGTATCAGCTTTTTGCTGGCGTGCCAACACTTCGGCGCTGAGCGAGCGGTGCACCGCGCGACAATTCAAGAGACCAACAAACGTGTTCTGCTCCAAGTGCGCTACGACCGGCAAATGCTCGATATCCAGCCGTTTTGCCCTGTCAAAGGCCTCGGACAAGGGGGCGTCCGGCGTTATCCTGTCAATAATCGGCTCCATAATGTCCAGTGCCACCAGCCAATCGTTGAGCTCCTCAGTGGTAAACGTATTTCTGATGCCGTCCAGCGTAACGGCGCCAATGAGCTTCTTATCGTGGTCGAGGACCGGATAAAAGGAGCGGTCGGTGGTGCTCACTATTGTGACGACATCGCGGAGGGACGTCCCTGCGGAAATGAGAGGCACCTGTTTATCCATGACGTCGGCGACAGTATGGGTTTCGATGAGGTCCTCTTCGGTAACATTCATACCCACTTCGCCGGCCTTTTTGACGCCGAACTTGACCATGGGCGGGCCGATAATTTGAACAAAGAAGGTTGTGATAGTGATGATTAGTATAATGGCGTCGCCGATGGTGGCGCCGAATCGCTCTCCGGCAAGTATGGACAGGCCGACGGCCACACCGGCCTGACTGAACAAGCACAGGCCGAGGTACTTTCGGATGGAGGCAGGTGCGCCGGAAAGCACGGCCCCGAACCAGCTGCCGCTCATTTTTCCTGCGGTTCTGCCAAGTACATAAACGATGGCCGTGATGAGAACCCACGTGGGGGCGCTGGACAGTTGCAGCCTGGCGCCGACAAGCACGAAGAAGAGGACGTATACCGGCGGGGAGAATTGCTCGACAATCTTGAAGACGGCTCGGCTTCTTCGTGGTATCAGATTGACTAAGGCAGCGCCGAAGAGCATTACAGCGAGAATTGATTCGAGGTTCAAGGTTACGGCAACGCCCATAACCAGGAGCACGGAGGCAATTGCAAGAGCGAGGATTTTGTCGGTAGCCTTGATGTATTTTATTGCGAAGGTGAAAAGGAGTCCGACCATGATGCCGAGGACAACCGCTCCTGTGATTTCCCAGAGGGTCACGAGCAGGTCGTGCGCCAGGCCGATGTTCTCCGGTCGGCCGAGCAGCACACCCGCCACGCTTCCGGCCAGTCCGTACAGCAACAGTGCCAGCCCGTCATCGAGTGCGACGATCGCAAGTACGGTACGGGTAAGTATTCCACGGGTTTTATACTCCCACAGGACGTCCACTGTTGCCGCAGGCGCCGTGGCCGAGGAAATGGCGCCGAGTACGAGGCCCAGTGCCAGTGCGCGGTTCCATGACTTGCCGAAGAGCGCAACGACGACGGTTGTCAGGACCGTGACGACAAAGAACGCAAAAAGCCCCTCCGTGAGGAGTATGGTGATAAATTGTTTCCCGTATTTTTTGAAGACATCGTATTTGAGTTCTCCCCCGATCATGAAGCCGATGATTCCGAGGGCAAACAGATTGAAGGGGACAAATGATCCGATCAGGTCTGTGTCTATGATCTTGAAGCCGGATTCGCCGAGTAGGATACCGATGGCGATGTAGCCGACGACCTGTGGTATTCGCAGTTTTTGGAATATTCTGGCGCCGATGGTTCCGCCGAAGACGGCCACGCCAAGAATGAACAACAGGTCCAACCCCTCGCGCCAACCATTCTGCGCAAGCAATTGTATATTATACATAGTATAGGCCGTAAACTTACGTTCGGCCTCCTTACCCAGCCTTCATTCAGACCGGGCTGACTTCGAACATCGCATCGGCTTCTCTTTGTCGTGCCAGAACCTGTGCGCTTAGTTTTCGATGGACGGCGCGGCCGTTCAGTACGCCGACCAGCCGGCCGTCCTGCGCCGAAGCAATGACAGGTATATATTCCACTTCAAACTCTTTCATCTTTTCAAGAGCATCCGCCAGCGAGATATCCGGGGACACCCTCACAACGACCGGCTCCATTATATCCATAGCCACAAGCCAGTCATTCAATTCCTGGGTGGCAAAAGTATTCCTTATACCATCGAGCGTAACGACGCCGATGAGGACTCCGTGAATATCGACTACCGAATAGTAAAACCTGTCGGTGTTGCTGAAGACGGTGATAACCTCTCTGAGCGACATCCCTGCGGAAATGACCGGCATCTGCGTATCCATCACCTGGCCGACCTTGTAGGTCTTAATGAGGTCTTCCTCGGTGACATTTAGGCCGAGCTCATGCGCCCTGCCTGCACCAATTTTGACGCCGATGGGGCCGATGATTTGCAGCACGAACGCGCCCATGATTACGACCAGCAGCATTATCTCGCTGATTCTCGTGTCAAACTTCTGGCTGGCCATTATCAGCAGGCCCACGGCGATACCGCCCTGTGGGTAGAGACAGAAACCGAGGTAATTTCTTACCGTTTTCACGGCGCCGGAAATGCGGGCGCCCCAGTGGGAGCCGAGGGTCTTTCCGACAGTGCTGCCGATTACGTAGGCGGCCACCAGGGCCAGAATCATTTTATCAACGTGCTGAAAGCGCAGCCGGGCCCCTACCATGACAAAGAACAGGACATAGATGGGGGTGGCAAATCTGTGCATGAGCTGGAAAGTTGAAGATGTTTTCCTCGATTCGATATTTATGAGTGTGACGCCGGCGGCCATTGAGGTGAGAATGACGTCGAGGTGCATGTGGACGGCGGTGCCGATGAACAGCAGGATGGACCCGGCGGTAAAGGCCATGAGTATTTCGGTATCTTCGAGCCGCTTGATTATCCAGCTCAGCGCCGCTCCTGCGGCTGCGCCGACCAGAAACGAGCCGGACATTTCGTAAAAAGAATCGAGCAGGGCCTTCGAAAACCCGCTCTCCTGGTGTCCGGTAATGACGCCGGCGACGCCGATGCTTATGGCGTACAGGACCAGCGCCAAGGCGTCGTCGAGGGTAACGATGGCGGTGAGCATGGAGGTCAGGGGGCCGCGGGCCTTGTATTCCCAGAGCACGGCTATGGTCGAAGCGGGGTCGGTTGCCGAGCAGATGGCGCCGAAGACTACGGCCACGGCCAGCGCGGTGTGCCAGTCGGAAAAGTGCCACATGACGAGAAAACTCAGGATGCCGACGAGGAAAAACGCGGTTACGCCTTCCAGCAGCAGAATAAGCGGGACCTGTCTTCCGAACTTCAGGAAGATTTCTTTTTTTAGCTCGCCACCGACGAGGAAACCAATGACGCCGAGAGCGAAGATATCGAAGGCCTGCAGGTCCTGTACGGCCTTTTGGGAAATGACGTTGAAGACGGGTCCGAGCAGTATGCCGATAACGACGTAGCCGACTATCCGGGGGATTTTGAGTTTCTGAAATATTCTGGCGCCGACGGTTCCGCCGAAGACGGCGATGCCTATCAGCAGGATGATATTAAGTCCTTCTTCCTGTACGTTCATAGCTCCACCGGACCGGTGTCATGCAACCGGACGAAAACAAAATACGTTCGGCCCAAGAAGATATTGCAGACTGCGAAGTATCGGAGGGCCGGATTCGCAAGAGTTTATGCTAAAGGGGCTCAAAATCCAAGCACTATTGGCAAAAAATTTGCCCGGCCTGGAAGCCGCTGCCAGCAGGCAGGGGCTCCTGTTTTTGTACAGAGTATATCAGTCTGTCGGTCCAGCGCTGAGGTCCTGTGAAAACCAGGGGCAAAGGACGTATCGAGCAATCCTACTTCTCGCTTTTTTCACCGACGGGCCATTTGTCGGTTCTGAATGGTGAAGCGGGCAGCCCTTCCTTGTTCATAAGATTCGGTTCCGCTTCCTGGTTCCACCCGAACCTTACGGCGACTGGTTTGTCTAACTTGTCGCTCCAGACCAGGACAGTGGCGCCGTCGATTTGGGCCTGTGCTTCGACGAAGTTTTTGTCATCGCCGGCGATGGTGAACCAGTTGAGGCCCTGGCCGTCGCGTGAAGCAAGCCCGCCGCCGACGTGTTCGAACCGGATGCGGATTTTGTTGCCTTCGACGGACATTGATTTATAGAGGGGGCCCGAATAGACGAGGTCTTTTCGACCGTAGGTTCTTGCCAGGGCCCAGAGGGCAAGTCTCTTGCCGACATCCTGCTTGTTTTGGGGGTGGATGTTGGTGAGGTTTGTAATATCCGTGATGACGGCCATTCCGGTGCCGGGCATGGCCAGAGCGTTGTTTTGGGCCTCCCAGATTTGGGGCAGGAGCAGCGGATCTCCGCCATAACGGAAGGGCGCCAACTGCACGTAATAAAATGGAAAATCACCTTCGTTCCAGACCTTTCTCCAGCCGTTGATAAGGGCCTGCATCTTTTGATGGTACAGCAATCCGTCCTCCCGGTTGGATTCGCCCTGATACCAGATTGCGCCGCCGATTGCCAAGGGCACGAGCGGGTTTATCATCGCATTGTAAAGACCAGTGGGCTGACGATTGCTGTTCAGGGGGTGTGTGGGCCACGTCGGGGTCGGGGGAAGGGGTCGGTTTTCTTCCAGTGCCGCCTTGGTTTCGCGAACCCACTGCTCAATTGCGCCAAGAGATTCGGCGACGGTTTTGGAGTATTCAGCCTCGGCGCCTGCAATTTCATTGCTGATGCTCTTTAGCTCCGGCACGGAGGCGAAGCCGACAGGCGGCGTCCAGGGCTCTATTCGTGTGCCGCCCCATGATGTGTTTATGAGGCCTATCGGGAGATTGAGTTCTTTGTGAAGATTCCGGCCGAAGAAATAGGCGACGGCACTGAACTCGGCGATAGTTGCGGGGCTGCATTCCGTCCAGGTTCCGACGCAATCATTGAGCGGCTGGCCGGAGGTGTTTCGCTGGACGGTGAACAGCCTGATGTGCGGATAGTCGGCGGCGGCGATTTCCTTCTCGCCGTCAATTGCCCGCTGGACGGACCACTGCATATTGGACTGGCCGGAGCAGACCCATACTTCGCCTGCGAGAACGTTTCTCACATTTATCGTGTTCTTCCCTGTTACGGTCAGATCGAGCGTTTTGCCTGCCTCGAGCGGACCAATTTTAATCAGCCACTTGCCGTCTTTATCAGCAGTTGTTTCATAAGAACCGGCGGAATCACCCAGACGAACGTGAATTTTCTCGCCCCGGTCGGCCCAGCCCCAGATTGGCGCCTGGACGCCCTGTTGGAGAACCATATTATCACCTATTATGACGGGCAGTTTAACGTCGGCGTATGCCGCGGCGCAGACCAAAACCAGGACCGAAACAAGGACAAAAATGACGGACCGAGCGGGTTGGATTGCTGTGCGACTCATCTTCTGACTCCTCAATAACAATAGTGGTTATAAAACAAACCGGCGTGTTCTCGGCGATTTCGCAGCGCAAGAGATACATCCGGACGGGCGCGAAACATCGACAAATACTAATTGGTAAGGGGCCAGTAGTCAACCTGGAACTTGGCGTCGAAATCGGAGAAATCCTGCTGGAGCATGGCGCCGATCCTTCGCTGGAATGCAACGGGCGCCCGGTCTCAGAGGCATTTATGGGGCTGAGCCGGGAGGGTGGTGCAGGATAAGGGTGAGGATGGCCGGGGGGACGCGCCGTGATTCTGCGAACTTTGGTTTGATGCTCCAGTATAAATAATGTATAATGCAATGGTTTAACGATAACCTCGTATAGGAGTATTATGCCGAATAATAAGAATAGAATAAGGGTCCCGTGGCGGGTTGGTGTGATTTGCGTGGTCCTGGTTGCGACAATGGCGGTGGGCTTAGGCTGCAAAGAGAAACCACCGGCAGGAACGAATACGGATACTGGTAACGCCGTAACCGCTGTCAATGAGGCGGTTGTCGGAGCGCCGCCAACCCCTGAGAACACACAGACGAACTCAATTGTCCCGACGAATGAGCCGGTAGTGGAGGCTCCGGTCAAGCCCGCGAATACGCTGGTGAACCCGACAGATCCTGCCAGGCCGCGTCTGGAAGATGTTATCAACAGTGCGGCCGGCTGGGGGCCCATTTACCAACCCTGGTACGGCAAGCCGGCCCCGGATTTTACTCTGACCGATATTGCCGGCAAAGAGCATAGGCTCAGCGATTATCGGGGCAAGGATGTGATGCTCGTAATGTGGGCGACCTGGTGCCGGCCCTGCATAATGGAGATTCCGCATTTGATCGCGCTTCAGAACGTGATGGGCAAGAACAAAGTGGTAATTCTGGCGATATCTTACATAACGCCGATGAACACAGAGAAAATGATCAAGGGCTTTGTCGCGAGCAATGAGCGGATAAATTATCCGGTTTTTGCGGCGGAGGAGAGCCGGATGCCGGCGCCTTACAATATGATAGAGGGGATTCCGTCGAGCTTCTTCATTGACCCGCAGGGCAGGATAAAGCTGGCGACAAGCGGGATGCTGTCATTGGGCTACATGAAGGCCATCCTGCAGGCGCAATAGTGCGAGCGCGGAGATTTTTTGGAATTTACCTGGACAATTCGGCAAAGGCCGGTTAGAATTAGAGCCGTTATATGAGCAGATAAATTTGGTTATTTCAGATTAAGAGGCGTTTGGCTATGGCACATAAAAAGGGACAGGGCTCCACAAGAAACGGGCGAGACAGCAACGCACAGTTCAGGGGCGTGAAGCTTTATTCCGGCCAGAAGGCGGCGGCGGGCTCCATCATAATCCGTCAATGCGGGACAAAGTTTTTCCCCGGCCTGAACGTCGGTATGGGCAGAGATTATACGCTTTTTGCCACTAAAGACGGGACTATCCGCTTTCAGGGCCGAAAAGTTCACGTTGTGTGCTGAAAAAGAGCGGGATGAATGGAAAATGCTAAAGGGATGGCGATTGTGCCATCCTTTTTTTGTTGCTCCACAGCCTGTTTTCTACCCGGCCATCACCTTACGGCCCTTTCACTGCGTTTTCTGCTCGGTATTTGATGCCGGACACCACCTAACGTAGATTCGGCAAGCGGGGGCGCACTTCATGTTTGTAGGTCGATTCTTTGCCCGTATCATTGCCTTCCTACCTGCAAATATGAGGTGCACCCGGCAAGTGGGGCAAATCTCTTTTTTTCTTGAAATATGTAAAAAAAATGGTATATTATCGGAAAGTGCTTATTTTGGCTTTTGGAGGGCAGTTTGGCTAAGATATGGCTTCTCTCACCATTTCCCTCTGAACTGCCATAAGCTAAGTGAGGCTTTGCAATGCACAAATCGCAAGAATAGGCACACTTGTTTCAGGAGGCTGAGAAATGGGTGCAAGAACAAGTCAAAAAACGGTTCTGATAATGGCAGTGTTACTACTCGGCATTCACTGTGCAACTGCTGTGGGCCGACCGATCTACGTTGATGCCAATGCCCCGCCGGGCGGTGATGGGTCGAGCTGGGCTGCAGCTTACAAGTATCTACAGGATGCCATGGCGGATGCAAACTCTGAGCCTGATCCCAACGACATATGGGTGGCCCAGGGCGTCTATACCCCCGACAGCAATTCAGCCGAGCCCGACGGAACTGGCGACCGGACCGCCGCATTCCAGCTTATTAGCGGTGTAGGCATCTATGGCGGTTTTCATTCGGGCGGCGGTGACTGGTCCAATCGCGACCCAAATGCCTACGAAACCATCCTCAGCGGAGACCTCGATGGCAATGACGTTGCCGTAAACCACCCTCGGGATTTGGCCACCGAGCCAACACGGACCGAGAACAGTGACCATGTGGTCACCGGAGGTGGGACCGACGAAACTGCTGTCCTTGATGGTTTCACCATAACCGGTGGGAATAACAACATTGTGATAGACCCGGAGGGAGATCGAATTGGCGGCGGCGGTATGTATAACTACCACGGCAGTCCAACTGTTAGTAATTGCACGTTTAGGGCAAATTCAACTCTTGACCGGGGCGGCGGGATGCATAACCGGGACTACAGCAGCCCGACAGTGACTGACTGTACATTCCAGGCGAACGCGGCGTATAATGGCGGCGGTATCCAGAATAATACTTATAGTGACCCCGCCGTAGTTAACTGCATGTTTACTGAGAATTGGGCAGGTGCAGGTGGTGGAATGTATAATTTTTTCTACTGCGAACCTACGATAATCAACTGCAAATTCAACGGCAATTCCACGGGACCCTACTACGGGGCCGCAGGGATCGGTAACGGCGGCTATAGCAACCCCCTGTTAGTCAACTGCATATTCACCGGCAATTCGGCTGCAGACGAAGGTGGTGCTGTTGATAACACTTGGAGCACTTGCACCTTGGTCAATTGCACCTTCACTGCCAACTCGGCAACAGAAGGTGGCGCTATATACAACTACCACAGCGGCTCGACGTTAACTAACTGCATTCTCTGGGGCGACACTGCTGCGCTGGGAAACGAGATCGCCTTGGAATATGATTCCACGATAAACATTAGCTATAGTGACGTTCAAGGTGGGTGGGGTGGTGTCGGCAACAGTAATCAGGACCCCTGCTTTGTGGACAGCGATGGCGGTGACAACATCGTTGGCACTGAGGACGACGACTTGCGGCTCCGGCCCGATTCGCCATGCATCGACGCCGGCGACAATACTCCTGTACCAGCCGATACCACCGACCTCGACAATGACGGCAATACTACCGAACGGACCCCGCTCGACATCGACTGTGGCCAACGCTTCGCGGATGACCCGAACACGCCCGATAGCGGCGTCCCGGACCCGCCTGATTACAATGACATAGTTGACATGGGTGCGTACGAATACCGATACTATAGCAATACCTGCTGGGACCAATCTGTGTGTACAGGCCAGCCCTTCGGTGACGCTACCTGCGATGGAAACGTTAACTTTCTTGACCTCGGTGCGCTCAAGGTCGCCTTTTTTAGCTTGAAAGGCGACGCCGGTTACAACTGCTGCGCCGACTTCAGTCACGATGGGAGCATTGACTTCCTTGACCTCGGTATTATCAAGGTGAATTTCTTTACAACCGGCCACAGCCCGTCAACGGGCAATCAGGATTGTCCGCCCTAAGGATTTTCAATTAATTGTTTTCTATTGATTATTGATTACCGCGTCGCGTGCTTCGCGCGCTCCTCGCAATGACAATGCGCCGTTTGTGCCCCGGCGGGCGTCACAAAATGGGGTGGAACTGAGCGGTGCATTCAGGTATCATAAGAGAATGGAGCGATGCGACAGTTCTTATATTAAACGAGAAAGGAATTGATGTGAAAAGGCCAGAATCACAAAAAGCTTTGGAGATGTCGCGGCGCGGCTTTTTGCAGACAGCCGGAATTACGGCGGCTGGGATTACGTTACGTGGTAATGAGCTGCTGGCGAGCGGTTCTGCGGTGGGGATGGGCGAGCGGCAGAAGAAGATTGCCGTAGTGCGCGGCGCCTTTGTTTATCCGCCCACCGAGTCGCTGAGGAAGGTCGGCTATTATAGCTGGCCCGGCTCGACATTCGACGCGGAAGGTCAACAGAAGAAGTACATGCGCCGAATCCAAGAGATGGAGAGGAATCTGGGTATGCGGATTCTAATGGATGAAAAGCCGCTGGACGAGGAGGCGGATGTGGCGCAATTCATCAGCGAGGTCAAACAGTCGAAGCCCGATGGGCTGCTGCTGATACCCTTCAAGAAAGGTCACTGGGGACACATCAAGCGCATCATTGAGGAGACCGGCCTGCCTGCGGTTGTGCTTGCAACCCTCGGCGTACTGCTTGTGGACAGCATCAATCAGCTTCATCGCAAGAGGGGAGTGTACATGATCAGCTCGCTGGAGGACCTCGATGCGGTCGAGTACGGGATGAGGATGATTCGAACGGGCCGTCGGATGAAAGAAAACCGGATAGTCAATATTGACGGTACAGAGGTGAAGGAGACGCGGGTCCCTGTCTTCGGCACGGAGATTCGGACGATTCCGCACGAGCAGTTTTACGAAGAGTTCCGGCGGATGGAGGCCACCGAGGCGGTCAGGAAGCTGGCGGATTCGTATCTGAAGAATGCCAAAGAGGTGGTTGAGCCTTCGCAGGCCGATATTCTTGAGGCCGCCAGGGCCTATTTCGCCCTGAGGAAGGTTGTGGAGGCCGAACAAGCGGATGCGATTATGATGAACTGTCTGCCGGGTCTGAAGAGGCCGCACAAGCACGTGCCGCCCTGCATGGGCTTTATGAGTCTGCGGGACGAAGGTATTCCGGCGGGCTGTCAATCGGACCTGGATGCCACGGTTACACTGCTGCTGATTCAGGAGCTTTTCGGTCTGCCCGGATTTCAGCAGAACGCCGCGATGGATACGGAGAAGAACCTGTATTTCGGTGCGCACTGTACAAGCCCTTCCAAGATGCACGGCCCGGGGGCCCCAGCCGAGCCGTACATTTTGAGAAACCACGCCGAGGCCGGGTGGGGCTGTGTGCCGCGGGTGCTTTTTTCGAAGGGGCAGGATGTTACGCTCACGGAATACCACGTGGCGGAAGAACCAACAATGCTGATTTATTCCGGCAAGGTGGTGGATTGCCCCCCTATTCCGCCGGCGGGCGGCTGCCGGACGAACATCGAGATGACCATCAACGAGGTGGACGACGTCTGCGACGTCAAGGGTATGCACCAGATTATATTCTACGGCAATTACGCGAAACAGCTCCGGGCCTTTTGTCAGCTTTACGGCATTGAGGTTGTGACTTAGCTCGACTTTTGCCATTTGATGTAGTCACGCTGCCAGGCTGAGATAATCCAGCAGCATATTCCTTAATTTGGATGGTAGTTTATTAAAACCGTTATGATCAGAAGCCTTTGCAAAAATGCTT
>Ga0307378_10010940_pt1 | contig 11739 bp, 9 predicted proteins | sample UN1MG_FD_202238 | JGI IMG/M metagenome (GOLD analysis project Ga0307378, IMG submission 202238) | Soil microbial communities from Risofladan, Vaasa, Finland - UN-1 | ecosystem: Environmental > Terrestrial > Soil > Coastal area > Acid sulfate soil | place: Finland: Risofladan, Vaasa | collected...
CAAGTATCTTGTGCGACTTTGTCGGTACGGAACGACCTCTGCGGCGTCCCGCCTGCCCGGCAAAACGCAGACGAAACGCCTCCACCACGCGCCGGGCTTGTCTTGGCTACGGGGCCGGTTGGCCCGGCGGGGCCGCTGCCGCCGGGTCGTCGGGCTCGTCGAGCCGGACCATGACGATCGTTTGCGTCTGGTCCGGGCCGTGGTGGACCAGGGCGGTGCACTCGTCTTCGGTCAGCCCGTAGATCCCGGCCTCCATCACGACCTCGGCGTTCTTGCCGTCGATCAACTTCCAGGCGGCGCGCTGGGTCTCCTTGTCGACCATCCCTTCCACCGGCCGCACCGAGCCGGTCTCCTCGTTGACCAGGGTCCCGCCGATGACGCCCTCCTTGCTGACGGCAAGCTGAAGGAGGAAGTTGCTCTCGTTGATGCCCTCTTTGGTCAAGGCGAACACGCCAAGCGGCAGCCACTCGACCTGCTGGGCCTGTGCCTCGTCGATCTCGGGCACGCCGACGGCGATGTCCTCGGCCTGCTGGTAGTACTCTTGCTCCGTGCAGTACTGCTGGCCGTCGACGTACACCACGCTGTTCTCGTAGTAGACGTTGCCGCCGGTGCCGTAGACGTAGTAGGCCGGCGTGGTCCAGCCCCAAACGGCCCATCCGGTCAACGCCGACGCCGTGGCCCAGCGCCACCAGTAGTGGGGTCGGCTGTACCAGCCACGGCTGTGCCAGAGGTGCCACGGCCGGGCGGGGAGGTTGACGGGGTGCCTGCCCCACCAGCCCGGCGTGAACGGCCGGGTCGCGACGCTCGCATATCGGTTGGAGATCCGCTGATTGATCTGCGGCCGGTTGACGTTGATGGGCCGATCAGCGGGTCTCGGGCGCGTGCTCGGCCGACCGCCGGGCCGACCCGGCCGATCCCCAATCCCGGGCCGTGCGCCGGGGGCGGGCATCGTGCTAGGTCGATCTGCTCCGGGGCGTACGCCGGGGGTGGGTCGAGTGGAAGGCCGCTGGCCGGGCAAGTTCAGGAAGTCCTGAACATCGCCCGCCGAGGGCCGCTGGCCTGTACCCGGGCGCTGGCTCGGAAGCGTCGAAGGCCGCGAAGGCAAGCCGCCGCCCGGACGCGTCGCCGGGATGGACGGAGTGACGGGGCGCGTGGAAGGCAGCGTGTTGGGTCGGGACGGGGTGCCGGGCCGCGTGGAGGGCCGGGTCGCCGGGACCGAGGGAGCGCTGGGGCGCGTGGAGGGCCGGGTGCTGGGCCTGGACGGAGTGCTGGGCCGCGTGGAGGGCCGGCTCATCGACGGGCCACGACTGATCGACCCACCCGACGGGCGCGAGCCGCCGGCGCGACCGCCGCCGCCACGACCTCCGCCGCGCTGGGCAAACGAATCCCCCGCCGCCAGCGAAACGGTCAGCGCGATCGCCAGAACAAAAAACGCCTTGCTTTTCATGATTTCACCTCGATCCTGCGCACGTTGTTGTTCGGTTATTGCGACTGCTTTCGCACCACCGTGACCTCGGGGACGTCGGGCAACATCTCCCCGTCCACCTCGCGTCCGGTCGATTGCCACGTGAACGTGTTGTCGTCGACGTAGGTGATGACGTTGATCGACGAGGCCCGCCCGCCGTCCTTGAGGACTTGCGAGGACTTCACGATCCAGCGGTCGCCGTCTCGCGACCACCGCCCCTCGCCGAAGCCGCCTTCGGAATCGAACAACCACGACCGAATCCGCTTGTCCGCCGGGTCCCAGCCGATCACCTGGGTCCCTTCGAGCTCGCGGTCGTCGGCGGTGACGACCTTGAACGACCAAGTCATGAAGTTCCGCTTCGTGGTCCACCGGCAGGCGGTCGTGATCGTCGCGTCCTCTCCCTCGTCGACCCACTCGCCGATCAGCCACTCGAGCTCCTTGAGCTGCTCGTAATGAGTCGAGTCCGCCGGCGCGGCCGCCGCAGGAGTCGCTTCCGGCTCGGCGGCCTTCGCTTCGGCCGGTCGGTCCGCGGCATGCGCGGCCAGCGCCAGGCAACAGGACGTGACACCGGCAACAAACGAGATCATTCGCTCCATGGTTCGTGTGCTCCTGAATCGCGGTTCTCGGCGGGTTCGCGTCCTTGCCGCAAGTCTCCGATCCCACGTGCGGAGAATACCAGATAGGCAGATCTCCCGCCCATAACGGGCTGGCGAAGTCTATTCCCGGCGCCGATTGGAGTCAACGGCCGGGAAAAGCCGGGGGCGAAGGGCATCTCGGCGAAGCCGGGCGCCCGAAACGACTCGACCCGCGCGGTCAGCACGCGACCGCGGTTCTCGCAGCCGGATTCTCACGGGGCCGCGCCGCCCCAGCACCGGGCGAAGAGACCTGGACACTTACAAAATCGGGCCAAACGTCGGGGTGCCTCCAAGACTGCGTCAAGTACCCCGGCGGGGTGGCTCCGTTCAACGGGCGGAACGCAGTTGCTCACCCGTGTCGCCTTCCCGAGAGTCCCTCCCTGCCGATTACGTTTCGCGCCTTTGTCAGCGTGCAGCCCCCGCTCGGCCCGCCTCGCCGCTACTCCCACTCGATCGTCGCCGGCGGCTTGGAGCTGACGTCGTAGACCACGCGGTTGACGCCGGGCACCTCGTTGATGATCCGGGTGGAGATGCGGGCCAGCAGCTCGTAGGGCAAATGGCTCCAGTCGGCCGTCATGAAGTCCTCGGTGTTGATGGAGCGGACCGCGACCACGTCCTCGTACGTGCGGGCGTCGCCCATCACGCCGACGCTCTGCACCGGCAGAAGCACGGCGAACGACTGCGACGTCTCGCGATAGAGCCCCGCGCCCCGGATCTCCGCGACCACGATCGCGTCGGCCTCGCGCAGGGTGTCGAGCCGCTCCTTGGTGACTTCGCCCAGGCAGCGGACGGCCAGGCCCGGCCCGGGGAACGGGTGCCGCCAGACGATCTCCTCCGGCAGGCCCAGCTCGAGGCCCAGCTTGCGGACCTCGTCTTTGAACAGGTCGCGAAGCGGCTCGATCAGCTCGAATTGGAGGTCCTCGGGCAGTCCGCCCACGTTGTGGTGCAGCTTGATCGTGGCGGCCGGGCCGTCGACGAGTCCGCCGCTCTCGATCACGTCCGGGTAGAGCGTGCCTTGAGCCAGGAAGTGGGCCCCCTCGATCTTGGCGGCTTCCTCGGCGAAGCACTCGATGAACGCGTGCCCGATCTTGCGGCGCTTGTCTTGCGGGTTGACTACGCCAGCCAGGGCGGCGAGGAACTTCTCTTCCGCCTTGACGACGTGGAGGTCCGCCTGGAAATGATCGGAAAACTCCTCGATGACCGACTCGGCCTCTCCCTTGCGCAGCAGGCCGTTGTCGACCAGGATGCACGAAAGCTGCGGGCCGATCGCCCGGGAGATCAACGCCGCGGTGACCGCCGAATCCACGCCGCCGGAAAGCCCGCAGATCACCCGGCGGTCGCCCACGCGCTGGCGGATGCCCCGGATCGTCTCCTGGGCGAAATCGCCCAGCTTCCACCGCCCGGAGCAACCGCACACGGCCGTGAGGAAGTTCCGCAGGATGGTGGCGCCCTCGGGCGTGTGGGTCACTTCGGGGTGGAACTGGAGGCCGTAGAACGGGGCGTGCCGGTGCTTGACGGCGGCGAAGGGGCACGTCTCCGTTTGGGCCAGGGGGACGAAATCCGCGGAGACCTGCGACACCTGGTCGCCGTGGCTCATCCAGACTTGGGTCTCTTGGGGCACGCCGTCGAAGAGCACGTCCTGGGCGACGACCCGGCAAAGGGCCCGGCCGTATTCCCGGGCCGGCGCGCTCTCCACGCGGCCGCCCAACGCCTCGCAGCCCAACTGCATCCCGTAGCAGATGCCCAGGACCGGGATGCCCAATCGAAAAATCTTCGAGTGGCACCGCGGGGCCCCGCTCTCATAGACGCTCGCCGGCCCCCCCGAAAGGATGAGCCCCTTGGGGGCCAACTGCTCGATCCGCTCCGGCCGGATGTCGTGCCGCACGATCTCGCAGTAGACCTGCTGCTCCCGCACCCGTCGGGCGATCAACTGCCCGTATTGCGACCCGAAATCGAGCACCAGGACCTTCTCGTCCGCCACACCAGTCATCGCGCGCTCCCCGGGTGAAAACCGGCAATTATAAGTGCCCGCTTCCGCGGCGACCAGACGCCGGCTTCTCAAGTCCCGGCAGGCCACAGGCGCGGACGGGGTGCAGGGGGAGAGCCAAGCCCCGGCACAGCTTGCTTGGCCCGGCCGCGGGGTATACGATGGACGTGATGCCTGCGCCGCCACGGTTATTCAGGGCACCCATTTCCCCCAGCCTTCCCTTTTTGCCACATTTTGCCGCGCACAACGGCCGTTGGCCAACGCAAATCACCGCGGAAACCTGACTGAGCTCACAGTTCTCGAACACTCGAACAAAGGACGCCCTATGAACAAGCCCCAGACACTCGCGTTGGCCCTTCTTGTTGCCGCTGCGATCGCACTCACCTCCGGTTGCGGCGGCGACGCCGGCAGCGAGGCTCAACAGCAGGCGGTGAAGCCGGGGGCTCCGCCGTCTCAATCGGCCGGCGATCCTTCGGCCGAGACCGGGGCGATCGGCGAGGGGCAGCCGGGCGAGCTCAACGCCGCCCACATCCTGATCATGCACACCGGCAGCGAGGGAGCCACCGCGGAGATCACGCGCACGAAGGAGGAGGCGTTGGCCCTGGCGCAAGAGATCGCCAAGAAGGCCAAGGCGGAGGGCGCCGATTTCGGCGCGTTGGCAAGGGAGCACTCAGACTGCCCCAGCAGTGTGGACGGCGGCAATCTCGGCAATTTCCCGCCAGACCAGATGGTGCCCGCGTTCAGCGAAGCCACCTTGAAGCTCGCCATCGGAGAGGTGAGCGACATCGTGGAGTCACCCTTCGGGTATCACGTCATCCGCCGGCAAAAGGTCGAAGTCATCCCCAAGGCGAGCGCCAAGCACATCCTCGTGCAGTACAAGGGCTCGATGCGGGCAGGCGAGGAAATCACCCGTACCAAGGAAGAGGCGCTCGCCCTTATCCAGGAGTGCCTGAAGCGGGTTCAGGCAGGCGAGAAGTTTGAAGACCTCGCCCGGGAGCATAGTGACTGCCCCTCCGCGTCGCGCGGCGGCGATCTGGAAGAGTTCCCCCAGGGCGTGATGCATCCGGCGTTCGACGCGGCGGCCTTCGCCTGCGAAGTCGGCCAGATCACCGACGTCGTCGAGACACCTTTCGGCTACCACGTCATCTACCGCTACAAGTAACCCGGCCAACAACACACAGCCGGCAGATATCGAGTTCGCCGAATCGCCTTTCCGGCGACCGCCCTGCGTTCCGTTGGACGGTCACGGCGGATCAGGTCCGGTGGTGATTGACCGAAACCGGCGAACAACCGTGGGGCGGTCAGCAGGTCGGAGCGGGAATGTCGCAAGCCCTTTTCTTGTAACTGCTTACGTCTCGCCGGATTGAATGTCGGGCACGTCGTGGTTATAGTGGAAGAAGGCCCTCACGGAGGCAGACGGAACCCGATGCCCCTCAGGAAGATCAAACCAGCGTGCTCATCCTTTTGACCAACGACGACGGAATCTACGCCCCCGGCCTCGCGGCACTTGAGCAGGAGCTCCGCGGATTGGGGGAAGTGTGCGTGGTGGCTCCGGCCACCGAACAGAGCGGCGTGGGCCACTCGATCACGTATCTGACCCCGCTGATCGTCAAGGAGGTCTTCTACGGCGACGAGCACTGGGGTTGGGCCGTGGAAGGGAGCCCGGCCGACTGCGTGAAGATCGGCGTGACGGAGTTCTGCCCGCGACGGCCCGATCTGGTCGTCAGCGGGATCAACGGAGGGCTGAACGCCGGGATCAACGTGCTCTACTCGGGCACGGTGGCCGCGGCGATTGAGGGTGCGTTTTTCGGGATCACCAGCGTCGCCGTCTCCTTGGAGTTCGACGAGCACGCCCAGTTCGACAAGGCGGCCCGGCTGGCCCGGACGATCATCCGGCAAGTTCTGGACAAAAAGGAACCCGAGCCGCAACTGTACAACATGAATATCCCCACCGCGGGGCTTGACGGCACGCACCAAGTGCGGGTGGTGCCGATGGACGTTTCGCAATATGGGGAACAATACGAGAAGCGAACGGATCCATTTGGGAGGGTGTACTACTGGCTGACCGGTCAGCCGCCGCCGCCCGGCAGCGGGCGCGAGACCGACCTGTCGGTGCTGGCCGAGGGGCACGTGGCCCTGACGCCGCTCGGCTACGACATGACCCGGCAGGAGGTCGTGGACCGGATGCAGCCATGGGAATTCCACCTGGACGAGGTCGACTCGCCCAACGATCCGACGGATAATCATGGGGCGCGAAGGCCGCCCGTGAGCACTGCCCGAGAGAGACAACCGATGCCGAGCCCACCCGCGCGGTGAGATGACCGGCCGAGAGCGCCCATGCGTGAGTTGTGAGCTTCCACCGCAACGACATGGGAGGAGGAGCTGGGATGCGATTCAGACAAGCGGCACTACTGTTGGCGATTGCCGCATGGGCAGGCTGCGGCGACTACGACCTGGGCAAGACGCGAGGGCGCTCGGCCGCTCCGGAGGCGGTGGGCGTGGCGGTCAATCCGGACGATCTTGCCGCACCGGTCGGTGGCCGATCGCCCCGGACACCCCCCGCCGAAAAGACGGCACCCCAAGCGGCCCCGCCTGCTGCGTCGGCCACTTCATCTTCGCCACAGGGGCCGGCACCCAAGAGTCGGACAGGGCTACCGGGCAACGAGGTCGAGATGCCTTACGAGGCGCCGTCGACGGAGAACATGATCCGGGAGAAGGCCGAGGTGGGCATGGGCCGCAAAGGCCACTACAAGCCGGGGATGATCACCACGCCGCTGGCGACCTTCTGGCGGGCCCAGGAAGCGGCCGCCTACAAGATCCAGGTGCCTCAAGCGCTGAACCTCTACAAGGGCATGCACGGGTACTTCCCCAAGACCCAAGAGGAATTCGTCCGCGAGATCCTCGAGCCCAACAGGATCAAGCTGCCGGACTTGCCCGCGGGGCACCTTTACGTCTACGACCCGGACACGGGAGAGCTTCAAGTGGCACGTCCCAAGTAGAGGCGCAGTCGGTAGGTTCCGCGCGCCGTGCGCGCATCGTTGTAGCCGTCACGCTCCGCGTGACGGTGCACATCACGCGGAGCGTGATGAGTACGCGTTGGGAAAGAGCGCGTCGCTAGCGGCAAGGAGCGGATTGCAGGTGGGACGGAGAGACGTCGGCGGGGTCGGTTCATGGGGGACGACCCGGCACGGGCCGCTTCGCGCGGCCTGAAGGAGCCGATTGGGAAGGACCGCAGGTTTCCCGAGACTCTCGGGCGCAGGCCGCCTCACCGAGGCGGCCGCGGACCGGGACCAAGTTCAGCACCAGGTTGGCTCCCCATGAGACGGCATCTTGCGTTGGCGGTCGCCGCCGCGGCGATCGGGCTGGTCACGGCCCGTTGCGCCCAGTGCGACAGTTGGATCTTTCTGCGTTCCTCGTTCAGCCACGACCCGGCCACCGGCGACCGGGTGGCGCAGTTCGCCCCGAAGAAGACCCCGTATGCCAGGGGCGACGCGACCTATCTCCAGAGCGCCTACCGGCACCAGCGGAGCACGATCCGCGCCGGCGGAAGCGCCGACCACACGCACATCGTCCAGACGTGGGGCGCCGGCGATCGGATCCGGCCCTACGGCGAGTGGCAGCGGCCGTATCGAGAAGGCGCTACGCCGTACGGCCCTTGGGGCAATCCCGGCGGGCCGTGGACCACGCCGTTCGGGTCCTGGAGTAACCCGTACGGACTGGGACGATTGCCCTACTATTACTGGTCCCCTCCGCCCTACGCTCCGTATCACCCGGGGCCTCTTCCTCCGGTCGAGGCGACCCCGCACGCTCCGCCGCAGACACTCGACGGGGGGCCGGCCGGCTGAGGGCGGCATCGGAGCCGCGCCGTGCCAGTGAGCGTCAGATCCAGCGCACTTGGCTTCGGACGTTTGCAGCAAATGAGTGAAGTTTGTGGGGTTCAGGGTTCGGGGTTCAGGACTTGGAGTTCCACCTATGCACGCAAATCCTGAACCCTGACCACTGGACTCTCGCCTCGGTCTGAGGCCCTGCCTCGCTAGTGGTACTCGATGTGATCGGTGACCACCCAGCGATCCCCTTCCAACCGCAGCTCGACGATGAACCTCGCCGAGTAGTACTTGTACGGGATCCTTTCCGGGTCGCGGGGCTCGTAGCGGACCGACCCGAGGAACTCGGCCCGGGCCGTGGGCCGGCTGGTAAGGCGATTGATCTTGACGGTAAGGTTGCTGATCTCGGCCGACGTGATCTCCACGAGCCCCATGGCGCTGACCGCCCGGCGTCGGGTGTTGACCGCGTCGGGGGAGACGTGCTCCTCCAGAAGACGCGTTAGGTCGTTGGCCTTCAGGGCGTCTTCCACGCCGTCCAACGCAGTCTCCACCCGTTCCACGTCGGTCACCACCAAACGCTCCAGCGCCACGCCGGCGAACACCAGGACCAGCACGCCGATCATCGCCCACAGGGCCCAAGCCTGCCGGGTGGACACGAGGATCGTGCCCAGCATGGCCACGGCGATAATGCCAAGAGAGACGATGGGGACCCAGCTCTCCACAAACATGGTCATGTCGTTGCCTCCCAACGGGTTACGTCGATCAGCCAGCGGCTATTCTCTCGACGATCGACAAAACGTGACCATCGTCCAACCCGAACCCATATTGTAACAATTCTCTCGGGCAATGCACGCCCGCCGCGTACGAGACCGCGAGAAAGTGGCACCCCCCTTCCGGCTCGGTTATACTCGCTCCCGAAAGCCCCCACTCACCCAAGGAGCACGACCGATGAGATGGCGCCCCCGATCCGCCTGTCGCGCTGCGGTTACCGCGGCGCTTGCCGTCCTGCTTGCGGCCTGCCCGATGAGGGCGGACGAGCCGTTCGACTATTTCCGCAATTCCTGGAACGTGATCGGCCTGAGGGATTATGAGCACGGCACCCGCCTCACGCCCGACAACAAGCTGCTGGTGGCCGACGAAGCGGAGGTCCGCATCCGGTTCGGGCGGGATCTCGCGCCGCTTTCGCGCCGCCAGATCAAGACGCTCCAGGACGGCTGGCTGCCGATCCTCCTGATCACCGCCGAGGACGGCCCGGTCCGCTACGACTTCACGCTCTGGGCGACGCCCTTGCCCACCGTCAAGGACTGGCAGAAGGCGTTCGACTGGCCCACCGAGGGCGAGAACTTCCTCAACTGGGTCGTGGTGAAGGCCACCAACACCGGCAACGCGCCGGCCGAGGCCAAGGTCAAGCTGGACGGGACCGGGCCGTCCGCCGGGGCTACGGAATTCGCCTGGCCGCTCGGCCCCGGCAAGTCGGCAGAAGGCGTCGCGCGGATCCCGTTCCTGCCCGTCGACGATCCCGCGGCGTTCGCCCGGGAGGACCCCTCGCTGTGGTTGGAGCGGACCAAGCGGTACTGGGACGACTTGATCCTCCCGGCCGCCCGGATCGAGGTCCCCTGCCAAAAGGCCACCGAGTCGCTCTTGGCCGCCCACGTCTGCCAGCTCATCGCCAACGACCACGGCGAGCTTCAGGGCGGGGAGGGGTTTTACGATCATTTCTACATCCGCGACGGCGGATACCAGATCATGGAACTGGAAGAAGCGGGGCTGGGGGACGCCGCGGCCAAGGCCGTCGACTTCTATCTCCAAGGCCAGCGCGACGACGGACGCTTCGAGACCCAAAAAGACCAGTTCGACGCCAACGGCCAGGCCCTCTGGGTCCTCTGGCAATACTACCAGATCACCGGCGACGTCGACTGGCTCCGCAAGGCGTATCCGCAGATGCGTCGGGCGGTCGACTGGATGATGGAGGCCCGGCGCCAGGCACCCGCCGACTCCCCCTTTGCCGGCGTGCTCCCCAACGCCCCCGCCGACGGCGAATACCTCTGGGACGGCAAGCACCACATCCTCGGCTACGACTTCTGGAACCTCCGCGGCCTCTTGTGCACGGCCGACGCCGCCCGCGTGCTGGGCAAGACCGACGAGGCCGACCGCCTGCTTGAGGAAGCCACCCTCTACCGGGCCGATATCGACGCCGCGTGGAAGCGGACCGGCCTGGCCCACTTCCCGCCAAGCTGGGAGAAGGAAGGGACCCACTGGGGCAACACCGAGACGCTCTGGCCCACCGAGATCTTCGCCCCGGACGACCCCCGCGTCGCCGCCCTCATCCACCACGCCCGCAAAGAGCACGGCGGCGGGTTCGTCGAGGGCACGATCCTCTGGCTTGGGCGCCCCGACGCGATCCACCCCTACATGGGCGCGTACACCGTGATGGCCTCGCTCATCCGCGGCGAGCACGAGCAGGTGGTCGAGGACTTCTACTGGTACCTGCTCCACTCCTCGGCGTCGCACGCCTTCCCGGAAGGCATCTACTACAAGCGGCGGTTCGCCTGGAGCCATACCATCCCGCACGTGACCGGGGCGTCGAACTACGCCTTGCTGCTTCGGCACATGCTCGCCCACGAGCAGGGCGACGAGCTGCACCTCTTGAGGGCCGTGCCCGACTGGTGGCTCGGCGAGGGGCAGGAGATCCGCGTCCAACGGGCGCCGACGCACTTCGGCGAAGTCGATCTCACGGTCCGCGGCGCAGCCGAGGGGGTTCGTGTCGACTTCCATTTAGACCCGGGTGATTCACCCGGGGCCACGCTGCGCCGTCCCCCGAAGCGGATCGTCCTCTACTTGCCCGAGTCGCGGCCGCTGGTCGGGTCGCTCGAAGGGGTCGAGGTGGTCACCCGCAGCGACCAGAAGAAGCGATGGGACTTCCCCACCGTCGTCAAGCTCTACATGGAGGACGCAGCCGAGCTGTTCAAGCCGATCCCCGGGCTGGTCGCGCTCCCCATCGAGCCGGACCCGTCGAGCGGGTGGCGTACGCTGGACCTCGCCCCGGTGGCCAACACCGATCCGCTCAAGGCCCCGTTCGGCGTGCCCCAGCCGCCGGAGAGCCGGCTTCTATTCACCGGGCTGAAGCTCGGCAAGCAGGCGGTCGCCGGCGTGCCGTTCGACGTTGTCGATCCCGCGCAAAACGACGGGCGATCCTTCGTCGTGCTCCACTCGCCCAAAGCTCCGGCGAACCGCACGTGGCCGCACGAGGTGGAGATCGCGGTCGGCGAGCCGGCCAAGCGGGCGTTCTTCCTGGGGAACGTCCACGGCTGGTCGTCACAAGACCCCGGCACGGGCGAGTGGGGCGCGGTGGCCGAATACGTGATCCATTACGCCGACGGCCAGACCCAAACCGTCCCGCTCATCACCGGCCGCACCATCGACGAATGGACCGGCCGGCCCGAGGCCGACGAAGTCTTCCCCGGCCTCCAAGGGAAGACCTGGCACTTAAACGTGATCGGCGTGACGCTCCGCCCGGTGCCCATCCAGAAAATCGTCTTCCGCGACCTCGACACGCCCGCGGCCGCGGTGCTGGCGGGGGTGACGCTGGAGAAGTGAGACTCGGAAGTCCCACGTAGCAGGCTAAACCCATCCAAGCCCAGGGGTTGCAACCCCTGGGCTTCGGGAGGGCACCACGGACACATTCACGACGCAGGATTCAATAAGGACTGAGGATTAAATAACCTCCCAAACTGTGGTATCCTGTCGGATGGGGGTTGGACGACTGGTCTGTGGCTGGGAGGAACGACGATGCGTGTGGAACCATATCCGTCGGAGGTCGAGCGTCGG
>Ga0307378_10010945_pt1 | contig 11737 bp, 7 predicted proteins | sample UN1MG_FD_202238 | JGI IMG/M metagenome (GOLD analysis project Ga0307378, IMG submission 202238) | Soil microbial communities from Risofladan, Vaasa, Finland - UN-1 | ecosystem: Environmental > Terrestrial > Soil > Coastal area > Acid sulfate soil | place: Finland: Risofladan, Vaasa | collected...
CAAATCTTTGTTCTCTAATGTATATTTGTCAATCGTTCTTTGCGGTTTGTCAATCGTTGGTGTGGGTTTGATTGCGAGCCTGACAATGATTGGCTCACCTGTAGAGAGACCGCCTGTAATACCGCCGGCGTTGTTCGAGTCAAAAATAACCTTGCCATTTTCCGCGTGCATCTGGTCGTTGTTTTCAATGCCCGTCATATCTTTAACCGCAAAACCGGCCCCAACCTCGACGCCTTTGACCGCGCCGATGCCGAGCATTTTACCCAACTCGGCGTCGAGTTTACAAAAAACCGGCTCCCCAAGTCCCGCCGGTACGCCCGTTACCACCACTTCGGCGACGCCGCCGCACGAATCGCCTGTTTTGCTGATTTTGTTGGAAGCATCGACCATTGCCTGGGCTGCCTCGGTATCGGGGCAGTTTAGTACCGGGTGGACGCCGTATTTGTCCATAATTTCAGCGGCGCTGAGTTTTGGCGCCTTGCTGCGAATGGCGTCGATTTCCTGCTCAATCTCAGCTAAAATCTTGGTCTTTTCGAGAAATCTCATATCCATATTGATGCGGCCCTTGGTGTAAATCTCCTGGTAAAACGGGTCAAGGTCACGCCTCATCTTTTTATACTCATTCGTATAATCAAAAGCCTTTTTATGGCTGACGTCGCCACATCGGATACCGGCAAGCTCTTTGACATAACTGAATACTTCGATGCCGCATTTCTTAAGGACTTTTTTCGCTACGTAACCGGCCGCGACGATGGTCGATGTATAACGTCCGCTGAATATCCCGGCTCCGATGGCGTCGTCGTCCGGGCCGTATTTCTTAAACGAGGCGTAAGAAGCATGCCCCGGACGCGGTGTCCGGTTTGTGTCCTGGTATTGCTTGATATGAATGAAATGCCTGTCGAGGTTGGGAATCAGAATCGATAGGGGGGTGCCGTTAGTGTGGTTTTTATTACCCGCATTTTCAATGGTGTCAGCCGAATTCAAACCCGAGTAGATAATCGGAAGGTCGGGCTCCTTTCGCGGACTGCTCAATTCGTCCGCCCCAGGCTTTCGCAAAAGAAGGTCCCCGTAAATCTCCTGCTCGCTAAGCAGCATTCCCGGCGGATGCCCTTCCACAACAGCCGTTAAGCCCTCTTGGTAAGAGCCTCCGGCGACGGTTACCTGAAACATTCGTCCTGTATGACAGCCTATCATTTTTACCTAATCTCCTTAAAAATTTGTGCAATTATTTCATTTCCATATCGGCCCCGATGCTTTTCATCAATTCGACATAGTCGGGAAAAGTCACGCTCATTGCCTCAGCCGTATCGATAATGCATTGGCCTTCGATGGCCATAGCTGCTAATGACAGGGCCATCACAATTCGGTGGTCGCCCCAGCCGTGCAATTGGGCGGCTTCCGGCCTGCTGCCGCGTATTATAAGCCCGTCAGGCAATTCTTCAACATCTATGCTCATTTTTTTCAGTTCTTCAGCCGTACATTTGATTCGGTCGGTTTCCTTGCTTCGTGCCTGGGGCACGTTTACCAGTTCTGTCGTCCCCTCGGCAAAGGCGGCCGTAACAGCCATAGCAGGCAGGGCATCGGGGGTTTTGTTCATATCAATCACCGCCCCTTTAAGAGGGCTCGCTTTTATGGTCACCGAAGCCGCCTCGATATCGATATCAGCGCCCATTGCCTTTAGATAATCGACCACTGCCTTGTCCGGCTGACTGTCGGAAAAATCCAGACCTGAAAGTCTTACCTCATCGCCAGCTAAGGCCGCGGCGCAGAAAAAGAACGTCGCACTGGAAAAATCCGCCGGTATCGTTTCATCGAAGGCCTTGTATTTTTGATTCCCCCTGATTTTGAACTTCCGAAATCCCTCATTTTCGTAATCAATCCCCTGTTTATCAAGCCAGTCGAGCGTCATTTGTACATATCCTGGCTCATTTAGCAGCGTAACGTCTATCTCCGTATCACCGCTTGCAAGGGGCGTGCACAAAAGCAGGCTGGACAGGTATTGGCTGGTGGTTGCAGCGATGGAAGTTTTCCCGCCCGTTATTTTGCCGGTTATCTCAACAGGGGCCTTGCCGTTGTTTTTGACAGCTTTGCATTTTGCCCCCAAATCCGCAAGTGCATCCATTAGCGCACCGACAGGGCGGCTCTGGATTTGTTCGTCGCCTGTAAAGATAGTCTTGCCCCCCTGAAGCGAGGATGTGCCCATAGCGATACGCAGTGTTGTACCGGAATTGCCAACGTCGATGGTTTCCTTCGGTGTGATGATATGTCCGTCTGTACCGCTCACCTTCCATAGTTTCGAATCGCTGGTATCGATTTTAGCCCCCAGGGCACGGTAGCAGGCCACAGCCGCCTCTGTATCGTTTGAGATTAAGGGATTGCGGATAATACTTTCTCCTTTGGCTAAAGATGCAATGGCGACGGCGCGAATCGTATGCGATTTGGAGGCCGGCATTGCTGCCGTTCCTTTCAGACGCGATTTCTTTACTATTAGCTTCATAATAACAAAACCCTTACATTCAGCCGCCAGAACTTTTACCAGAAATCCCCCAAAATTGAAAGAAATTTTTGATTTTCAATCTTTACCAAACTTTTTAATCTTTTTTCTTGGATTTACCGCTCATAAAGTGTATAATCGTATTAGCTATGAATTTCACTGCTTTGACGAGGAGAATGGGCTCAGAGGAGAGTTTCAATACCTCAAGCTTCCATTTTGCAGGGCAGCTTATTATGAGAGAAAATATACCACAGCTTTTATTGCTTGGCCTCGGTGCGGTGATGGCGGGGAAAAGAAAATCTTTGAGGATTCAAAGTGATTTTTGCAAAATTATTGAGCTCGTATGGGGAAAATCATGCTTTTTTACTGTTTAAATAGGAAATGTCGGTTTATGTCTTTTTTCATTAAAAGCCGATTTTTTCAAAAATTTTGTGAAATTTCCAAAAAAACCGTCATAAATTGCGTTTTCACCGCACTATATACATAGCCGGTTACAGTTTTCCGGATATTTTTGAAAGGACGAAAAAATGGCAAAAAGAATTTTGAGCATTTTATTAATTGTGTTTCTATTTTCAGGCGGCTCCGCCTTTGCTGCCTGTCCATCGGCTGACATTACCGGCGACTGTTTTGTCGATTTTGAGGATTTCGCCGTTATCGGCGCTCAGTGGCTAAACGTCTACGATTTGTATGACGTAAAAACGTTGGCAAATCAGTGGCTTACCGGCTACCCTGATATGGCATATATACCGAGCGGTGAGTTTGAAATGGGAGACCCCTGTGAAGAGGGTAGTATAAATGAACGGCCCGTCCACTCGGTATTGCTTGATGCGTTCTTTATGGGCACTTGCGAGACAACCAACCAGCAGTACTGTGATTATCTCAATTCCGCCTATCCGGGGCAGATAAAGGGTGTCAGCGGTGTTGTTTATGCTTCTTCTGATGACCCCTGTGATTACCCCTATTGTAATACATCAACTTCGGACAGTCAGATTGACTTCAACGATGTGAGCGGAATTTTCAGCGTCAGAACAAAAGGGACTCTTCCTCGTGATATGTCGGATGACCCAATGGTCATGGTGAGCTGGTACGGAGCAGCTGCATACTGCAATTGGCGAAGCAGCGAGGAAGGCTACGAGAGTTGCTACAACCTTTCTACATGGGACTGCAATTTTGCAACGCACGGTTACCGTCTCCCAACCGAGGCAGAGTGGGAATACGCAGCACGCGGCGGTGAGCACAGTCCCTATTACCGCTTTCCGTGGGGCGACACCATCTCGCACAGTCAGGCGAATTACAAAAGTACATGGTCAGAAGACAGTCCGTATTATTCCTACGATGTAAGTCCGACCGAGGGCTATCATCCGCTTTGGAACGGTGATAATCCTGATACGTCGCCAGTTGGATTTTTTGATGGTACTATGAAGTATAAGGGTGATTACAATTGGCATGGAAGTGCCACAAGTTATCAGACAGCCAGCGGAGCCAATGGCTACGGCCTGTATGATATGGCAGGAAATGTCTGGGAATGGTGCAACGACTGGCACGAAACATTTTATTATGATACAAGCCCGTATGACAATCCAACTGGGCCCACCAGTGGTACTTATCGTGTTTTCCGTAGCGGCGGTTGGTTCATGCCTGCGTCCCAATGCCGGGTATCAAACCGCGGCGACACCTACTACGGCGGCTCCCCGGACACTCGGTTCTTTAACCGCGGATTTCGCATTGTCCTGGACTTGGAATAACACTTTGTACTTTGCTCTTTCTGCTCGGCCTCGTTGCGGTGATGTTGAGAAGAAAACGCTGACCAATATTCAAAAATTGCCCCCTGACTTAAATTCCCACTTCATCCAAAAGATTTTCCTTTCTTTCTCTGCCGTAGACTATTTCTATCCAATATATCTACTCAGTTAACATCCCCATTTTTTTCTCTTTCCCCCTGCCCCTGTATGACCTAAACAAAGTTTCCTATTTCCCCCATCTTACCCATTTTAACATTTTAATCAATTGCAACCATCAGCTACTCCCGACGCAATACGCAATCCGCCCCACGCACCAGGAAAATGCCCGATTTTGAAAACACTGTGCGTTTTTTGCATCTTTTTTCCACTTTTTTTTCAAATTTTCCGCTTTTTTAAACTTTTTTCTTCAAAACCCTGTCACTTTTTGTGTTTTTTTGGCTTTTTTTGCCTTTTTTTCTACCTCCACCCCCATTTTTAGCCCAAAATCAAGGGTGACAAAAATCCACCAACCCCCATTTTCAGCACAAAAACAAAACCCTCTTTTTTAAATCTAACTGCTATATTTCCGTGGGAATAAAAATTAAAAATGTAGTTCAGGCCCGTATGAAGTGTGCAGGGATGCGTTGGAGTCGTCTTGGAGCTAAATCTATGCTGGAGGTGCGTTATGCGTTGCTTAGTGATCATTGGAAAAATTTAATGCGAAAATTTAATGCGAAAATGTGCCTAAAAAACGTGATGCACCCATCATGAGGTAGTACCTGAAATTGTAATTGACGAGTATCGTACAAAATGTTGTATAATGTGAAGATGTGTTTTCTAAATTCTTTCGGCGGCAAACTTCAAAAAGGAGCCGGCAATTACAGCTCGAAAAAAATAAATTTCCACACCGAATACCTCTGAAGCGCAATGCATTAAAGGGTATCAATCCGACAATTGGAAAAGCCTTATTTTGCAATTTGAATGGCAGCTTTAAATATGTTATAAAACGAACTGAAAGATTGGTATTTTGTGGTGAATGCATTGCCCCATGCCTTCGGAATAACTGTGAAAGGTTACGAGCAGAAAAGAAGAACTCAAATGAAAAAGACTGTAGTGTTGGTCATAATTATTGTGTTATTGTTGGTTTTTTGCAGAAAGTCTATATCAGCCGTTTTCGATTATGAGTTCGAACATAAAGTTGCTTTGGACATGACGCACTCAGGCAACTAAAGACTTGTGCAAAATATGGAAGCCAAAAATATTATAACTGTTGGTATATGTCCTGCATGGGACCTTATATGTCAGGTTGATGGTCTCCGGTGGGCGGAGCATAAAAAGATATTATCTCAGCAGTTGGTCGCTGCTGGCAAGGCTTTTAATATATCAAGGGCATTAGCCTGGCTTGGTGTCAAAAATACCGCAGCCGGCTTGTGGGGGCTCGATGATTATCAGCAGATGCTCGACAGCACAGGGCAAATCACGGATTTTATTAATATAAGGTTTACAAAGGCTCACGGCAAAACAAGGCGCAATATTACCGTATTTGATACCAGTGCCCACAGGGAAATACACCTCCGGGATGAAAGTAAACTGGCTTCAAAACATTCCCTGAAACAGCTTGCCGCGGACCTAAAAGAGGTTGTCACAGAACAGAGCATCGTTGTTTTTGCAGGCTCGTTGTCCGATGGCGAATTGCTGGATGATTGTTTGTCCCTCATAGCTGGCGTGCGGGATAGTGGTGCTGAAATTGTTATTGATACTTCCGGAAAGCCTCTCAGTGAGATTGTTAACTCCGGCGGTATTTGCCTGCTCAAACCCAATGTCGAGGAATTATCTGAGCTTTTGGGTCAGACCATTGAAGATGACCCTTCATCGATAGTAAATGCAGGCCGAAAACTATGCAAAAAAGTCCGGATGATTCTCGTCAGCAGGGCTGCCAAAGGCGCCATAGTTATCACTCCCGAATCTGCCTTTCAGGGCAAAATTAAAAGCGGAGGCCGAAAAACCCTTAGCACCGTAGGATGCGGCGATTACCTGCTGGCCGGCTTTCTTGCCGGATTGACCGATACGGAAGACATCGGCGCAGCACTCGCAAAAGCAATAAAAGTTGCCTCTGCAAGAGCCTGTAGATTAACTGAAACAATGAGTTGGCCAGATGTTGAAAGTCAAATCGATGTAGATATTCACCGTCTTTAGCTGAATGGGGAAAAGCCTATGGATAAATATGACCTTTACAGTAACTCCCTTGATTTTGCAATACCTCAAACTATGCAGGCTTTGGTGGCTTCCGGCAGCGGTTTTGAGAATTTGGCTGTAAAACATGTCCCTGTACCCGAAGTTGGCCCGGACCAGCTTTTGGCCCGTGTCGATGCTGCCAGCGTTTGTACAAGTATTCTAAAGTTGATTGCCCAGGCCGAAAAACATCCCTTCATCAACGGCTGGGATATGAAAAAATGGCCTCTTATTCTCGGTGATGAAGGTGCCGTCACGCTGGTCAAAATCGGTAAAAACCTCAAAGATATATATCGGATAGGTCAAAGGTATGCTATCCAGCCTGCAGTTGATGTTCAACCTATCCTTCATCGCCAAAGATATAATAAAAATGCCCGGGATATGCATAAATGTGGTGTTGGTTACACTCTTGGCGGCCATTTAGCTCAATATATCTGTATCCAGCAGGAGGTTTTAGCAGGACAATGCCTTCTCCCGTTACCCGATGACAGTATGCCTTACTTTGCTGTCTCTATGGCCGAACCTGTAAGCTGTGTTTATTCTGCTCAGCAGCGAAACTATCATATTATCAAGCAAAGCACCTCTGCCCCGCGTAAAGCTCAAATGGGGCTTTTGCCCGGCGGAATAACAGTTGTAATAGGAGCTGGCGCTATGGGCAGAATGCACGCTGAGTTGGCCCTTAGGTTTTCTCCTAAAGTGCTTATTGTTTCCGACCTCCAGCAGGAAAGACTGGACAAAGTTGTAAAAAATATTGGCCGGAAAGCCAACGGCAAAAGCTGTAAGCTTATTTGCGTATTGCCGGATAAACTCCCGGATGCCGTAATGACCGAATCTGACAACACCGGTGCCGATGATATCATTCTTGCTGTGGGTATCAGGCAGGTTCAGCAAGATGCCTTAAAACTCTTGGCCTCCGGTGGTGTGGAAAACCTTTTTGGCGGCCTGCCCAGAGGAAGCCATATCCTCGAGCTTGACGCACTCGCTGTACACTATCAGGAAATCAAAGTTGTAGGCTCCAGCGGCGGCGAGCCTTCTGATATGACCGCAACTTTAAAAGCAATTGCCGACAGGGAAATTGATCCCGGCAATTATGTTGCCGCCGTCGGCTCCCTGGATAATGCGATTGATGTTCTGAAAATGATTAAAGATACGAAGATTGACGGCAAGGCGATTCTCTATCCTAATATAAAACATACTCCTCTGCAGCCGGTGGATTACTGGGATAAACAAAAGGAAATCGATTTCCTAAACTCTCGCCTTCTATAGCTGCCCGTGCTGCAAATTCTGCTCTTATAAACTATTCGAGCGTCGAAACATCTTCCAGCAGTTTTCTCACACAGTCCAGAAACTGCGCTGCGTAAGCTCCATTGACAACTTTGTGGTCGGCCGAAAGTGTAATATTCATAATCTTGACCGCCCTTATATCCTCACCCTCCCCGACATATACATCCCTGATTTGCCCGATGCCTAAAATGCTGCATTGCCCCGGAACTACTATGGGGATAAAACTCTCTATCCCCAAAGCCCCGAGGTTGCTGATGGTAATACACCCGCCTTCAAGGTCGTTGAATCCCAGTTTGTTATTTTGGGCCTTTTCAATCAGCGCCTTACTCTCACGTGCGATTTCTCTTAAACCCTTTTTGTTCACCTCCTTGACAATAGGTGCGACCAGCCCGTCTGGCACGGAAATAGCCAGTCCGATACCGATTGACTCCGCCAATTCAATCGTATCCCCACTTAGCTTGCCGGTCATAAGCGGAAATTTCTCCAGCCCCTTTGCAACCGCTCGCATGATAAAATCATGGTAGGATATTTTCACCTCGCTCGTTCTGTTCAGTCTTTCACGCACCTTCATCAGATCGCTGACATCAGCTTTTACCGTCAGGTAAAAGCAGGGTTTTTCTCGTTTTGATTGCACCATTTTTTGTGCCGTTATCTTCTGTACCCTGCTCATTGGTATTGTTTGCCCGAGTTTGATTTCTTTCGCTGCCGGTTTTTCCCCTTCTTGTGTTCCTTTAATTTTACCGCCCGTCTCTGCGTCTATTGTTGCAGGTTCATACCCATTCTCAGGAGAAACTGAACTGCCGGCTTCGGTGGCGGGGCGGCTAAACCCGCCTCTTTTAACTGAATCGATAAAGCTTTGCGGAACTTCCTCATCCCGTCTACCTAAAATAAGCAAAGGCTCACCCACCGAAAGTGTCTGGTCCGCCGTGGCAAGAATCTTTTTGACAAACCCCTCAGCAGGAGACTCCATATCAAGCGTGGCCTTGTCTGTCTCAATCTCAAAGATTATCTCACCTTTTTTAACTTCGTCACCGACCTTAACAAGGCACTTAACAATGCTTCCTTCCTCCATCGTCTCGCCAAACTGCGGCAGTCTTATTTCTTGCACCATTTACCGAATTCTCCGTTCTTTCCTGCTCGATTCAGGAAACTTCTTTTCCAGTGCTCTTGCCGTTGCGAATATAGAGCTTCGAATTTTGGCCTATAGCTTAAACGATTTCCTTACGACCTTCAATGATTTTATCTATGCTAACGATACTTGCCGCTTCAGTTCTGGTGTATCGTCCCCGACAAGTTAAAATATTGAAAAAGCTTCTTGGAAATGGATAACTGTGGCCTTAATATTCAACAGCTCTTACCGCCGCCACTCGGCCTTGCGGACCATCAAAGGCGGCATCTGCTGAAGTCGAAAATTCCTCCCCCCTTTATTAACACAGCTTCGTGTACTCGGATACCACCTGACTGTAAAAATCTTCGTTTCAATCCCCAGCCCACTTTTTTTCAACTTATCGAACATCGTCAAACCTTCGTAACTCTGCGATTTGTTTTCGGCTTGTTATTGCACTCACCCTCCTATCGACTGTTTTTGACCCCCACTTTCAAAGCCCGCCTAAAATCCCCGTTCTGAGCGAATTTCCAGCCTCCACAATACCGATAATCTTCACCTCAAAGCCGTACCGGTATTTCACGCTCAGCCAAAAACTCTTTCATTTGTTGTATTGTGTACTTGCCGAAGTGTGCTATTGACGCCACCAGAACAGCGTCCGCACCAGCCTCCACAATCACATCGTACAAATGTTCCAGTGTACCGGCCCCGCCAGATGCTATCACCGGCAAAGATACCGCATCGACTATTGCCTTGGTCATCGCAATATCATAGCCGGCCTGTGTCCCGTCGGCGTCCATACTTGTCGGAAGAAGCGAACCAGCCCCCAAATCTTCACATTTTTTCGCCCACTCTACTGCGTCGATGCCTGTACCGCCGCTGCCGCTGCTAACCATGACCTCGAATCCTGACGGAAGTTGAGAATTGCTGCTCGTATCTATCGCTATGGTGATTTTCTCGCTGCCGAACTCCTTCACAGCTTCCTTAACCAAATCCGGATTACGGACCGCAGCAGTATTCATAGACACCTTTGAAACCCCCGCATTTATCAACTCTTCGATATTATTACAGCTTCTAATCCCTCCCCCAACGGTCAAAGGCAGACTCGATGATATCGCATCCACCGTCCTTTTCACCGCATCGAGCAGTGTTTTTCTCTTTTCGACCGTGGCCGTTATATCGAGAAATACTAATTCGTCGGCGCCCGCCTCGCAGTAAGCCTTAGCATTTTCCGCCGGGTCCCCCACGTCTTGAAGCTCCACGAACTTCACCCCCTTAACAAGCCTGCCGTCTTTCACATCCAGACATGGAATAATCCTCCTGTAGTCCATTTTCATCTCCTGATTGGGCTCTAATTAATTAAATTCTTGATTTTATGCTTGCCGGAATATACCAAACTTTCTTCATTTATGTCGAGATTTTTTTGTCTCTTTCTTTATATAATCCGTTTCCTTGTCCTTGCCTTAGGCAGGGACTCAAAGTGCGGGCGCATCAAGGAAAAACCTGCAATTCGCATTATCACTTATTGTCCCGTTTAGGTCCGTAGTTAACTGCCTTTACCGCCTCTAACTGTCTGGCCCTGTCCCCGGTCGTCAGTTTCACGTCCCTGTACCGTTCCAGCACCGGAGGATGAAGTTCGGTCAAAAGCCTGTAGGTGTCGGGACGCCGCGACAGAAAATGGATGGCCTTTTGATTGTCAGTGCCGTTGATGTTTTTCCACCACGTGCTGTTATTGATTGGTTCCTTGCTGAAATCTATCTCAGCCATAATTACCGTGTCCGCCTTACCAACCGCCTCGGCAACAACCTTCCCGTCGAAGTCGATTATGCCGTTGCCGTCTTTACCCAGAATTACCGGGGCGATATAAACTGAGTTGTCCATCGCACGGGATACATACCGCGCACCGGTCGATAGGCTCTGGCCGGATTTATTTTCGTGCGCCATCGTCGGGTTAAAAATAATATCGGCCCCTTTAAGCGCGTATATCGTCGAGATTTCAGGAAAGAATAACTCCCAGCAGATAGCAACCGCCACGGTGCCGAAATCAGTCTCGAAAACCTTGTACTCTTCGCCCCTCGATACAAGCCACGTCTCCATAATCGGCAGAACCGTCTTGCGGTGTTTACCGATGATTTTGCCCCCACGGTCGAAAATCACCGCTGTATTGAATACCTTCTCGCCGTCTCGCTCGTATATCGGTGCAATGATATACATCTCGTGCCGGCGGGCGATTTCTGCAACCTTGTCGGTCAGCTGGCCCGGGACAGGGACGGCAAGGGAAAAGGCAAGGATTTCTCCGGTTTCGGGGTCATTAACATCTACGTACAAACCATAAGCCCCGATATGCTGCATATCTTCAGGCCCGCAGACAAGGTCGGCTCCCATACGACCAGCCTCATCGAGAAGACCAAGAAGCTTATTGAAATGGGCCATCATTTGTGGCCGGACCTTCGCAGGGTCGTAATCCGCCATAAATGGGTCCTGGCGGGGCAGACCGCTGGCCTGAATTACGGCTATCTTGGCCGTTCGACCCTCAGCCCCGAAAGCCGCCCCGAATGACCAAACTAACAGGACCAGAAAGAACACCGCTGTTGGTTTTCTAAATCTCATCGTTGTACTCCTTAAATTGGGATTTCTAATTTACCGTCTTTTCACCTGTTTTCCTCTTCCTGTGCTTATATTACGAAACTTGCCCGAAAAAAACAACCGTTTTCCCGTTTTTACCCGAATACGCCTGCTGTTCCCACTCTTTTTCCTTGATTGCCGGACGCGATAAAGCTAACATTTGGTCGGTTTTATATCTCTGCTCAATGAAAACCTTATAATCTTTCAGAAATGGCTGATTATTATGGAAGGTAAAAAACCCGAAGATAGTGCCGTACAGAGCAGGTATCTGTTAAT
>Ga0307378_10010947_pt1 | contig 11736 bp, 18 predicted proteins | sample UN1MG_FD_202238 | JGI IMG/M metagenome (GOLD analysis project Ga0307378, IMG submission 202238) | Soil microbial communities from Risofladan, Vaasa, Finland - UN-1 | ecosystem: Environmental > Terrestrial > Soil > Coastal area > Acid sulfate soil | place: Finland: Risofladan, Vaasa | collected...
ACAAGATGGATCGCGGAAAAAAAGGAGAGAGACGATGAACAGCACGACGGAACGGACGACCCCGCTTGACGAGCGGATAAGGCTGCACAAGCCAGGCCAGCTCACATGGCCGGAGCCGAAGCTCGGCGAGCAATGCGCCCAGTGCCGACACTTCACCACCGACCCGAGAGAAACCCACCGGAACACGCTCCCGGCCAGCAAGGGCATCTGCAAGGGCGTCTACCACCGCGATCCCCATGCCAGGCCGGTGCCGTTCGCGGCCAACGCGATCGCCTGCTCTCAGTTCAGCAGCCCCAATGGCTGAGGAGGAACCATTTCCAGGTCACTTCGCGGAGAGGTGGAAGGAGCGCGGCGACAGGAGTGTCGACGCTTACCGGCTGATGCGCGTCCTGAACGAGGAGTATCTGATGATCCGGGGTGGTGGCCAAAGCGCCATCATGACGTTCGTGCAGGACAACGAGGACCAGCCTGGCGTCGGATACTTCCGCTTCCTGATCCGGGGTGTGCCGTTCTACGCGGTGATTAACAAGCACACCGGCAGGCTGATCACGGTGTATGACCAGGCGATGATGCGCCGCAAGAAAGCCAAGAAGAAACAACAGAAACGCTGGCGATCGATGGCCGGGAAGGTCGGCAGGAACGCGCGAGGTAAGGGGTGACGGTTCCTATTCTTGGAGCGCAGGCGGGCGCTCGGTTGCGTAATGCAAGTCAGTGAAATCGCCATCGACATAGGCTTGATGAACGCTTTCGCGCATCGGGCCTCTCCACAAGTCAGAAACGCGAGCCTGAAATCCGTGCGGCGCTGCGATAACGCACCACGTCACACGTCGGTTTTGCGTCACCCTCAAAGGCTCAATCATCAAACTTTCCTATTCTGGCTTGCGTCTTGTCTACTTAACATAGCGGCACCAGATGATCTATCGGTTCGGGCCGCGTTGGAAGAAATAACAGGAGGGCGGGATGGTAGTTATTCAGGATGACGGTCGTGTGACTTCATCGGCAACGCGGGAGGTCAGGCGTGGTCGGTGGGTTTGGGTTTCGTTCGGCTCTGGGACGCTTCCACTTGGTCAAGATGGCCGGTGGGAATGGGTTGAAGCACAGGAGCGTTAGGCAGACACATGGAAGCGCGCATAACAGGAGGGCGGTATGCTAAAGAGAATTTTCTGCGACTGGCTTGGCTGGCATAGCTGGCCGGTGGTTTGCTCCGATTGGGACGGGACGGGCAAACCGCCGATGTTCTGCCGTCGTTGCTTTCGCTATTCGAAATAGATGGAGGCTGGTATGACCAGGAAAGTCAGTCTGATCGACGACTTCACGGTCGAAGAGATCAAGGGCGCTCTGCGCAGATCAAAGACCCACGCCGAGGTCAACGCCACAGCCGTCCACTTCTCCCGGCACGTCACCGAGATGGCCGCCAGCCGCAACAAGCTGCACAAGACGATGGCGGATCAGATCAAGAACCTGGCCGTGTACCGGCGGCTCTGCATCGGAAAGGGATGGGGATGATGAACCGGCGCGGGTTTCTCACCGGCCTCCTGGCAGCGCCTGTCGTCATCACGACGCCGGGTCTGCTGATGCCGGTCAGGCCGGTCTGGACGGGTTTTCACTGGGCCGAGGGCGACACCTATGAGATCACCCCCTGCAGAGGGGTCTGCAAGTTGGTGTATCTCGGGGATGATCGATGGATGCTGCTGGATTGACGCCCTAACCCCTCGGGCCATATGGTGCGCCAGGCTTCGAGCAGGGAGCATCCATGCCAGAGATCACATACGCTGACGACACCGTCGGCTGGTACGCCATACTGGTTCAGCCTCAGCGCGAGACCCGCGTGATCGAGTGGCTGGCAACCTTTGGCGTCTATTCGTTCTTCCCGGTCGAGAAGAAATGGCGGATCAGGCGCGCCGCCCGGCGCATCCCAGGCGGCAAGATACTGCCCGACGGGCGGGTCGGATACTTCCACGAGCGATCGATCCTGCCGGGCTATGTGTTCTCCAAGTTCTCAGGCCTCCCGCGATGGCACATCATCCGCGACATGCCCAACATCACCGGCGCGCTCGGCCATATGGGAAAGCCGATCTGCCTCTCGTACTCCGACCTGGAGACGCTCCACGATCTGCGCCACCGGGCGCACGACCTGAACGCCAGGGAGGAGGAACGCCGCAAGATCGTGTTCGCACCAGGCGAGATCGTGCGGATCTCCGAGCACTCAAGCCTCGATGGGTTTGTCAAGGAGATCACCGCAATCGACGCCGGAAAGGAGGTCGCATACCTCCGGGACCTCTGCATCCTCGGCAAACCCCTCCCGATCCCATACGCGATGCTCTCTCACGTCGCCGTGTAAACCGCCGACTTGTCAGATGGACGGAGCGCATCTATGTTCCCGCGCAACGACGCCGCTGTAGGTCATCGTCAGGCAAGGTGATCAGGAGCATAAGCCGTCATGCCGCAGGGCCGTGTGATAGGCATCACCCTGCGAGCGCGGAAGCGAAGCTATTCACCAATCATCTCTGGGGGTCAGCATGGCCGAGCAGACAGAGGGCAAGGACCCATCCAACGGCAGGTTCGTCACCGGCAACAGGTTCTGGGAGCACGCCCTGAAGGCGTTCAATAACGGCAGGCCGCGAAAGATCGCGACTGTCGAGCAGCTCCTCGAGGGGGCTGCAGGGTATTTCGCGGACATCACCGACAACCCGCTCTACGAGGAGAAGTCCTTTTCGAGCGATGGCGGCGTGATCACCCATGACAGCCCGAAGATGCGGGCCATGACCATCGTGGGGCTGTGCAACCATCTCGGCATCACCGCCCGCACCTGGCGCAACATGCGCGAGGAACAGCCCGACCTGGCCGAGGCGATCGAGAAGGTCGACGAGATCATCTTCCAGCAGAAGCTCGAAGGCGCGGCAGCGAACATGCTGAACCACAACGTCATCAACCGCGAGCTGGGCCTGGCTGACAACACCAACGCCAATGTGGCCGCGAAGATGACCGTGGAAGAGCTGGTACTCACACCCAAGGAACGCGCGCGCCGTCTGCAGTACATGCTGGCCGAGGCGATCGAGCAGACCAAACAGGAGCAGCAAGATGGCAATAGCGAAACCGAGTAACCCGATCAGCGAGCCGGACACGGTCCAGATTGCGAACGGCACAGCGATCTCCGCCGACATCAACCTGGCTGGCCGCGTCCCGGTCAGCATCGGTATGCCCGCCGCGTGGACCGCAGCCGCGATCACCTTCGAGGTCAGCCACGACGGGAACACGTTCTACGACCTGTATGACGCCGCCGAGGCCGAGTACGACATCGCCACCCCGGTGGTCGATGGCTGGATGCAGGTCAACCCGGACCTGTTCCGGGGCGCGCGCTATGCCCGCATCCGCTCCGGCGTCTCCGCAACGCCCGTCAACCAGGGTGCCGACCGCGACCTGGTCGTGAGCTTCGGCGAGCCTGACAAGATGTTCTAGACGATGAACCTGGACGCTTTCGCTCAGCAGCTCAGTGAAATCAGCGCCGACAAGCTCGAACCGATCGACAAGGAGATCATCGCGGCCACCGGCTCCCGCAAGTTCATCCCGTCACCAGGCCCGCAGACCGAGGCCTGGCACTGCAAAGCCGACGTCCTGCTCTACGGCGGCGAGGCTGGCGGGGGTAAGTCCGGGCTGCTCTGCGGCCTGGCGCTTGAGAAACACCGGCAATCGCTGCTGCTTCGGCGAAACGGTGTCGATCTTGAGGGCGGCGGCGGACTGATTGAGGACCTTCTCAGGCTCAACCGTTCGCGCGTCGGCTTCTCAGGCAAACCCCCGCCAACGCTGCGCACCGAGACCGGCAGGATCGTCACCTTCGGCTCCTGCACCAACATCGGCGACGAACAGAAGTACCAGGGACGAGCGAGGGACCTCCTGGGTCTCGACGAGGCCACACAATTCGCCGAGACCCAGGTGCGCTTCCTCATGGGCTGGGTCCGCACCGTCACCGAAGGCCAGCAGACCAGGTCGGTCCTGGCAACCAACCCGCCGATGTCGAGCGAGGGCGACTGGATCATCTCCATGTTCCGCCCCTGGCTCGACCCGACCCACGAGAACCCGGCAAAGCATGGCGAGCTGCGCTGGTTCATCACCGTCAAGGACGGCCTCAGCACCATCGACATCGAGGTCCCGGGGCCGCAGACGGTCCAGCGCGACGGAGAGGAGCTGATCCCGACCAGCCGCACCTTCATCCCCGCCAAGCTGCTCGACAACCCGTTCATCGTCACCCGCGACTACCAGAAGCAGCTCGACGCACTGCCCGAACCCTATCGATCCTCGGCCCGCGACGGCAACTTCATGGCCGCCCGTGTCGATCACGCCTTCCAGGTCATCCCGACGCAGTGGATCAGGGAGGCCCAGGAGCGATGGAAAGACCAGGCGATGGTCCGGGGCTACAACGTCCCGCCCAAACACGCGCCGATGAGCGCCCTCGCGGTCGACATCGCACAGGGCGGGGCTGACCAGACGGTTCTCTGCGCCAGGTACGACGCATGGTTCGCCGACTTCGATTGCACGCCGGGTGAGGAAACACCGACCGGCAACGAGGTTGCGGGCCTGATCGTCTCGAAGCGCCGCAACGCCGCCACCGTCATTCTCGACATGGGTGGCGGATATGGCGGCGGCACCCTCCTGAGGCTCCAGGACAACGAGGTCGAGCCGATCGTGAAGCACAAGGGCGCGGAGAAATCCGTGCGCCGGACAGCAGACAAGACACTCGGGTTCTTCAACAAGCGGGCCGAGGTGGCCTGGCGACTGCGCGAGGCTCTCGACCCGGCCCAGGACGGCGGCGCGGTTCTCGCACTGCCGGACGATACAGAGATGACCGCCGACCTCACGGTTCTCAAGTTCGAGATCACGGCGGGCGGCATCAAGGTCACACCGAAGGAGAAGGTGGTCGAGGCGCTGGGCCGGTCACCGGACAAGGGCGACACCGTCATGATGGCCAACGCCAACGGGCCGAGCCTCATGACCCACGGCAACGAGTGGCGTGCCTACGCGCGGTCGCACGGCCAGAAGGGCAGCCGCCAGGTCAACGTCGTTCAATCGCACATGGCAGCCAGGAGAACACGGAAATGAATAAAACTGATCACATAGACAAGCTCGCCGCGTTCGGCGTGAAGATCAAAGGCCCCGCCACCGTCGCGGAGCTGCGCAAGATGCTCAGCGCGGCAGAGACCGACGGCAGCAAGCCCGGACACAACATCGCCCGGGGTCCACAGCCCGGCGACCACAACTGAGAGGAGCGCCAGATGTCAGGCCTGTTCAAAACCCCCGCCGCTCCAGAAATCAAGCCCGCCGTTCCGCTGCCGAACCAGGAGGAGCTGAAGAAGGCGCGCCGCCGCACGATCGCCAGCGAGAGCAAATCCTCCGGCCAGACATCGACGCTCCTGTCGACGGGCGGTCGCGAGACCCTGGGCGCGTAAGATGCACCAGGATGCCAAGTCCCTCAAAGCGCGCGGAGATCACCTGTTCTCGCAGAAGCGTCCGCTGGACAGCCGGAACCAGGAGATCGCCGACCACTTCTACGTCGAGCGGGCCGACTTCACCGTCACCCGCGACATCGGAGAGGACTGGGCCGATCACCTCATGACGAGCTACCCGTCGGTGATCCGAAGGGACCTGGGCAATTCGCTCGGCACCATGCTGCGACCCCGCGCCAAATCCTGGTTCAACGTCCAGATCGAGCGCGGCGACGGCCTCGACAGCGAGGGCAAGGCCTGGCTGCAGTGGGCCACCGAAACCCAGCGCCGGGCGATGTACGATCGCAAGTCCCGCTTCAACATGGCGACCAAGCAGGGCGACCACGATTTTGCCACCTTCGGCGGCGCGTGCATCTCGGTCGAGCTGAACATGAAGGAGCAGGCGCTGCTCTACCGTTGCTGGCACCTGCGCGACGTGGCCTGGGCCGAGGATGCCTACGGCGAGATCAGCGAAATCCACCGCAACTGGAAGCCCACGATCACCGAGCTGTGCGGGTACTTCCCGAAAACGGTCCACGAGAAGATCCAGGTCCGCAAGGACAAGGAGCCGTTCGCGACCGTCAACGTGCGCCACGTCGTCATCAGCGGCGAGACCTACCAGACCGACCGTGCGTTCCGGCAGCCCTGGTACTCGCTCTGGATCGACTGCGAGAACGAGCACATCCTGTTCGAGGGGCCGACCTGGCACCGCATCTACACCCTGCCGCGCTGGGCCACGATCTCGGGGTCGCAGTATCCCTACTCGCCCGCCGCCCTGATCGCCCTGCCCGACGCCCGTCTGATCCAGGCCATGACGCTGACCATGCTCGACGCCGGAGAGCGCGCCGCCAACCCGCCGATGGTGGGCGTGGCAGAGGCCATCCGTGGCGATCTCCAGCTCTATGCCGGTGGCTTCACCTCGGTGGACGCAGAGTACGACGAGCGACTGGGCGAGGTGCTGAGGCCGCTGAGCCAGGACAAGGGCGCTCTGCCGTTCGGGATCGAGATGCTCGACCGCACCGGCGAGATGATCAAGAACGCCTTCTACCTCAACCAGATTTCGATGCCGCCCCACGGTGGCCCTGAGATGACCGCCTTCGAGGTCGGCCAGCGGGTCCAGGAGTACATCCGAAACGCGCTGCCGCTGTTCGAGCCGATGGAGGACGAGTACAACGGCCAGCTCTGCGACATGACCTTCGAGGTCCTCCTGCGCAACGGTGGCTTCGGCTCGCCGATGGACATGCCGGAAAGTGTGCGCGGACAGCAGACCACCTACGAGTTCGAAAGCCCGCTGCGCGAGATGATCGAGCGCCAGAAGGGCCAGACATTCCTGGAGGCCAAGGCGCTCATCACCGAGGCCGCGCAGATGGACCCGTCCAGCGCCAGCATCATGGACTTCCGCAAGACGCTCCGCGACGTTCTCGGCGGCATCAGCACGCCGGAGAAATGGCTGCGCAGCGAGGCCGAGGAGGACGCCGTCATCAAGGAGCAGGAGCAGCGCCAGGCCCAGGCCGAACAGATGGCCATGCTGCAGCAGGGTGGCGAGGCCGCCTCCAAGCTCGGCCAGGCCGCGCAGCAGTTCGCGACGCCGCAATGATCACCGCGCCGGACGATTTCGAGAAGGGCCGGTTGGCCTGGGAGACGGACAATCCGATCGAGGACTACCTGCCGGTGTCCGACGAGTTCATGGACGGATGGTTCTACGCCAAGTTCAGCGATCCCGACTGGATCGAGGAAAACATGCTCATAGACGACCTGGGGGATGATGATGGCCGAGAGGCAAACGCCGCGCCCTAAGTGGCAGACGGACACGCGCAGGCCGCCCTGGCTTCCGCCGTACTTCGACAGCAGCTACGTCCAGGCCTTCAAGGCGGTCTGGGCTGGAGAGGGAACACCGGAACAGCAGCGCGCCGTCCTGGACTGGATCATCCACCACGGTGGCCAATACGGGGAAATCTCTTTTCGCTCAGAGAGAGATGGTGGTGCCCTGGATACCGCATTTGCAGAGGGTCGACGCTTCGTGGCCCAGCAGGTGCAGAAACTGATCGGCCTGGACCACCAGCTGGTCGCGAAACTAAGGGAAGCAGAAAATGCCGGAACCGCAAGCAACGCCTCAGCCGGGCCAGGAACCAGGGTCGTCGACCCCGACAAGCACGCCAAATCCGGCAGCAGGTGATCCACCCGCGACACCCGCCAACGGGACGCTGGCCGAACAGGCTGGAGGTGCTGCGCCTGAGGGCGAGAGCATTACCGACTGGCGCACGACGCTGGCTGGCGAGGACCAGGAAGCCCTGCAGGAGCTGAGCCGGTTCAAGTCATCGAACGACTTCCTCAAGAGTTTCCGCGAGGCCCAGACCAAGATCCGCTCCGGCGCACACAAGCAGGGGGCCGAACCCCCGGGCGAAGGCGCAACCGAGGAGGAGATCGCGACCTGGCGCAAGGAGGCGGGCATCCCCGAGGACCCCAAGGGATACCTCGAAAACCTGCCGGACGGGCTGGTGTTCGGCGAACAGGACGAGGCCGCGCTGGGCAGCTTCACGGAAGCGATGCACTCGCAGAATGTCCCGCCCGACATGGTCCACAAGATGCTGAACTGGTATCAGCAGTTCCAGGAGGACGGGTCCGCCCAGATCAAGGAGGCGGACAAGACCAACCAGGCCGAGGCGGCGGACAGGCTGCGCGAGGAGTGGGGCACGGATTACCGCTCGAACCTGCAGTCGGCCCTGAACTTCATGAAGGCGACCGCGCCATCGATGGAGGACGGCAATAGCGTCGCCGACGCCCTGATGAACGCCCGGATGCCGAATGGTGTTCGGGTTGGAGATCACCCCGACGCGCTCAGATGGTTCGCCAACCTGGCGCAGGAACAGAACCCGGCTGGCTTCGTGGCTCCAGGCTCCGGCCTGACCAACGAGCAGTCGATCGAGAACGAGATCACCGAGATCGAGAAGATGATGCGGGAAGCCCCCCGCCAGTATTTCGCGGACGACGCCAAGCAGGCACGTCTGCGCACCCTATACACAGCTCGGGACAAACTGTCCGGCGCTGCGTAAGACCCGCGAGGCCAACCCGGGCAACCGGCCCCTCGCACCCCCGCAAAACCCCGCTTTTAAGCTCGCCCCGACCGGCGCGCGGCCAACCCGTGTCAACGGCCCCGCAACCGCCAATGTCGGCCAACCCTGCGCAAAGCATGAATGGAAGCTCATCGTAAGGAGAATGAGCTATGGCAGAAACTGCCTTCCAAACTCAGTATCGCCAGGAGATGATCGCAGGGTTCGAAGTGAACCAGTCGCTCCTCCGTGATGCTGTCACCACAGAAGCCGTGATCAAGGGGAACCAGGCTGTGTTCCTCGTCGGCGATAGTGGTGGGGCCACCGCCGTGACACGCGGCGTCAATGGTCTGATCCCTGGCCGGGCTGACAACCTGAACCAGAACACCGCCACCCTCATCGAGTGGCACGACAAGCCGATCAAGACAGGTTTCAACATCTTCGCGTCGCAGGGTAACCAGCGCGCTCTGATGCAAAAGACCTGCATGTCGGTGATGAACCGTCGCATCGACGACGACATCATCACAGAGCTGGCGACCGCCACCCTCACCTTGGGCGCGGCGACCACCTTTGATCTGGACCTGGCCGTTCATGGCAAGACCGTTCTGCAGAACAACGACGTTCCGTGGGACAACAACATCTTCGCCCTGATCACGCCCGCCGCAGAGGCCTATCTGCAGCAGGTCGCGGCCTACACATCCGCGGACTACATCAACATCAAGCCCCTTCCGGGCGGCGATGGGTGGTCCGACAAGATGAAGGTCAAGGACTGGCTTGGCGTCAAGTGGATCGTGCATCCGAACCTTCCAGGCAAGGGCACGGCCTCGGAGACCTGCTTCATGTTCCACCGCTCGGCCATCGGCCATGCGGCGAACACCGGCGGGCTGATGACAGCCGTAGGCTACGACGACGAGGATGACTATTCCTTCGCACGTTGTTCCTGCTTCATGGGTTCGGTGCTGATGCAGAACTCGGGCGTGATCAAGGTCGCGCACGATGGCTCTGCATACGTCGCAACCTGATAGGAGTAGGAAAACATGGCTTACGCAACCACCAACCCTCCGCAGAAGGTCGCTGGCGGCATCGGCGGTGGACACTCGCTCTGGCTCTATGTGTCGGACGATGTTCACACTGACGTTGATGCAGCTAACTACTTCTCCAACGGAGACGCCCTCGGCATGAAGGTTCTGGACACCGTTATCGTCCAGGACAGCACCACGCCGTTCGGGGTGACCCTGCACGCTGTCACGGTCGTGACGGCGGGCGGAGCAGCGTCTGTAGGCGGTGCACTGCTGGTCTAAACCAAACAGAAGGGCGGCTCCTCGCGGGGTCGCCCTTTTGCACATTCAACCCTTCACAGGAGCCACGCTCATGGCCACGAAAACAGAAGAAAAGCCTGCCGACGAAACACCCACCGTCGCCGAAACGATCTCGCCGGAGCCACTCGGCCACGCCAAGCAACCGACGCGCATCACGCAGATGGAACACGCGGTCATGCTCTGGCATCACGTCGCGCAGCCAGGGGAAAGCCCCGAGCAGTTCATGCACCTGGCGACATGGGCACACGTTGCCAAGAGCCTCCAGGTCGGTCACGAGATCATCGTGGTCGCGGCGGAAGGCAACTGGCGTCTCCACCTCTACGTCCGCGCCGTTGGCCGGAACGAGGTCGTCGTCGGGACCGTGAGCTTCGCCGAGTTCGGCAGGCAGGAAGAGATCGTCGACGATGTCCCGTATGCCGTCGCCTGGCGCGGCCCGTCCGCCAAGTGGTCGGTCGTCTCCAAGGAGACCAAGGCGATCGTGAAAGACAACTTCGCAACCCAGGAGCAGGCAGCTCAATGGGTGGCCCAACACCTGAAAGCACTGGCGGCGTAACATGGCAATCTCAGGCGACATCAAGCTCGGCATCTACAACGGTGCCCTGGCGCGTCTCGGCTCCCGGCAGCTCGCAAACCTGAGCGAGGGACGGGAAAGCAGGCGCGTCCTGGATCAATTTTGGGGCGGCCAGAACCAGCTGGTGTCGTATGCCCTGGAGCGCGGAGACTGGAACTTCGCGCTCCGCGCCCGCCTTCTTGAGGCCGACACGGCGGTCGAGCCGGTCTGGGGCTGGGCCTACGCCTACGCCAAACCGGACGACTTCCGTCGTCTCAGCGCGCTCTCCGCCGACGAGCGGCTGCAAAATTCACTGACCGCAGAGGGCTATGCCGACGAGGGCGGATACTGGGTCACCGACGTGACGCCGCTCTATGTCCGATATGTCTCGGATGATGCGGATTACGGGTTCAACTCGGGCGAGTGGACGCAGGGGTTCATCGACTTCATGGAGGTGCGCCTGGCCCATCTCAGCTGCAACCGGCTGACGGGCGACAAGAGCCTGCTGAACCAGCTCATCGCCGAGGAGAAGAAAGCCCTGGCCAACGCCAAGAGCGTCGACGCGATGGACGAGGGGGTCAAGTTCCTGCCGCAGGGCAGCTGGTCCCGCGCCAGGTCGGGGCGATCGGGACGCAACCGTGACCGATCGACGAGCCTGCCATGAGAGCTGACTTTGCCCTCGCCGTATTCAATCGCGGCAGGGTTTCCAAGCGCACGCTGGGGCGGATCGATGTCGATCGCATTGCGCTCTCGGCAGAGGTCCAGACCAACTGGATGCCGCGCACGCTCGGCCCGATGTCGCTGCGCCCCGGCCTCGGATACACTGGCGCGAACCCCGACGACGGAGCCTACATCCCGTTCATCTATACCAACACCGACAACGCGATCCTGGAGCTGACGCCCGACACCCTGCGCATCTGGGATACCGGCGACACCCTGGTTCAGCGAACCGGCGTCGCGACCACGGTTACCAACGGCGAGTTCACCACCGACCTCACCGGATGGACCGACGCCGATGAAGGGGCTGTTGCATCCTCGGTCTGGAGCGGTGCTGGCGGCACGTTCCTGCAGATGATCGGAACCGGCGACGAGCGCGCGATCCGCAGGCAGACGCTGACGGTCGCAGGCGGAGAGATCAACACCGAACATGCGCTCAGGATCGTGATCAATCGAGGTCCGGTCCTCCTGCGGATCGGCACGGCTGCGGGGGCCGACGACATCTTCCGACAGGCCGTGCTGCGCACCGGAACGCACAGCATCGCCTTCACGCCCGGCGTCGTGGACCCGGTGGTCGAGCTGTCGACAAGTAACGAGTTCAACGTGCGGGTGGACAGCAT